>MDSZ01088585.1_pt1 | contig 11642 bp, 11 predicted proteins | sample 811201 | NCBI WGS metagenome assembly MDSZ01 (sample SAMN05326647, study PRJNA326480) | marine metagenome | isolation source: seawater | place: Indian Ocean: North | collected 2010 | reverse complement strand
CATAAACAAAGAATTAGCGGACATTAATCCGTTAGGTTCCGTTATGGAACATTCTAATTTTAGTGAAGTTACAGAATGGATTGACACAGGTAACTATCATTTAAACGCATGTGTCAGTGGCTCGCTTTTCAAAGGTTGGCCAAACAACAGATCTTGTTCGGTCGCAGGACCATCAGGAACTGGTAAAACTTATTTGATTCTAAACTCTATTGCAAGAGCAATTGACATGGGATATAGTGTTATATTCTACGACTCTGAAGCTGCTGTAGACAGAGAGATTATGAAAAAGTTCGGTATTGATACAACTAAAGTAAATTATCAACCTGTAAATACTGTTCAAGAATTTAGAACTTCGGTAACATCTATTACAGCAAAAATGCAAGAAGTAAAAAGATCTGGCGGAGAAGTACCTAAGATTATGATTATCTTAGATTCTGCTGGTAACCTAGCAACTGCAAAAGAAATTGAAGACGCTAAAACAGGTTCTGATAAATCAGATATGACAAGATCTAAGGTTCTTAAATCTATCTTTAGGATTATTATGACTCCTTTAGCAGATTTAAAAATACCTTTTATTTTTACAAATCACACTTACATGACGCAATCGTTTATTTCACAAACTGTTGCAGGTGGTGGTACTGGACCAGAATATGCAGCATCAATTGTTTTATTCCTTAATAAAGCTCAGTTAAAAGAAGGTGGTGAAAAGACTGGTATTATTGTAACAGCTAAACCAAATAAAAATAGATTTGCAAAACCACATCCAATTAAATTCCACTTACATTTCACGGAAGGTATGAATAGATTTGTTGGACTAGAACAATATATTGATTGGGATGAAATCGGTATTGCAAAAGGTTCTATTGAGAAGGGAGTTAAAACCCCAAAGGCTACAGCAAGAGGTTGGATTTGTAAACACCTTGATGAGACTGTACCTAATTCAGAATTCTTTACAGAAAAAGTATTTACTCAAGAAGTTCTCCAAAAAATTGAAAAGAAGATTCAGCCTCTCTTCAACTATAGCACAGAACATAGAGAGCTTGATATTGACGAACTAATAGAGCTAGGTGAAACTGAATAAAGATAAACTGCCAATCAAGTATATCCTAGGGATAGAAAAAGATTTACCAGATTATCCAACCGCTCTAGATGTTTTACAAGCTGAAGTAAAACTCTGTAACAGAAATCCAGACAGATACAAAGGTAGCTTTACCTACCATGCATTGAAAACTTATAGATTTCCAGACTCAGATCATGACAAGATTTTAGAGTCTGCTTTGGAACTTGTTAACCTAGGCCTTGTAGAACAGACAAATAAAGAGCCTGGTAAAGAGGCTTTTAAAATTTTAATAAACCCATTTGAATAAAAATTAATATGCAGTTCGGTCAAGATTTTGAAAAGATATTTTTTAGACTTTCGTTAGAAAAGGTAAAGTATTTACAGGCTATTAAAACAGGTTTTTATACATCAGAAGAAATTGATGCATTGAGCTTTTTAGCTAATAAATTTTATCATAAATTTAATGAAACTCCTACGAAAGAACAATTAGCGCTTCTTGTTCAAAATCACCCTAAGTCTAAAGAAAGAGTATCTGAAAGTATTTTAAATATGATATTCGATGTTGATTTAGATCAATATGATGAAGAGTGGCTAACATCAACTGCAGAATCATGGATAAAATGGAGAACGTTCAACACTTCGTTTACAGACACTATTGAATTTATTAAAACTACACAAGTTACTCCTGAGAATGCAGATTCTATAATTACAAAAGTAAAGGGTATAATCAATGACAGAAATAATCTTACTTTTAACTCTGATTTAGGTTTAGACTTTTTTAACACTGAAGCACACGACCAAAAAGAAACAGAGAAAGTGAGCACAGGGTATAATTTTCTAGATGACATGTTAGGTGGGGGTTATGACAAGGGAGGTAATTTAGTAGTTTATGCTGGTGAGCAAAACATAGGTAAATCAATATACCTTGCAAACGATGCTGCTAATTTTGTTAAAATGGGAACAAACACTGTAGTTATCACAGCAGAAATGGCAGCACATAAATTTGTTAAAAGAATTGGCGCTAATTTACTTAGTGTAAATATAAATAATTATGCTGAAAAAGCTAAAAACAAAGAACATATTAAACGTAGATTAGAAACGGTTGGAGATGGTTTAACACCTCCAGGTAATCTATATGTAAAACAATTTCCAACATCTCAAGCTACAGTACTGGATATTGAAGCTTATGTAAATCAAATTGAAGAAGAGTTACAAATCAAAGTTGGTGCAGTTGTTATAGACTATATAAATATCTTGGCTAATTACAGAAACCAAAATACGGAGAATACATATATGAAGATCAAGCAAATTGCAGAAGACCTTCGAGCTATGGGTATTCGAAATAATTGGTTGATTGTAACAGCAACACAAATAACAAGATCAGGCTACAATGCATCGGACATAACTATGACTGACATCGCGGAATCTGCAGGACTTTCCCACACTGCAGACGTTATGCTTGGTATTATTCAAGATGATTTAATGAGGGCTAATCAAGAATACTGGTTAAAAGTATTAAAGATTAGAGATGGGGAAGGAAAGGGAACTAAATGTAAACTCAATATTGATTGGAATTACATGAGATTAACTGAAACGCACGACATGTCGACATCGAACATTCATGCAATTTAAAAAACTTACTTATACAAAATGGCAGTAAACAATGACAAAATTTTTAATAATAACTTTGATACACCAGAGTTTGAACTAGGAAGCATAAGCTTTGAATTAGACCCTAGTATAAAAGATAATCAAAACGAAGAAGAAAGAATTCATTTTGATATGATAGCTAGAAAGATTCACGAGTTAATCGGACTTTCTAGATTTAAAGTTTTTAATGAAGTGGATGAGTTGGGAAAGTGTAATAAACTTAGAAAGAACGACATAAATGAAGTTTATGGTTATATTATAGATGAAATGGCAGCCAAGTTTAGCCGCATAGATATATTTAGTGAACTTTGTGTTTATTTTGATATTAAACCAGTCAAATTCTACAGCTCATTATCAAATGTGTATAAAGAAGATTTAATTCAAGAACTAGATTTAAGAACAGGTATTTTAGAAAAGAAGAATATCAAAAAATTATTTTAAATGATAGACCCTAAAGTAATAAAACAAGGAGCAAAGAGAGTTTGGGTCCTTGGAGATTTACATTTTGGAGTAAGAGCCAATTCAGTTGAGTGGTTAGAAATTCAAAAAGATTTTTTTGAGAGATTATTCATTCCGACTTTAAAAAAGAACGTTAAGCCAGGTGATGTTTTAGTTCAGGTAGGAGATACTTTTGATAATAGACAGTCAATTAATATTAAAGTCTTGAACTATGCAGTTGACTTATTTGAAAGACTAGGTCAAATTTTACCATGTTATGTAATTTGCGGCAATCATGATATTTGGGCTAAGAAATCAAATGACATCTCATCTATTGATAGTTTGAAATGGATTCCAAATGTACAGGTTTACAAAGAACCTAAATTATTAAATTGGAACGGAAGAAAGACTCTCCTCATGCCTTGGAGAAGAGACGCAGAACATGAAGCAGAGACTTTGGCAGAATATCCACAGTCAGAAATAGTATTTTGTCATTCTGAAGTTAGAGGTATTTACTTAAACTCAAAGGTAAAAAACGAACATGGTACAGAGACTAACATTTATGATAAATATACTAGAGTCTACTCGGGCCATATTCATTTTAGACAAGAAAAGAATAAATTGTTGATGGTAGGAGTGCCTTATCAACTAACAAGGTCAGATAGAGACAATCCTAAGGGATTTGATCTAGTTGATTTAGAAAATATGGAAGAAACTTTCTTCGAAAACCATATTTCTCCAAAATTCCTAAGATACAATATTAAAGCATTGTATGATATGCCTCTCGGCAAGTTTAAGGAACAAATAGAAAATAATTTTGTAGACCTATTCGTTCCGTCACAAATCGCTACAACAAACGCATTGAGCCAACTGATTAATGAAATACAACATATATCAAGAAAATTAGAACCCAATATTTATGAAGAAGATTCATATATTGATAAAGATTTTTATGACATAAATGAGATTGAAGAAATGTATAAGAACTATAATATTCTTAATTTATGCAATATGTACGTAGACGGTATGAAACAGGATGAGGAATTATCTCTAAAACTAAAGAGTAAGTTAAAACAATTGTATACACAATGTGCATACAATTACGACACTGACAAATAATGAGGATAGATTATATTGAATTCAAAAACTTTGCCTCTTATGGAAACCAGAAGCAGAGGATAGATTTTCTTAAAAAGGGTTCCGAATTGTTTCTCACACTAGGTAAAAACGGAGATGGCAAAACTACTATTGCTAACGCCATCATTTACGGACTTTACGGAAAGGTAGAAGGAGTTAAATTATCAGAATTACCAAATCGTATCAATAAAGAACTTTATGTCAAGATAGGTTTAAAATGCGGTACCATGTTTATAGAAATAGAAAGAGGTATTGCTCCTAATAAATTTAATGTTATGATAAATGGTGTTGAATTTGATAAAGCTGGCAAAAAATCTGTACAAGAATATTTGGAAGATGAAGTTTTTGGTATTCCATATCATGTATTCAAAAATATAATTATCTTATCAGTAAATGACTTTAAGTCTTTTTTAACTATGTCTAATCAAGACAAGAAACAAATCATTGATAGAATGTTTGGTTTTTCTATTCTAAATGATATGCAAAGACAAATTAAAGATGAGAGAAGGGATATTAAATTTGACATAGATTCTTTTGATGCTGAGTTAAATCAAATCATGGACTCTATTTCTTCTGTCAGAGGCAAATTAAATACTTTACTAGAAGAATCTACTCAAGCCAATAAATCGAAAATACAAGAATTAAAAGATAAATTAGTAGATTTACATGAAGTTGTTTTAGACCTAGAAGCAAAGAGGTCAAAAGAAATTAGTAAAATAAAAACTTCAGAAAATGCATATTCTGAAAAAAGAACAGAAGCTGGAGATATTAAAAGAGAGATTGACTATTTAAAGAAAAAATTAGAACTATACGAAAGCGGACACTGCCCAACATGTGAAACTAAATTAACTTCAGACTGGCATGTTAAACAAAAAGATTCATTTAGTGAAAAGATTAAAGAAGATACAGATATTATCAAGTCAATTAAAGTTGAGATGGATAATCTTCAAGCTGAGGTTGATAGCGCAACTAAAAAGAAACAGGGTCTAGAAGATAAAATATCTAATAATAAATTTACAATGAAGCAACTTAAAGATGAGTTGCTAAAAATCAAAGATACACCAGAAGGCTCAGACTTTGACCACCTTAGAAATTTAATCACCGAGTTTGAAGAAAAAGAGGCTGAAAAATCAGCAAACAAGGACACGCTAAACGGTGACTATAATTTTATGGAAATAGTAGAAAATATTTTAGGTGAAGATGGCGTGAAGAATTTGGCAGTAAAAACTATTCTACCTGGTTTAAACACTAACATTGCCGCCATGGCGCAAACCATGCACTTACCATTCCATATTAGATTTGATGAAAAATTCAACTGTATTATTAATCATTTAGGTGAAGACATTAACCCTATGACTTTATCCACTGGTGAGAGGAAGAAGGCAGATTTTATAGTTATCGTAGCTATTATTAAAATTTTAAAATTAAGGTTTCCTCAATTAAACCTATTATTCTTAGACGAATTATTATCTTCTGTAGACCACGATGGAGTTTACAACATATTAAAGATTCTAAATCAAGTAATCAAAGAACATAAAATAAACACATTTGTAATAAACCACTCTGTATTACCACATGAGATATTTGATAAAAAGATACAAATATATCGTGAAAATGGTTTCTCTAAATTTACCATTGAGACTATAGATTAAAGGAGTGATATATACTCTATGGCAACATATAATCTTAAATTTAACAAAGACGATTCTGTAGTTAGGCATATTGTAGTGGGCTTATTGGCAGACTTAAATAGCAAACTCAGTTTTTTCAGGCAAGTAAGCAATGATGAGAGAGTGGTAGTAGATGTACCATTCTTTTATGCTGTTTCAGGAGATGAGAATTTTCTAAAAGATAACTTCTTATTTTCCAACGTAAATGGTCCTGGCTGTGATCCAGATGGAGAATTCGCAGATGGTAATTATGACAAGGTTCCAAGAGGAATTGTAAACTTAACTTCATTTAATGTTGACCCATCTAAACTAGTTAATAAAAGAAACATGGGACAATATTCCATGATGAATGAAAATGGATTGATGGAAGGTTTCGTTGCTGAATTTGAAATGATTCCTGTAGTTATTGGCGTCGATATTGAAGTCCTAGTATCAAGTCAATTAGACTTATTCAAAGTAACAGAGGCTATCGTAAAGAAAATGTACAAAGCAAATTTCTATAATATAGATGCTGGACATTTAGAAGAGGGAACTTATAGAATTTCATCGGAGTATATGATGCCCGATGATTATACACAGGAGAGGCCTGTAGAATACAGCTTTGATGATAAACAAAATCACAAAATCACATTTAGCCTAGAGATAAACTCATTTATTCCGTCGTTTGATTTTGAAGAAGATACCTATAGAAAATTCACTGTAAGTTTTTATGAAAACGGAATATGTGGAGATTACGGGAATCCTAATGGTTACTTAGAACCTAATCTTACACAATCTGTTTATTATGATAGTCTTGAGCCTGCTAAATGGGAATCCAACGGAAATGAGTGGGTAAAAACACAGGAAGGCATAGACTGCTCAGATCCTACAGTTGCAGCGTCTCTCGGTCAATTACTAAACACAAATTCTCAAATTAAGAGAGTTTCTAGAAGAAGAAAACAGTCAAATAGAATGTTTACTATTAAAAATGGACCAGGGCCTAACGACGCTACAAGAGAACAAGACGGGTCGCTGCTCGGAGACCAATATAATGTGACAGGCAGAGAATATCCGTTTGGAGGTAAAATAGACGAATAATTTGACTGATATATACTTTATATAAAATAAAATAATTAAAATGGCAAATCAAGAAAACAATAAAATTATTTCACCTATATTAGAAAGTGGAGCTGGTTACATATTTCACGTCTCTGGTGCTAATTTTAAAGTAACTGGTTCTCACATTGAGCCAGTAGAAGAAACTAATGATGTTTTCAACACGTTAGTTGCTGCTAAAAATTTATTTACAATTACTGAGTCCGGTATTTCTTTTTACTATGACTACAATAATAAAAAATGTGTTTCTAAAGTAGAAGAAGGTGCTTTAGAAAACTTTAGTAAAATGAACGACTTAAATGAGAGACTATCTTTCTTAAACGAGTCTGCAAAAGAGCTTAGATTATCTGGTAAAAAAGGTGAAGCTTTAGAGACTGTAAACAAAGAGCTGGAAAAAGTTGCTGATGAATTAAATGAGACTAAAAGATCTTCAATCGCAGTTGAATTTTCTTATGTAAAAGAGTCTAACAAGTTTTTCGCTGGAAATATAGAAGTAACCTTATCTTCAGAAGAGAAACTATCCGAAAGATTTTTCAATATTGGCTATATTAAATACGGTGACAAACCTGTAATTGAAACATTTCAAACTGCAGCAGAAAACTTTGAATCTTACAAGATTTTAGATTTTGTTGTAGAATCTAAGAAGGATCAAATTACAATAGTCTCCATGAAGGCTGAGAACAACGCTTTCGTTTATAGAAGAAACGAAGACACTAAAATTTCAAAGTTTAGAAAATTATTAGCAGATGCTGCTGTAGAATATGTGGCAGAACAGACTGGAGATGATGTCACAGAATTATATTCTGAAGTTTTAGAATCTCTAGTAGAAAGAAGAGCTGCTAAGAATGAAAAGATTAATCTCTACAAAGAAATGCTTTCTTTCTTACATGACCAAGTAGGTAGACTGGCAGAAGCTGATAGAAACCTAGCAGATATTAAAGCTGCAGATAATTTATTAAAATCAGAAATCAAAAGAATTTCTGAAGAATTAGATGGCGTACAAAACGAAGATCTTTTAAATATTGAAGATGGCTATGTCGCTGCTCAATTAAAAGTAGAATCAGATGGAATGCCTAAAGGTCAAGCGATGAAAGTCGATGCTTTAGAATATACTAATGCAGGAAAGAATGATATTCTTACAGTTTTCGTCAATGATGAACCTGCAAGAATTGAAAAGTTTAAAATCGCTTTAGATTCAGAAGAGGCGGTTTAAATCATATTTACCCACCAAATTTCACCAAAAGCCCGTTTCGAAACATTCGGGCTTTTTTACATATAATAAGTAAATTAAATTGAACTAATTGTGCCAAGAAAGAAGAATTATCTAAATAATAAAGATCTTTACAATCAGATTGTACAGTCTTTAGAGGATGATAAGTTAACGAAAGATGCTGAGAAAATGTTAATTCTCTTAGCGGAAAGAGCAATAAGAAAATTAGTGTACGTGAACTCAGATGACAGAAATGACTGTCTACAGTTTGCTATATTAGACCTCTTGAAATACTGGAGAAACTTTAACCCTAAATATACTAACGCATTCGCGTATTTTACAGAAATAGCCAAGAGAGGCTATGCAAAAGGATGGAACAAAATACATCCAACTAAATATAAAAACACTATGTCCATGGACCGTATAAATACATCTAAAGGTGATGGAGATGGTGGTATGTTTAACATATAAATGTCTATTAAAAACTTAAAACCACGTGGAAATTCAGGATTTGTTCAAGGCTACTTTACACCAACCAACCCGGATAAGTATATTGGACCAGTCCCTATTATTTACAGATCCTCATGGGAACGTAAGTTTATGATTATGTGTGACACAAAAGAAAATGTAGTAAAATGGTCTAGTGAACCTGTAGAAATCAAATATATTTCTAGAATCGATAGTAAACAACATAAATACTATCCTGACTTCTATATGAAAACTATAAATGAAGAAGGTCTAGAAGAAGAGTTTATTATTGAAATAAAACCAGAGGCACAAATCAAGAAGCCTAGACCTCCTTTAAAAAAATCTAAAAAAGCATTGGAATCATATAAATATTTAGCAGAGCAATATGTTAAAAATACAGACAAATATAAATACGCGCAAGCCTGGTGTGAAGATAGAAATATGAGGTTTGTGGTATTAACCGAAAAAACTCTTAAATAATGAGTGAAGTTAAAAAGGGCATAAGAGAGTTAATAAAACAGTCTGGTGGCAAAGCTAAAGCTAAGAGTGATGCACAAGACTGGTTTGAAACATCAAAGAAATCTATAAGAGAGGGAGCTGTGCAAAACACAGCTACTAGAATGCAGCCTGGAAAGGTTTATGTTTTTAGATATGATGACCCTAAGTACGCCACAGAATGGGATAGAAACCCATGTGTTTTAGCATTAGACCCGGCTGGAGGCAATGATTGTGGAATAAATTTAAACTTAATACCACCGCAAGTTAAAGAAGAATTATTAGATGTAGTTTATGAAAGATTTCAAGCATTCATAAAGGGACAAGATAAAAAGAAGGCCAAATTTCAGGCACCATTAAGTTTAACTTATGATGGAGCTAAAAATTTTTTAGGAAGATTTGGCTTTGATTTCGCGATTAGACAATATATCCCTAGTCGTAAATCACAACAAGCAGTTGTAGCTTATGAACATTGGCCAAGAATAGCACTTTGTGACTTTACAGAATTAGAAGGTATGAGTATTGGTGCTATCAAAGCAATGTTCAGAAACCACTTAAATAAATGAGATATATAAAACAGAAATATTAATATATTATGGCAGGATTTACTGAAAAAAGAAACGGACCTTTTAGTTCTAATACTAGACCATTTAGCCTCTCAAACGCTTTGAAGACGCTAAGTTCTTTTGGTATGCGTTATGACGACATGGTCTTAAGACAATCTCAAGCCATTGGTCCAATGGAAGACCAATTTGGTTATAGAGAAATGAATCCGTTCGGTATAGACAACGACGATATTTACGGTGCATTCGCTGCACTATCCATGGCAGATATTAACATGAAGAAAAACGTACCTTTCTTTGATGTTGATTATCCAGCTAAGAGAGATGAATTGAGAAGATTCTCAATGAATGATGAAGTTGAAGATATTTTAGATATACTTTGCGATGAGGCAATTGTATATGATGATAAAAACTTCTTCGCGCAACCCTCAATTATGGGACTAGATGTATCAGACGATGTCAATAAAGATCTTAACAAATACTTTAGACAAATTTATCACTATTTTGGTTTTAACGGTGAACAATCTGCATGGTATTTCTTCAGAAAGTTTTTAGTTGATGGATATTTATCATTTGAGATAATCTATTCACCAGATCAAAAAGAAATTATAGGTTTCAAAGAATTAGACCCCATAACTTTGATGCCAGGTTTTAATAAAGATGATGGAAAGAAGGTTTGGATTCAATATAAGGATGACCCAGTAAAAGAAAGAGTTTTATATGACTCTCAAATTATTTACCTATCATATTCTTCTCTCTCAACTGCTTCAAGAGTATCTTATGTTGAAAGATTAATTAGATCTTTTAATCTATTAAGAATCATGGAGCATACCAGAGTAATCTGGGCAGTAACCAACGCTTCATTCAGAATGAAGTTTATTATTCCAGTCGGTGGTAAATCTAAAACAAGAGCAAAACAATCACTTGCTCAACTAATGAATAACTATAAAGAAGTTGTTGACTTTGACTTTGAATCAGGTAGCTTAACTACAGATGGTAAACCAATGCTACAATTCTCTAAAGAATATTGGTTACCTTCTAAAGATGGTGAGCAGCCAGAGATTGAAACTCTTGGCGGTGAAGGTCCAGATCTCTCAGATACAGAGGCACTTAAATATTTTAGCGATAAACTAAGACAAGTATCAAAAATACCTTACAACAGATTCCTATACGAAGAGAGTGGCGGTGATTTTGCTTTAGCAGGAGATGGTATGGTAAGAGATGAAATTAAATTCGCTAAGTTTATTAATAGGTTGAGATCTGTATTCCAAGAAATACTAGTAAAACCACTTTATATTCAAATGTGTCTTAAATACCCTGAGTTCCAAGATGACCCACAGTTCAAAACTCAAGTAGCCTTAAGATTCAATGAAGAAAATGTATTTGCTGAATTGAAAAACCAAGAGATTATGCAATTGAGATTAGACTTTATCTCAAGCATGAGAGACTCATTAATGACAACTAACCAAGAAACTATGGAAGAAGAATACTACTTTGACCAAGAATATCTTGTAACTAAATACCTCAAATTATCTGAGGATGATATTAGAGCAAATAAAGCGTTTAAAGCTAAAGCTGAAAAGGCTGCTGCTGAAGAGCCAGAGCCAGAAGACGATGGCATGGGCTTCTGATCCTAGATAATTAAGAAAAAGAGATATATAAAACATGATAACTAATATGAAAATTTTTAAAACATTTGAGGAGTTCATCGCTGAAGACGCATTGAAGGCAGGTGAGGAATCAGATATTTATGTTGAACCTATAACATTAGACTCAGGTCCTGAAATAAAATCAGCAGAAATTTTAGGTGCTATTACAGCATCTAAGACTGAAAAAGAGTTCAAGGACTACTTCTT
>MDSZ01167583.1_pt1 | contig 11644 bp, 12 predicted proteins | sample 811201 | NCBI WGS metagenome assembly MDSZ01 (sample SAMN05326647, study PRJNA326480) | marine metagenome | isolation source: seawater | place: Indian Ocean: North | collected 2010 | reverse complement strand
GGAAGAGGAAGAGGAAGAGGAGGAAGAAGAGGAGGAAGAAGTAGAAGAAGAGGAAGAGGAGGAAGAAGTAGAAGAAGAGGAAGAGGAGGAAGATGAGGAAGAGGAAGAGGAAGAGGATGAGGATGAGGAAGAGGATGAGGAGGAAGAGGAAGCGTGCGAAGAAATTGAAATCAAAGGAGTAAAATATTTGGCTTCAAATACTCAAAATGGTGAAATTTACGCATATGATGAAGAAAGTGAAGATTTCATCTACGATAAATACGATAATCCTAAGATTGTAGGTCATTTTAAAAATGGCAAAGCGATAATAAAATAATATATTATAATATATAACTATGTTTAATGATTTATGTCCACCAGCGTTAATATATTTAGTATTTTCTTTTACGCAAATAGTAATAGACACGTTAAAGGGATATTATAATATGGCTACTATGAAGTTATGGGTTGCATTTGTATTTACTATTTTGTTGAATTATTTATGTCAATCAGGTTTAGGAATAATATCATGGATAATAGTGTTTATTCCTTTTATTTTAATGACTATTATCGTGGGTATTTTGCTTGTTGTTTTTGGTTTGGACCCAAGAACTGGAAAATTACGACCTAAAGAAAAAAGCAAAACGTGTATAAATGTAACACCAGAAGAAAAGAAAAAATTAGATGAAATAAAAAAACAAAATACTTCACAACAATCAACTTCTAAAAATAAATTAGATACATCTACCGAAGTAATATTAAAAGAAGAATCAAAAAAAGAATGTGAATTGTATCTACGACAAGTTGCTGATATTTTATATAATATGAATGAAAATTTCAAAGCATCTATATTAACAAATCAAATACCTGATTGTTTAAATAACAAAACAAAAGACGAATGCATTATTTGCGCGAAGTCTTTAATTAATTTAACGGCAAAAGAATTAAGCGATGATAAACGTCGTATATTTATTGAAAAAAAAAATGCTATAAAAATATATTAAATAATTAATATAATATATTATTAAATGAGTCATATATTATATTACGGCTTTTGTATGAGTCTAGTCTCTAGTTGTGGTATGGGAATTTTATATTATTTCGACAAAGAATTAGCATCAAATATAGCAGGACACGTTTCTTGGAACATGGTAAAACTATACCATTATTTGAATTCTAAATGCAATAAAACTAAAGAACGATATAAAGAACATGTAAACACTATAATAAATTCAAAAAAAACAAAAGCTCTTAATCAAGTGAAATTTATAGGATATACACATAAAAATAATAATATTTATGAAACAGTAGACCTTAGAAATGAATATATATACGATAATTCTTTTGATATTATGTTTTTAGAATACAAAAACATATTTAAACGAATATTATCTCAAGATGATATTAGATATCATACTAAAAATTCATTGACAAATATATTCGAGAAAAAAAATGTGAAAATTTTTTTACAAGTTCAATTAGAACAATTTAATACGAAAACGGATATACATGAACATTTAGATAAATTTTATTTAAACGATAATATGTTATTGGACAATACATTTTTACAATGGTATTTATATAAATATTATAATATAATTCTTTCGGATGATTATAAAATTAATATAATAGATAATAATATTAATATTTTCAATTTGTCAAGTAATGAATACACGATAATAAAAAAAGAAAACGATAAATATGATTATGAAATAAAAAAAGATGTGCTATAAACATTCTTATAAATTGATTAATATTATGTTAAAACATATTTAAACATAATATTAATTATATATATACAGAATGGAGTTATCTACAACTGCTTTCAACGAGGAAAATTCAATAAACGCTTCTAATGAATCAGAAGTGCATGAAAGGAAATTGGAAAATGAATGGGTTTGTTGGGCTCATTTACCTCACGATATTAATTGGACAATTGATAGTTATATCAAAATAGTTCAATTAAATACAGTGGAAGATACTCTTACATTAAATAAAACTATCCCAGATAAAATGATTAAAAATTGTATGTTATTTTTAATGAAAAAAGATATAAATCCTACATGGGAAGACAAAAGAAATATGAATGGGGGATGCTTTTCATTTAAAATATCAAATAAACATGTTCCACAAGTATGGAAGGATTTAGTATGTTGTGTCGTAGGCGAGACAATATCGAGTGATAAAAACTTTTTAAAAGATATTACTGGTATTACTATTTCTCCAAAAAAAACATTTTGTATAGTTAAAATTTGGATGTCATCGTTAAATTATCAAAATCCAAGAGTTATTTATAATATAGAAAATTTAACTATACAAGGCTGTCTCTTTAAAAAACACAAAAATTAATTCATGATATAAATATTATCATTTATATTTGATAATATTTATATTTATAGTATATATATCAATGAATATAATCGATACAATAATGAGAAATAATAATATAGATGGGTTTCTAAGAGCATACCCACTTTTAATAATAACTTTTATAACAACGAATTATTTATTGAATGCAAATCATATTAATAAATTTTTTTTTATTTTTGTACTTTTTAACATCATAACAAATAAATTTTTGAAATCCATTGTATTTAAATCTATAATGGGCAATGACAATTACCCTATATTTGGAATAGGTAAAAGACCCGATAATGCTATTAACTGTGGCTTATTTAAAAATAATAAAGAATCGACTACATATGGTATGCCATCAGGACATTCACAACATGCCATGGCATTTCCTACATTTATTTTATTAAATAAATTAACTACAAATTTAAATGTCATTATATTATTTTATTTGATAGGATTTGCTGTAATGTATAGTAGAATACATTATGGTTGTCATACACCTCAACAGGTTATTATAGGTGGTATAGTTGGTTGTTTAAATGCGTATGTAATGACAAAATACAAATATTTATTTATTCGATAATAAATTATGAATTAATGACTAGGTAATGCAGCCAAACACAATTTTATTTCGCCTAGTGAAGCAACTTCATATTTTACAACCAAAGGCAAATCATTTTCAAGATACATTTCTATATTACTACAAAGGTTAGTACATTTTATAAAATAACTTAGATTTTTTAAAGAAAATTCACCTTGTATTATATTACTTTCATTTGATTTATGTACTATTTCCATAGTGCCATCTGATTCAGCTCTTCTAATTTCGCTATTTGCAAATGGTCCCTGACATCTAAAAATAAGTTCATTGCCTACGGATTTTATTTCAAGTCTTTCGGATATATTTTGTAAATCACGGACTATTTTTTGAAAATCCGTCGAAGGTAAATTTATAATACTTGAAAATTTAACCGAAGGCATTTCTAATTCTTCTTCATCTGGTTCAATTAGTTTTAAATAAGTAATTTTACATTGCTTTATATCACCATTTTCAAATTTCAAACCTAATTTATCAACAATACCATCGCTAAAATGTTTTTTTTCTATGAATATAGTTAATGTATCATCGTTATCAATAGAATTAATTAATTTAAATAAATGAAACATGTTAACACCTATGATAATTTTCGGATATTTGCAATAAAAATGTTCAAATTTCTTAGCATCTAAAAATAAATGTGCCAATATAGTATGAGATTTGTCCATATTTATTATTCGAATACCCGATTGTGAGATACTACCATCTGAATTTTTCGAGTCTCGCGAAAATGTAATGTTTGACTCCAATAATATATCTTTTAATGCTGTCATTAACGTACGTACAGGAGCTATTTGAACGGTTTTTATTTCCAATACATAATCATTATTAGACATTGATATATAACTTTAATGCAAATACCTTTAAATACTTAATATTATAATTCATCAATTATATTTTATTTGAAATTATTATATAAAATATAGTGTTCAATTATATTTATATCAATGAACAAAAGACAACTATCAATCGATATAATTAATAATTTATTTGATACATATACCGATGATAAATTGCAAAATAAAATATATAGTTATTTATCAAATAATCTTGTAAATATTTTATGTAAATTACAAAATGACGAAATAGAAAAAAAAAATATTTTAACAAAAATAAATGATTTTATCGAAGATTTTTTTTTGGAAGATAATAGTTATTTTTATATTCAACATAATGATACATATATATATTATAATGATGTAAAGTATCAAATTATAGATGAAGATGAAATAATATTGAAACTATATGACTTGATTAAACAAGAAAAAGAAATAAAATACCATAAGCAGAAAATATCACGGGATATTTTGAAAATGATGAAAGAGCACAAATTAGAAAAATCTATACCTGAATCAACGACAATTAGTTATTTAAATACATTTTTTATTCCTAATTTACTAAGTTTAAAAACAGATATGAAATATTTATATTGCATAATAGGAGATAGTATATTAGATAAAAAAACAAATAATATATTTTATTTTAATATCGAATCAAAAGATTTTTTTGAAATACTTATAGATTTATTTCAATATTATTTTGGGATGAATTTATCTTTAAATATCAAATATAAATATCATGTGGAACACGATTATAATTTATGTAGAATATTAAATTTCAATATTGCGGTGAAAAATCGAGATTTTTGGGAAACATTTTTAAAAGACAATATATTTAATATATATGTTGTTGCATGTTATTACTCTATACGATATGGGAATTCTGAATCTTATTTAAAAACATTATTACCTATAAACAAAAAAAATATATTATTTTTAAAAAATAATAATGAACCAAAGATTATTAATATGTTTATTAATAAAATGTTAATAAAAGAAGATAATAAGAAAATAAAATGTAATAACATGTATTTTTTATGGAAAATATTTATAAAACAGCAAAATATACCAAATATTATGTATAAAAATGAATTTTATAAATTATTAGAAAATAAAATAACAAAAGAAAATAAGAGTTTTCTAGGTTACAGTAGTGAATATTTATCAAATATAAAATATTTTCAAAATTTTTGGGGCGATACTATGGTGGATAATAACGGTGATGAATTAGAAATAAATGAATTATACATTATATATCGAGAATGGTGTACAACCAAAGGTTATAATAATGTAGACTTTGGGGAAGATAAAATGTATGATTTGATAAATTATTTTTATTTAGATGTCGATATCAAAGACAACAAATTTATATTAAATAAAACAAATATTTTATGGGATAAACACACATGTATTGAATTGGGTTTAGAAGAAAGATTTAAAAAGCAAATTCAACATAAAATATCACTTAATAAATTATATAAGTATTATTGTTCATATAGCAAAGAAAAAAATGAAAAGATTACAAGTAAAAATTATTTTATAAATACAATTCATAAAATAATACCAGATAATTTTATAATAGACAATAAAATATTACCAGATTATTGGATTTAATTTTTTCGTGTTTTGCGCTTTCTTTTTTTATTTGATTTTTTACGCGTGCCTTTGATTTTTACTGCACCGAATTTACCTTTCTTGGTTGTATAACCAGCATCTCGCAATTGTTTTAAGAGTTGGTTTTTCTTTCCACTTTTTGCACGAGAAACTATTTTACCACTTTTATTATATTTCAAATGTTTTTTGATTAAAGCGTCACCACCTTTACCTTTTATAGCACCATGATTGGTTTTATATGCAGTACCTGACATAACTTGTCTTCTGCTACCAACTAAATGTTTAAATACTTGATTACCTACTTTCCATTGTCCATTTGCCATTTTAACGGGTTTCTTCATTATATATTATTTAAAGAAAATATTATCCTAAATATATATGAAAGAAGATAACGCAACAATAATTAAAACGTCTGATTATGTATATGTTCACCGTGAAGGTATTTATGTTATAAAAGAAGAAATACGCGAACTAGAACGTTTATTAAAAGAAGCCAAGCGAAGATTAGATAATGAATATTATAGAAAAGGTGGTCAGTCATGGTATGAATATATCTATACAATGATATTCGGTTATTAAATATTAATAAATTGATTTATATTATTTGCAAAAATAATATAAATATATTGCAATTTAATAATTAATATGATAGCAAAGAAAGATTTATCAAAAACATATCAAAGTAAAACTCCTCGCCAGCATATCTTAGATGCACCTGACACCTATATTGGTAGTACAGAAACAGATAGTGTTCGCGGATGGATTATAAATGATGATGGTACTTCTATGATACATAGAGCATATGAGACAACACCTGGATTATTTAAGTGTTTTGATGAAGGTATTGTTAACGCGCGTGACCATTATGTGCGATTAAATAGTAAAATACTTGATAAAGTGCGTAATATTATTCCGGTAAGAAATATTGAAATAACAGTAGATAAAGATACTGGAAGAATAACAATGTTTAATGATGGTAATGGTATTGATGTTGAAAAACACCCTGATACAAAATTATGGATACCTGAAATGATTTTCGGTCATTTAAGAACATCTACTAATTATGATAAAAATGAAAAAAAGGTAGTTGGTGGTAAAAATGGTTTTGGATTTAAATTGGTATTGATTTATGCATTGGAAGGTTCTATAGAAACCTATGACCATATAAGAAAGAAAAAATATACACAAAGCTTCGGTCCAAACTTATCATCTATAGGTAAACCAGTAATAAGAAATAGTACAAGTACTAAAAAAACACCATATACAAAGGTAACATGGATACCAGATTATAAACGATTTGGAATGGAAAAGTTGACTGATGATTTATTTAATTTGTTTAAAAAACGTACATATGACATTTCAGTAATAACAAATAAAAATGTTAAAGTTAAATTCAATGGTCAAGTTATTAATTTGAAATCATTTGAAAATTATATTGATATGTATATTGGTCCAAAAGATAAAGCAAAACGTATATACGATAAAGTAAATGATAGGTGGGAAGTAAGTGCAGCTTTAAGTCCATTAGATGAATTTACACAGGTATCATTTGTCAATGGTATTAATACAAAAAAGGGGGGAAAGCATGTTGAATATATATTAAATCAAATAACAAAAAAAATGACAGTATACATTGAAAAAAAGAAAAAGATAAAAGTCAAACCTGTTACTATCAAAGAGCAACTTATATTATTTGTAAATTGTCAAATTGAGAATCCTAGTTTTGATAGTCAAACAAAAGAATATTTAACAACGAAACAAAGTAATTTTGGTTCAAAATGTGATATATCCGATAAATTTATTGATAAGTTGGCCAAAATGGGTGTTATGGAAAATGCTATATCATTAAATGAAATTAAAGATAATAAAGCAGCAAAAAAAAATGATGGTCGGAAAGTAAAAACTATTCGAGGAATACCCAAATATATGGGAGCAAATTTTGCAGGGGGTACAAAATCATATGATTGTACACTTATATTGTGTGAAGGGGATTCGGCCAAAGCTGGTATTATCTCAGGGTTATCAAAAGAAGATAGAAATTATATCGGTGTATTTCCATTGAAAGGTAAATTGTTGAATACAAAAGATACTAGACAATCAAAAATCAATGATAATCAAGAAATTACGAATATTAAAAAAATATTGGGTTTGGTATCCAATAAAAAATATGTGAATGTAGATGAAATAAAGAAAACATTGCGATATGGTAAAATATTGATAATGACTGATCAGGATTTGGATGGTTCACATATCAAGGGATTGTGTATTAATTTATTCCACACATTATGGGAAGATTTGTTGAAAACAAATAGTTTTATAGGTTATGTAAATACCCCCATTATCAAAGCAAGAAAAGGACAACAAACGTTATCGTTTTATAATGATAGCGAATATAAGGTTTGGAAAAACAATAACAATAATGGCAAAGGATGGAAGATAAAATATTATAAAGGGCTTGGTACGAGTACATCAAAAGAATTTAAAGAATATTTCAAAGAAAAAAAAGAAGTTATGTTTGAATACACGACAGAATGTAGTGATTCTGTCGATAAAGTATTTAATAAATCACGAGCAGACGACAGAAAAACATGGTTGGAAAATTATGAAAAAGGCAATGTTTTAAATGTAGACGATAGTACTATTCGTATTCAAGATTTTATCGACAAAGAAATGATACATTATTCTAAATACGATTGTGAAAGGTCATTACCACATGCAATAGATGGTTTGAAAATTAGTCTTAGAAAAATTTTGTATGCAGCATTCAAAAGAAAGTTATATTCTGAAATTAAAGTTGCACAATTTTCAGGATATGTATCTGAACATTCGGGATATCATCATGGTGAAATGAGTTTACAAAAAGCAATTGTAGGTATGGCACAAGAATTTGTAGGGTCAAATAATATCAACTTGTTGTTACCAAATGGTCAGTTTGGTTCTCGATTAAAAGGAGGTAAAGATTCTGCATCTGAAAGATATATTTATACACTATTGAATAGTATTACAGAAAAAATATTTAGACCAGAAGACATGCCAGTCTTAAATTATTTAGATGATGATGGGTTTTCAGTTGAACCTGAATTTTACAAGCCAATTATACCATTTGTATTAATTAATGGTGGTAAAGGCATAGGTACTGGGTTTGCATATGATAGTGTATCCTATAATCCGCTAGATATTATATCTTATTTAACAAAAAAGTTAAGTGGTGAAGATGTTAATGATTATACATTTCTACCATATTATGAAGGATTTAAAGGTACGATAAAAGAAACAGAACACAATAAATTCTTAATAAAAGGTGTATATGAAAATGTAAGTTATGATACGATACGTATTACCGAACTACCGATTGGTGTATGGTCTGAAAATTACAAAGAATTTTTAGAAAGCTTAACAGTAGATGATAAAAAGAAAAAAGCTATTATTAAAAATTATAAAGATTCATGCACGGACACGGTTGTAGATTTCACGATTAAATTTCAACCAAATATATTACCTAAATTATTATGTAATAAATACAATGATAATTTAACTATGTTGGAAAAAACAATGAAACTATATACCATCAAAACAAACAATATGTATTTATTCAACAAAGACCAAAAATTAAAAAAATACAATAAAGTACATGATATAATAGATGATTATATGCCGGTAAGATATGAATGTTATAAAGAGCGAAAAGCATATCAACTTAATCAATTGGAAAAAATTATTAAAATATTATCCAATAAAGCTAGATTTATTAAAGAGCAATGTGATGATGTTATAGATTTAAGAAGAAAAAAAACAGATGTTGTAAATGAATTGCTTTCATCAAGGAATTACGATGTAATTGACGACAGTTATAAATATTTAGTTAGCATGCCTATTTCTAGTTTGATTGAAGAAAATATTGAAAAATTAACAAATGATAAAAAAGAAAAAGAAAAAGAAAGAAATGATTTATTAAATACATCTATTGAAAATATGTGGATAAAAGAATTAAAAGAGTTGTCGAGTTATTATAAAATCTATTTGATTCAAAGAAAATCAAGAACAAATGGTAAAAAAAGTAAGAAAGGAAAAAAAAGTAAATAATTTATAGTATTTATTATTATTCATTAGTAATCAATAATAATAATTAAAAAAATTTTTTAAATTCTAAATTATTAGAATGGTAAGTAGATAAAGGCCTATCCATAGGAACTGCTAAATTACTAACATCTGATTTGAATTTCATATAACCTTTAGCTTCGTTGTATATTTGATTTACACAATAATCAACCACCATTTTATTTAATTCTTCTAGTTGATTTGTTATATTGTTTTCTTGATTTTTAGAATGTTGTAAAAATATACTTCTCATGATTATTTTTAGTGTGTCTTCATTTTGATATCCAATTTTGTATGTTTTATTTGACATTTCATATACACCGTACATAATAGCATGATGTATGATTTTTATATTTTCTTCTGAAAAATACAATGTCGATAATAAATTTGGTTCGAATGTTCCAGTCAACGCCTCTCTATATTCTGTAGTATGCGACTCAATAGGAATTCTATCGTATAATTTAAAAACACTATTGTTAAAATTATTGGATAGAATATCAATGCGACCATTGTTTTTACTACGCTGTAAAGAATTATAGTGATTGATGAAATATTCGCTATTATTTATGTCTTTAATACTCATGTATATATAAATTATGATAGAAAAATATTATATTATAAATTTATATATGAGTTTTCAAAGTACTGTGTTGAAAATAGCCACGGTTATTTATTGCATATTTTTAATATCTATTATTTTATTGATGGTTGGTAGTAGCAGGTCTATCAAATATCCTCCTGGAGTAAGTGTATGTCCTGATTATTGGAAAACAAATAAAGATGGTTCTTGTTCAAATAGTAATAGTGGTTCTATTACATTGGGTTCTTTAGCATCTGGTTGTAAAAACAAAGATTTTTCAACTCCTGAATTTTTTGGACCAACTGGTGTAGTAAATAAATGCAAATGGGCTAAAGGTTGCAAAATTGAATGGGATGGAATTACCAATATGGGATATTGTTGATATAGATAGTTATAACATATTATAAATTTATTATATTATGTTATATGAACAATTTTTTTACTATACAATTTAATAATTTACCTGATGAAATTATATCATATATCGATGAATATATAAATAAAGAATGGAAAATGTACACTAATAAATATTATTATAGTGTAACATGGGGCAAAAAAATAAAACAAAATAATTTTTTTAATCGTAAAATACCTATATATTATTTGTGTAAATACAATTTTGATTTTTCTAGATATCAATATAATTACTTAGGTAAATATTTAAATTTTGTAATACGTAATGATTATAATTATTTATTAGACAATTTTTTAAACAATAGAAAAGGATTTGCATTAATAAAAAAACAATGGTATTATAATAATAACAAATATAAAACATTCAATGATTACATGTTATCGTTTAGTTATAGATACAAAGATTCTAGTAAATGCAAATATGTTTTGATGTCGCATGGTATAAGAACCACTAATTTCAAAAATAAAGTTAAGCGAAAGAAAAAAAATAAAATTAAATAACTTTGAAAATACATAAGAAACAAGAAATAAGCATATAAAAATAGTAGAATAGTAAATAGTAATGGAAAGTTTAAATATAAATTATCTATTACATAGAACCGAATCAGAAGACAAATTCACGGAATATTTAACATATTTTGAGAATAATAAAGATAATTTATTAACAAAAAGAGGTGTCTATGTATATGGTAACCCTGGAACAGGTAAAACATCGTTTGTAGTTAATTTGTTGAAAAAAATGAATTATGATATTATTAAATATGATGCAGGGGATGTTAGAAATAAAAATATAATTGAAACTATAACAAATCAATATATATCGGATTATAATGTGATGAGCTTATTTAAAAAAAAGAAGAAAAAAATAGCTATTATTATGGATGAAATTGATGGTATGAATAGTGGTGATAAAGGAGGTATAAATTCATTGATTAAATTGGTAAGACCAAAAAAAACAAAAAAACAAAAAAAGGAAGGAACTACCATGATACCTATAATATGTATAGGCAATTATCATATTGATAAAAAAATATCAGATATGATGAAAGTTTGTAATACATTAGAAATAAAGACTCCAACCGATGATGAAATTTTATCCATTGTAAATATTTTAATGCCGAAATTAGACCATGTATTAGTAAATAAATTAATTAATTTTATTCAAGG
>MDSZ01040390.1_pt1 | contig 11644 bp, 14 predicted proteins | sample 811201 | NCBI WGS metagenome assembly MDSZ01 (sample SAMN05326647, study PRJNA326480) | marine metagenome | isolation source: seawater | place: Indian Ocean: North | collected 2010 | reverse complement strand
GAACACCTCGATATGCTGATGGTATGCCACCATCTTGACAAATCAATTCCCGAGGATGTCGCATTTGCTGAGAGTCGTATCCGCCGTGAGACCATCGCAGCTGAGGATATTCTTCATGATTTAGGTGCTTTTTCTATTATAGCTTCTGATAGCCAAGCAATGGGCAGAGTCGGTGAAGTTATTATACGCACATGGCAAACCGCACACAAAATGAAGGTTCAGCGCGGCAGGTTGTCTCAGGAAACAGGTGATAATGACAACGTTCGAGTAAAACGCTATATCGCTAAATATACAATTAATCCGGCTATTGCGCATGGTTTGTCGCAGCACATAGGATCTATTGAGGTAGGTAAACGTGCTGATCTGGTATTGTGGAAACCAGCTTTTTTTGGTGTAAAACCAGAAATTGTTTTGTTGGGTGGTAGTATTGCGGTCGCGCAAATGGGTGACCCTAATGCCTCAATCCCAACACCGCAACCTACATATACGCGTCCTATGTTCGCCTGTTACGGACGAGCGGTCGAGCAATCGGCGGTAACCTTTGTTAGTGGCGCCGCGCAGAGCTGTGATATCCGTGCGCGTCTAGGTCTTGCTAAGACTACTCTACAAGTTAACAACACCCGCAAAATATCCAAACTCGATATGGTTCACAATGATTATTGCCCAGCTATTGAGGTTAATCCTGAAACATATGAAGTACGTGCGGATGGCCATTTATTGACATGTGACCCAGCAGCAGAATTACCAATGGCACAACGTTACTTCCTTTTTTGAAACAGAGTAAAGAGATGGTTGAGATCTTGAGAGTAGCCACTAGTTTTCGTACGGATAGTACTACAGATATCATAAATGGGCTTTGTGTGACCCTTGATTATGAAGCGCGATTTTTGCGTCGAAAACGCCTGCTCTGTGATAATGGCGAGCCATTTCTGGTCGACCTTGCTGAAACCGTTTCGTTGAATCACGGCGATGTTTTCATTTGTGATGATGGCACACGAATAGCTATCTGTGCGGCGGCGGAACCAGTTATCGAGATTTGGCATGAAAACCTGCCTATGGTTGCTTGGCACATCGGTAACCGCCATACCCCGTGCGAGGTATTGCCAGATCATCTGGTTATCCGAAAGGATCATGTATTGTCAGATTTATTGTCGAAACTGGGTGCTCAAACAATTGAAAAAGATGCCCCATTCAAGCCACTTGGTGGGGCTTATGGCTACGGGCGGACACATGCCCATTCGCATTGATCTTAGTTAGTAACCGTAATGGACAAATCAAAAAAACCATACCATTCGACTTATCAAAATCAGATTTTATCTGCTTTGTTCTCACCAACCTTTCCGATAGGTACATTTTCTTACTCACACGGCCTGGAAGCTGCGATTGCGGCAGGAGCGGTTAGTGATCTTGACAGCGCTGAAAAATGGATAAAGGCATGTCTTGTATCAGGAAATGGTCGAAATGATGCAATCATATTTGCGCATTCATGGCGTGCAAAGCCAGATGAGCAAGACTTTTTGAACAGACTTTCTTTTGCTCTTTGCGCGAGTGCAGAGAGGGATAAAGAAACCCGAGAGCTTGGTAGGAATTTTCACAACATCGCTGCCCGGGTATATCAGATCGAAGTGAAAGGTATCAAACCAATTGCTTACCCCGTCATAGCTGGCATCGCGGCACGGCAACTACATTGTGAATTATCGCTGAGCCTTGTTTTTTTCTTGCAGTCTTTTGTTAGCAATCTAATTTCAGTGGTAGTTCGTACTGTACCTATCGGACAGTCAGAGGGGCAGGTGATATTACATCGACTGATGTCATGGATTTACCGGCTTGCAAATGAATGCATTCACACTTCGCTAGATCAGATTGGTAGTCACGCTTTTATGGCGGACCATATGGCGATAAAACACGAAATTATGGAAACAAGGATTTATCGAACATGAATTCACGCAAATCTCGTCATAATGGCCCATTACGCGTCGGCGTTGGCGGCCCTGTTGGAGCAGGCAAAACCAGCCTTACAGAGGCCTTGTGTCGCCAATTAGGAAACGAGCTATCCGTTGCGGTGATTACGAATGATATTTACACGCGAGAAGATGCCGAATATTTGATGCGTGTTCAAGCGTTGCCCGTCGAGCGTATCCGTGCGGTTGAAACTGGTGGATGCCCACATACCGCAATACGCGAAGACGCTTCGGTTAATTTGGCTGCGATTGCTGAACTAAAAGTTCAAATTCCCGATTTAGATATTATACTGATTGAATCTGGAGGCGATAATTTAGCTGCAACGTTCAGTCCGGAACTAGCTGACTTAACGATTTATGTGATCGATGTCTGCATGGGCGCTGACATTCCGCGTAAGAAGGGACCAGCTTTAATGAAATCTGATATGTTGATTATCAACAAGATCGAATTGGCTGATCATGTCGAAGTGAATTTAGATTTGATGAGACGGGATGTTGAAACAAATCGCGCTGGTCGGCCGTTTATTTTTGGTTCTATGCGAAAAGGTATCGGGGTTAGCGATTTGGCAGAGTTCATAAGGATCCAGGGTGGCCTGAATATAGCTCAGTAGGGAAGAGGAGTGTTCAAGATTATTTTTTGCGGTCTTGTTGGCAAATAATGGACTAAGGTGAGTTCATAAAACGATGCGAATGTAACTGTTGTAACAAACCGCTCATTTGTGCAGTCATTTATTGGGATTTGACCAAAGGCACCGGGCATAGACCATATTTGCGAAAGAAGTTCTATCAAATCAGCTGTGCCGATTTCCAGAATAAAAAGACTAATGGATTATAGCCACTGCCAAAAAACGACATTTGGCCTGAGCTCGTCAAGAAGTTTGTCAACTTCGAGCATATGAAAGAAACCGGTGTATAAGCCGGTTCTTCACCTAATCGTTTTTCAAAAGAATTCAGCCGTTTAGAGTTTTGCTGATACCCGGCCAGCCATTGTTACTAGTGGTGAGTATTTTTCAAACAATTCAAAAAATTCACCAATTCGGCTCCAACTCTGGCCAAGTTCAACGTGTTTACTGAAGTGTTGATCGTCAATATGCACCTCATTGACTGTATAAATTATGTTTCCCGTAGAACCTTTTGATGGGTCCATCATATCTTTTAACTCCGTAGCTTTTGAGACATAGTATTCAAGCGTATGAAGTTTTCCGTCTTCCTGATTAAGCGAATGAGTTTCTCCCATCCACTTTGCGTGAGATGAGAGTAAATCATCAATTTTTGTTTCGTCAGTTGCTGGCACACGCATTGTGAAACCAAATGTAGTATTCCCAATCTTGAAACTCATTTTGTAACTCCTTGATTAACCGAATTTTTTTCCAAGTACACCGCCAATAGTTTCGTCGTCCATAATAGCTGTAATTTCAATTTTGATGAGGCCATTCCAGTCTAGTGCATAGTCAGCTAGTGCTGCTATATCAATACTCTCCAAAATTGCAAAACCACCTGTTGTCTAAATTATGATAACGCGATACTAATTCAATCCCTGAAGGTGGTGTAACCCCAGTGTCCATAAATTGCCTAATTGTTTTATCTCTCGCTTCTGGTGAGTGTGTCCACGCCATTTTAAACAGCATCATTTTCCTCCTTTGTTTTGGCGCCTGCAATGAGTGTATTCTTGCCGAGGATAAGCATCATTGCACCGCCGCAGTGTATTTTACTTGACGCATCATTTTATTCTTCACCGGGTGTTTTATAAATAGATTTGACAGCATTAATCACCTGTAGACCAGCATCTAGGTCGAATTCGGGAAACATCATCATATCCTCCCATGGACCCGAGTCTCTTACCGCTTTCAATAAACCACTGGAAGCTTCGATACTGGGTAGCTCCATCAATGCCGCTATATCGTAATCACCTTGTAGGTACATCAAGTCTAACAGCTCTCCACCAGCAGCTTTTGCGATTTAGGAGGCGGCATTTTCGCGCTTGGTTAGACTGCTACTTTCCAATCCAATCTGACCACTTTTACTATACATCCCGATGTACAGCACTCCCATATTTGACGCCGTTTAACATTATTTATAAAACCTTGGTTCTTTAGAGCACCACCCACACCACTGTGTGCATAGGAGTATTTTTAGCTTACCGCGATGCAAAATTTGCATAAAAAAATCCAAAAACGTTTATGAGAACGCAGATCTACACTGAAGACAGCATAGGTCATAGAAAATCCACCGAAACAAGTGGTTTCAACCGTATCAAGTAATTTATTCAGTCTCTAACTCACTTTTTATCTGCAGAGAAAAATGCTGAAAACGATTTCGTTAACTCTTTACCTCGAAAAAATAGATTTATTACCTAGCATACTTAGTCAACTATAAAATTGCGTAACTCATTTTCTTTTACAAATTTTTATTGTAATCCGTGCCAGGGTAAAATTCATGAAAACCACCATTTTAACATTTCTATTAAATTTATTATTTTACTGGCTTGCGCTATCGGGTGCGACTGCTCAACAGCAAAACGACTTTTTGCAGCCAGAAATTGAGGTTGAAATAGCAAATGAATTCTCCGAAATCTCGGACACGGTTGCGTTTTCTCTTAAGGCAAAAAAGAGTGGAAAACCTGTAGTCGGCAGGAATTGGATGATAGTAACCGCTAACCCTTATGCAAGTGATGTTGGAGCAAACATTCTCCGGCGTGGAGGAACCGCTGCAGATGCGATGGTTGCTGTCCAGTCGGTGCTTGGTTTGGTTGAGCCTCAAAGTTCAGGAATGGGTGGAGGTGGATTTTTGATCTGGTACGATGGCAATAGCGGCAAATTAACCACACTTGATGGACGGGAAGTTGCGCCAATGGCAGCAAATGAGGGTCTTTTTCAAGACGAGGATGGAGAGCCACTGAAATTCTGGGAAGCGGTAATTGGTGGCCGTTCTGTTGGTGTACCTGGAATGCCAGCCCTTTTGGAATTAGCTCACTCAAAATGGGGAAAAATGAAATGGACAGATTTGTTCAATCCAGCGATTTCACTTGCTGAGCGTGGTTTTATTGTCTCAGATCGACTATCAGGCTTACTAGTTGACGAGTATCAACGCATGTCATCATCAAAAGCAGCAAAATCCTATTTTTTTCCTGGAGATAAGTCATTGGCTCAAGGTGATGTGCTAATTAACCGAGAGTACGCGAGACTATTGAGGCGATTTGCAGATGATGGTTCAGAAATTTTTTATTTTGGACCAGTTGCAGACGCAATCGTGAAAACGATCCGCGATGGCAATTTAAACGCCGGACTACTTAGCTATGATGACCTTGCAAATTACGCAATCAAGGAGCGGCCAGCAATTTGTACAAAATTTAGAGAATACGATGTTTGTGGGATGGGGCCTCCTTCATCAGGAGCTATTGGTGTAAGTCAAATTTTAGGAATGGTTAACAACTACTCAATTGGAAAAATGGGAGACCCGCAAACGCTGCGTTTAATTGGTGATGCAACTCGACTAGCATTTGCAGACCGAGGGATATATGTTGCGGATGCTGATTTTGTTAACGTGCCTATTAAGGAACTTGTTGATGAGAAATATCTCTCCAGCCGAGCATCGTTGTTAAACAGGAGCACTGCTATTCGTCACGTATCTGCAGGCGAACCGATCGCCTTTTTGTCAAATAGATGGGCACCTGATTTGAGCATAGAAAAGCCTTCAACTACACATGTCTCAATAATTGATAAATATGGAAACGCTCTTTCACTGACCTCGAGTATTGAAAATGCATTCGGCTCACGGCTTATGACGAATGGTTTTTTACTGAACAATCAACTCACAGATTTTTCCTTCAAATCCGCTGCTAACGGCTTACCTATAGCTAACAGGGTTGAGGGAGGTAAGCGGCCGCGCTCTTCCATGGCGCCTACTATCGTGCTTGAAAAGGGAAAACCTGTTCTGCTGATCGGATCTCCTGGAGGTTCTCGAATTATACCATATGTATCGAATACAATTATTGCTATTTTGGATTGGGGATTGGACGCACAAACAGCAGTATCAAAGCCTCACGCCGTGAATCGTTTTGGCACATATGAAATCGAAAAGGGAACAAGTTTGATAGATTCAAAAAAATGGTTACAAAGATTAGGCTATAAGGTCAGAGAGCGATCGCTTAATTCTGGACTGAATGTTATTTTGATAAAAGATGGAGTTCTCTACGGTGGTTCTGACCCGCGTAGGGAGGGTATTGCCATTGGCGGCTAGAATATTGCATCCAACAGCATGGATAGACATATACCGCGAAGTTGAATGTGCTCCACCGCGCAGGTTGAGGCCATTTCTCGCGTGGTGTCTTAAAGGTGCGTACTTCGCTTTGGCGATTGCCGCGTGCGCTAGCGTTTTGCTGGGTATTATAGAAACATATGTCGCTGCTCTACTCGGTTACATAATAGATGTCGTAATAGCAACACCGCCAAATCGACTTTTTATCGATCAATGGCCTTTCCTGTTGATCGCGACGAGCTTTTTGATTCTTGTCAGACCAATTTCTTTTTTTCTATCGTCCTATTTTCAATCAATGGTGCTTAGTCCTAGCATCAGAACAATGGTCGCAACGCGTCTTCATCGTTGGACTCTTGGCCATCAAAAGAGTTTTTTTGATAATGATTTTGCAGGACGAATTGCACAAAAAGAGGTACAGGCTTCAAATGCAATAGCTGATACCACAGTTGAAGTAATTAGCACCGTTTTATTCGCTTCCGCTTCCGTTCTTACCTCATTTTTAGTGTTGGCTTCAATCGACTGGCGTATCGGATTGATCGTTGTAGTCTGGACATTTGGTTTCTTTGTTATGATGAGGTTTTTTCTACCGCGGATAAAATTACACTCCTCAAATCGAGCAAATTCACAAGCAGTTGCAACTGGTCAAATAGTTGATACCATCAGTAATATCAGTATTGTAAAGCTTTTCGCGAATGCAAAATATGAAGATAAAGCTGCGCTTGGAGCTTTTGATAATCTGAAAAAATCGTTGCAAATATATGGCAAAGAACTTGTTCTTTTCCGTGCAAGCATGGTTGTTTTTGCAAGTTCAATTTTTCTTTTTGTAATGGCGGGTTGCTTGTTTCTTTGGGTATACGGCGAAATAAGCCCCGGTTCAGTCGTGGCTGCAGGGTCAGTTGCTATGCGCATAATGATGATGGCCGGCTGGGTTAGTTTTTCTTTTATGACAATTTATACAAACTTAGGTGATGTCGAAGACGCCATGATGACACTTGCAGTACCCCATGCGATGGTTGATAAGGCTGGTGCTTCTAAACTGAATGTAAATCATGGCAGAATTAAATTTGATAACGTTTCCTTTACCTACGGCAGTGATGTTGGTGGTATTCGAAATGTCTCGCTTGATATAAGACCGGGTGAAAAACTGGGAGTAGTCGGAGCTTCTGGGGCGGGAAAATCTACGCTGGTCTCCACTCTTTTACGTTTACACGATCCTGAGAGTGGTAAAATTTTAATTGATGGTCAGAATATAGGTGATGTAACCCAAAACAGTCTGCGCCGGTGCATAAGTATGGTCACACAAGAGACGTCTATGTTTAACCGCACTGCGAGTGAGAATATCATTTATGGCAGACCGAGTGCGTCGGAAAATGAAGTCATTAACGCTGCAATAAAAGCTGGAGCACATGATTTCATTATGTCACTTGTAGATAATCAAGGTAGAACTGGTTATGAAGCTCACCTGGGCGAGAGGGGTGTTAAATTGTCTGGAGGGCAACGGCAGAGAATTGCTCTGGCTCGAGCTATAATAAAGGATGCTCCAATATTAGTTCTCGATGAAGCAACCAGCGCTCTAGACAGCGAAGTCGAAGCTGCAATTCAAGAGTCCCTTGAGGCAGTGATGTCAGACAAGACAGTTTTTGCTATAGCTCACCGTCTCTCAACAATTTCTCACATGGATCGCATTGTCGTTATGGATAATGGACGGATAATTGAGGAGGGCAGCCACAAATCTTTGTTGAAGATAAAGGGTGTGTACGCAAATTTTTGGGATCGGCAATCGGGCGGCTTTCTTGGTGTTGATGCTGCAGCATAGATGGCAGTCTTCACGATCACAAAAACTCAACTACGTCATCAAAATTTGGTCTGGTGCGTTCCATTGGTGGGCCTACTTTTTCTCCGATGTAGATGAATCCAGCTATTCGGTCTTCAGCTGGTTTGCCGCCGAGTTTTTCTAGCAGTTTATCATTATAAGCATACCACTCCGTTAGCCACTGAGCGGCATAGTTCAAAGATTGTGCAGCGTACAGAAGTGTTGTGCAAACAGCTCCAGCAGAAAGTTGCATCTCCCATTCTGGTATACTTTTATGTTTTACAGGTGATGAGATAACCGCAATGACTGCATCAGCTCTTTGTAACCTAGTTTTCTCGATTAATTGGCTTTGTAAGTTTGCATCAGGATTTTCTTTAATAAATTCATTAAAAATTACCTCCTCATCTAACTGTTTTTGTTTTTCGCCTGTTATGACTACTAATTTCCAGGGTTTAAGAGCTCCATGGTCCGGAACACGAATTCCTGACTCTAGGATCTGTCTCAGATGATCCTTGGTAACTTTGCCCTTTGTCATTTTTTTTGCAGTTACTGACCTTCTAGTTTTTAGAAAATCTATAAATAATTCTTGCATCGTCGTTTAAATCCCTTGTTCCAGCCTCTACAAGTATTACTGGAGAGTGTAAAATAGAATGAATGTAGCCAAAATCCTAGAGAACTATACTTTTTCTTTGTCAAATCTTCAGCTACTTAAGAAGATAGGCGCGAGAGATAGCTGAGTTTAGTGGGGAAATACATTTTCTTTACAATCTTCAATACCTTGTAAAAACGATTGTTTTATGTTGAATGAAAAGTTCTTTAATCAAACCAAGTTTCTTGCAAACATTGTTATTATTACAACGGCCAAATGGGCATTCGTATTTGGTCTATTTGGGTTAAAACCGGAGCCACGTAGATTTGAGAATGCAAATAGGCAGGTGGCGGATCTATTGCGTTTGATAGCCGATGAGCCTTAGAAACGACGTATGTAGACTCAGCCGAGGTAAATTTCTATGAATCAGTTCTACTACATGCATGCATCTTAAGACTTAAGATGCGGCTAAATTGGTTGGTAGAGTCAACACAAAAAGAATTACCTATCCAACTCCCCGAGAAATGCTTGACACCCCGTTGATTTTAAGCCTCGGTCAATTACTACAAAATAAATGATCGGAGCTTTTTTATGGGTATGATAAACGGAGTGGATTCTTCAACGTCGTTTCTGCTGTCATTATCAGCCGTAATTAAAGATACAATTTCATCTAACAAATATTTTGATAAACTTGTTTTTAAATTATTTAAGCATAGCGTGGCGAGTCAGCGTTTACATCTTCGCTGACCATTGTCCTAGCCGCAACATCATTGACTGAGCTTTATTTCAGCTTGTATCCTGAGGTGCCGGTAATAGTAAAAAATGTAATTTCAAAAATTAAGCCGAGTGTAAGAGCGGTAAAAAACCTATTACGATTTGATATACCAAAATTCGCAAATATTGGTTTGCCCAAATAGTACACAAAAATAAACACCAATGCGGTCATTGTCTTGTTGTCTCAATAATGTGCAGTCCGCCTCCAATTCTAAATGAGACAGATCAAAAATTTCTCCACGAAAAGCTCTGTATGGTCATGAAGACTATTTTTGCCACTCCTTTCCGTAGCCCCAATCATCGGTTTGGAAACATTCTTTTTCAGGTGGCCCTGCCAATAAGCGCGCAAAGTCTTCGCCGCTTCGCTCAACCCTTTTCGCGAAATAGGTATTAAAATCATTTTCACTTTTCCAAACCTCAGCGAATTTTAGAGTGTTTGTGTCCCTGGATGACGAGGTGTGGATTGAGATACATCCCTCGAACCCTCGAGTGAATGCAAGCTCCTCTCTTGCAAGGGCGTGAAATTCGTCAAAACAGCCATCTTTGGTTGTTATTGTAATATGCATAGTGACTGACATTACCTTACCTCTCTAGCATTATGGTATGTGCGTTAAAATGAATAATAGGTAGGGTGCCGCACACAGCCTTTAGATAACAATGTAACGAATTGACGCAAGCATTTTTATAGACAGCAACGGCGTGGTTCCCAACTACATACCGGGAATGTGAAACATGGTTATTTTGGCTTTCGTAGAGAACATCAAAAAACGCTAAGGGGGCGCAAGTCTCTTTAAATAAGCTATTTTTTCGAAATCTGATCCTCAAGAATACGCCGTATGCGCCTCAACTCAATGGAGTGGGCGTCTAACCCGAGGTTACGTCTGATAAAACCGATGACAGAAACAATACAAATTCCGAGAACTAAATACACTGAAACCTTGAGCCAAAATACTATCTGGTCGATCTGTGTAACTATTTCATTGATGACTTCAGTCATATTTATCGTGCCGTCTAGCCTTTGACAAAGGAGTAAACGCCATCTGAAATACAAAGACTGGATATCGGGTGATTTGGCGGTTCATTAAAATCCTTCTATTATCCGTACATACGTTCAACATCCCCAAGGAGAGTAAATACTGCCTTGTATGCATCGCTCGAGAATGCGGCCTTGCTAGATTCTGTCGAATCAAATTCAGCGATCACGTTCCGTTGAATAATCCCATTTTAAAAAGCTGCAACAGGCATTCCTCTAGCTACGAATTTAGCGCTAGCATTTGTCATGGCCTCAAATGCTATTGGCGCATAATTTTGGAGATTATCGTCAGCAGGGGACACCAAATATGAGACCACTAAGTATCCTTGCGGCATTTTGCCCTCCATCACTGGTAAACGTGATCTGAAAAAATATTTCGGAACAATAGCGATCCACGGTAAAGATATTCGGTAAGAGGAATTTTTTTAAATTGACCAGTATTCTTCAGTAATGCCTCTATATGCCGTTACCTTAATTACTGCACCTTTAAACACAGTCTTCTCGATTTCGCTCCAGATTGGCTGACAATTTTTATACGCGTCAGCGCTTTTATATCTAAAAATTACAAACCTCATTAGCTTGGTGTCTTTGTTCCATATTTTGGCAACCTCATATGACAAAAGCCCATTCTTCTTGAGTCTCTCTAAATATTTTGCACCAAGCTTTTCCCATTGCTGGTTGACTAATGCCATATCACCCTCTGTGGCAAATGTTTGAAGAGTCACATTTGTGAAAGGGGCATCAATTTTGGACATTTGGACATCCATCCAAGTAACAAATCGAGGTTGATACGAAACTTTCCTACCGTGCCACAAAAAAAGAACCATGCAAAGCCAGCCTGACTAAGTGACGCACTTTAGTCTGGATTGGCAGGACCATAAAGCCTCTGAGGTACGTAAGATGAGTAGATTCTAATTTAATCGTGACATCAGCTGCTCTTTTAGGGAAGCAATTTAGCTCTAGACTCAATTCCATTTAAAAGCGCGTTAAAAAACCAATATCGCGATGCTTAGCTGCAAACAATCTGATTTCATTGTTTATGTTGGAGTGATGGCACTCATCAAGTTTTAGCGCTGTACCTTTACATGCGCGCGAGGTCGGATTTCACTCCAAAATTATTTCTTCGATATCTAACATGAGGGTTTTAAAATCAATTCAGATGTCCGAGGTATAGTAGATGTCAGGATAGGGCAAGATTAAAAAATAACCAATTTACG
>MDSZ01266222.1_pt1 | contig 11645 bp, 10 predicted proteins | sample 811201 | NCBI WGS metagenome assembly MDSZ01 (sample SAMN05326647, study PRJNA326480) | marine metagenome | isolation source: seawater | place: Indian Ocean: North | collected 2010 | reverse complement strand
TATGAATCACTTTATCCTAAACTTAAAGAAGCAGAAAATCTTTCAGATGAAGAATATAAATGTGTAATTAAATGGTCTAAAATTGATGACAAAGGCAATAACAACAGATCCTATCAAAGATGTTATGGAGCTCCATTTATGTTGCAGTTATCTGGATCTGGTCTGGTAGCACCTTGTGGTGGACTTTTTAATGAGAAATATAAAAAATTTCATATTGGAAATATTTGTGAAACAAGATTTAAAGATATTTGGAATTCAGATAGGTATTGGGAAGTGATGAATTATTTAGCATCTCCAAAATTTAATGCTCAAAAAATGTGTGCTAGTCTGTGCTTACAGCATAAAGTTAATGAAACATTAGATAATTATGTTAAAGGTAAAGTTAAGATTAAAAAATCTAGTAAAACACCTCCAGATCACATTAATTTTATATAAAAAAATTTATGAAATTAACTGATTATATTGCAAAATTTGTATCCGAAATTGCAGATCATGTATTTGTTGGACAAGGAGGAAATATTGTACATGTTTTGGATAGTTTTTCAAAAAGAAAAGATATTAAGATTATACCATCTCAAAATGAACAAGGAGCATCTATAGCCGCAGATGCATATTCAAGATTTAATAAAAAAAAAATTGGTGTAACTGCAACAACAAGTGGACCTGGTATGATCAATATAATGCAAGGACTAGCATGTTCCTTTTTTGACTCAATTCCTACAATACATTTTGTTGGCGCGGTTGTAACAAAGCAATTAAGAAAAAATAAAAAAATTAGACAAATAGGATTTCAAGAAATGGAAGTTGTTGACATCGTTAAACCTCTAACAAAATATGCAGTTTTATTAAAAGATAAAAATAAAATTAGATATGAATTAGAAAAAATGTTATATTACGCTAATGAGGGCAGGAAAGGTCCGGTTCTGATGGATCTTCCAGATGATTTACAAAGATCAGAGATAGATGTCAAAAAATTAAAAGGTTTTAAACCCCCTAGTGTTAAAAAAAAAAAAATAGGTTTTGAGAAAAAATTCATAAAATTAATTCAGAATTCTAAAAGACCATTAATTTTGGTTGGTCATGGAATAAATGTTTCTGATACTAAAAAAGAGCTTTATAAATTTATAAAATCTAGCGGAATACCATATGCACCTTCCTGGGCAACATTTGATTTATTTTCTTATAAAGATAAATTAAATTCGGGAACGTTTGGAGTTGCTGCAACCAGATATGGTAATTTTGCATTGCAAAATTCAGACTTATTAATAGCTTTAGGATGTAGACTCAATACTCAAATAACTGGAAGTAATATTAAAACTTTTGCGCCAAATGCAAAAAAAATTGTTGTTGATATAGATAAATTTGAATTTAAAAAAAATAACGGAATAAAGATTGATCAAAAAATTAATTTAGATTTAAAAGAATTTTTTAAAAAAATATTGCCAAAAATAAAAGAAAAAAAAAATTATTCAGATTGGATTGGACATTTTTCCAGTTGGAAAAAAAAATATCCTGTGGTTCAACAAAATTATAAAAAACAAAAAGATAAATGTAATCCCTACATCTTTTTATCAATTTTGTCTGAGATGACTAATAAAAAAGATATATTAATACCAGATGCTAGTGCTAACCTCATATGGGCCATGCAATCTTTTAAAATTAATGGTCAGAAAATATTTACCGCTTTAAATCATTCTCCTATGGGATACTCAATGCCTGCAACGGTTGGCGCGTATTTTGCAGACAAAACTAAAAGAGTAATTTGTACAATTGGAGATGGATCGATGCAGATGAATATTCAAGAATTAGCCACTATAAGTCATTTTAATATACCTGCTAAGATATTTGTTCTCGATAATAAAGGTTATGGATTAATTAAACAAACACAAGATACTTGGCTTAAGTCTAGAAGGGTAGGAGTTGATCAAAGTTCAGATCTAGCAATGCCCGATTTAATCAAAATTGCTAGAGCTTATAAAATAAAAACAATTGAAATAAAAAATCATAAAGAAATTAAAAATAAAATAAAAATTGTTTTAAAATCAAAATTTCCAATTTTATGTAATGTTAAAATCAGAGAAAATCAAAAAGTTATACCCAAACTAGAATTTGGAAGACCTATTCACGATTTAAGCCCAAGACTGAGTGACACAGAGCTTAAAAAAAATCTATTTTAATGATAGAAATTGATTTTAATGATCTTGTAGATAATTATGAAACAAGATTATTAGATGATCTTAGAGGTTTTGGTAAAAGTAAGGATTACCTTAAATTTTATGTTCCAGGCACCTCTCCTTTAAAAAGTTTTTTAAATTTATGTGACGCCCTATATGAGGCAAAACATTTATCATTTGTTGTTTTTATAAAACAAAATAATTTAGAAATTAATTTGGTTAATAATATATGCAGTTTCTTAAATAATATTTCATCTTATAGTAAAGAAAAAAGTAATGGTAAATTGTCACTCATAGTAGATTTAAATGAATTGAAATATCAAGCATATTTAAAAAATAGTAAATTAGAAATAATTAAAAAAGATAAAATTTCTATAGATCAAAAGAATCAGATTAATATTTTTAAATCTACCAAAAATATTGAGGATATATATCTAAAAAATTTAGAAAAAATAAAAACTAAAAATTTTTATTTTTTAAATAAAAAAGCAAAAAACTCATACACAGGATATTTCAGAGAGACTGAGTTATTTTTTAATATAGAAAATAATATAATAGTTCAATGTGGGCATAACTATGAGAAAGAAGATTCAAAAAAAAAAAATAATAGATAGTTTTTTAGAAATTTGTTTTAACAAACATATTCAAGAGGCTGCAGATCATAGTGTAATTTATCTTGAAGAAAAAATAAGATTGTTAAGCAATAAACTTATAAAACCTGGTATTATTCTACCGTCAATAGCTGGAATATTTTTTGATGAGTTGAACAATTTGATAAGAGATGTTTATAAAAAGTTTAGAAGTAAAAATAATATCTACGAAACAAATATTAATAAAAATTATTTTAGAAAATCATATTATTGGGTTAATTTGAGTGAGGAGGAAAAAATTTCAAAAATTAAGAACATTATCAACATAATTTTAATTAAAAATCAACTTTTTGAAGATTCCCTAAATGTTGTTAGTATTGATAATAATCATAGAGTTTATCTGTCAATAAATAAACATTTTAGAAAAATACAGACAAAAAAAAATTTATTGTTAGAAATTGAAGTTAAACTTAAACAATTAGATGAAACATTAGAGGTATTTATTGATGAGTCTTTAGACAAGAATAAATTAAGACTAAAAAATTCACCTCAAACAAAATTGCTAAGTTAAAAAATAAAAATAGACATGCAACCTTTAAAAAACTTTATAAACATTTTGAGGGAACTAAATGAAATAATTAATGATTATAAAAAAAAATATTTAATATTAATTTTATTTATTTTTACAATTCTTTCGTCCATTGTAGAGGTTTTGACCATAGGAAGCTTGATTCCACTTATGAAAGTTTTAATTAATACTGAAACTTACATCAGCAGCTCGCATGATATTTTTAAACAAATAATTAATTTTTTAAATGTAATAGATATTAAAAAATTGATAATTATAATTTTTACTATTTTAATTATTTTTTCTTATTTATTAAAAATATTATTAATTTGGATGAGTGCTGTGGTTACTTATGATATTTCATTATTTTTAAACAATAAAATATTTAAAAATACAATATCAAAAAATTATACTTACTTTGTAAATACAAATACAAGCATGTTTATTTCCAATCAAGAAAAAACAGAGCATGTACGTGGTGTAATTTTTAGTGTGGTTCAATTATTTGTATCTTTAATACTTGCAGGAAGTATTATAATTTTTTTATTTTATCTAAATTTTAAAGTAGCTTTATTAATTTCTATATTTGTTGTTTTTAGTTATTCACTTTTTTATACAAATTTAAAAAAAAAATTAATATTTTTAAGTAATGAACATGTCTTGACACTTAACGATAGATTTAAATTTTTGATAGAGTCCAGTGAAAATATTAAAGAAATAAAACTTAGAAATTTAAAAAAATTTTTTATAGATAAATTTAATGAAATTATATTAAGAATAAAATACTTAAAAATAGTTTCAACATTAATTCATGCCATACCTGGTCAATTGATACTATTATTTGGTACAATATTTTTATTATCTATAATGTACTATTATTCAGTATCAGATGAGGGTTTGATTGAAAATGTTCCTTTTATTGCTGCTTTGATACTTGCTGCTCAAAGAATTTTTCCACAAGCGCAAAACGTATTTGTATCCTTGGCAGGTATAAAAGAATATAGAAATTCTTTAACTGATATAAAAGCACTACATCCAAAAAAAGAAGAAAATATTGATAAATCAAATGCTTTTAAAAACAAAATTAAAATAAATAAAAATTTTGAATTACAAGACATCTATTTTAAACATTCAAAGGAAAAAGAGAGTCTTTTCGAAAATACAAATATTAAATTTGAAATAAATAAGTTCTACGGTATCAAAGGTCCATCAGGTATAGGCAAAACATCAATTATAGATGTAATCTGTGGATTACTTCCATCTAAGTGCAGAACATTGGTAGATGGAAATAGCGTAGATTTTTTTGAAAATATTAATTGGCAAGAAAATATTTCTCATCTACCACAGAACACTTTATTAACAGATAGCACTATATTGGAAAATATAGCTTATGGAGAAAAAATTGATCAAATTGATATAAATAGAGTTCATTTGGCAGCTAAAAAAGCAAATATTTTTGAATTTATTTCAAAATCTCCAAATGGATTTCAAACAAAAATTGGAGAAAAAGGAATAAAAATTTCTGGTGGACAAAGACAAAGGATTTCAATTGCTAAATTATTTTATTTGGATAAAAAAATTTTTATATTAGATGAATCCACAAATGCTTTAGATAGAGAAAATGAGGAAAAAATTTTCGATTCTCTTAAAAATAACAATAATGATAAAATTATAATTGCAATTAATCATAATTTAGAAATGCATAAATATTTTGATCATATATATGAAATTAAGGACAAAAAGTTTTATTTAATTAAATAAAAATAATATTTTGATAAAAAGGATTGAAAACCATATATGAAATTAAATTTTGTAAATTTTCCAATATCTTTGAGTTCCATCATGCATTCATGTAAACTTTTAATTAAAAATAAGTCACCAATAAGAATATTTCACAATTATTTTTTAAAAAAAATAAAATTAAATGGACATACAATTGATTTAGGTTGTGGAACACATAGTTCTTACTTTAATTTTATGAAAAACCGATCAAAAAAAGTTTATTTTGCTGACAAATATAAAAATAAAAATAAAAATCATTTTCAAGTAGACCTTGAAAAAAAGTTAAAATTTAAAAATAATAAATTTGATAACGTTATATTGTTCAATGTTTTGGAGCATGTCACAAATTACGAATTGCTTATTAATGAAATATTTAGAATAACAAAAAAAAATGGAAAATTAGAGCTTTTCGTTCCATTTATGCATAGGTATCACCCAGATCCAGAAGATATATTTAGACCAACACATTTTTATTTAAATTCAATTTTAAAAAAAGCTGGCTTTAAAGTAGAAATATTTCTGATTGGAGTAGGGCCATTTGCAGTTGTGTCAGAGATCTTGATTAAATATTTTAAATTTAAAATTTTTAAAATTTTTTTTTTCCAGTTATTTTTAATTTTAAATTTTGCAGTTAAATTATTTTCCAAAGATTATTATTCTTATTATAATGGTATTCATTGCACATGTGTTAAAAGAAAGTGAAAAAAATATATTATATAGCTGAGATTAATTTACCCTCAAAATCTGCATATTCAATACATGTTATGAAAATGTGTGATGCTTTTAAAAAGGGTGGACATAATGTTAATTTACTAATTTATAATCATCTTAATAATTCAAATGTTTATAAAAAATATAACTGTGAAAAAAAGTTCCCAATTTCAGATTTTTTTAGATCAAAAAAAAATTTTTTTTTAAAAAGAATTTTTTTTTCAATTAAAATATTTATTTATTTTATTTGCATAAATAAATATGATTTTATACTTTCAAGAAGTATATTGAGTGCTATTTGTTTATCTATTTTTAAAAAAAATATTTTTCTTGAAATTCATCATGAACTAAGTGGCTTTACTAAAATAGTATTTAATATTACTAAAAAGTTTAGTTTTTTTGAAAGAATAATTTTTATTTTTATATCTAAAAACTTATCAAACAAATTTAAATTAAAAAACAAAAAATTAATTTTAGATGATGCAGTAAATCTAAATAATTTCTTAATCAACTCTAAAAGTAAATTGAAAAAAAAATTAACATGTGTTTATACAGGATCGTTTGCAAAGGGAAAGTCTTTAGAAAAAATTATTCAAATATCTAAATTTGCAAAAAAAATCAATTTTGAAATATATGGTGACTTTATTAATTCAAATTTTAATTTAAAGGATTTAAAAAAATATAAAAATATTTTATTTAAAGGTAATTTTGCTTATAATCAAATACCAGAAATTCTAAGTAGTTATCATGTAGCATTAATGCCCTATTCTAATAAAGTCTATGTAAGAGCCAAAAATATAGAAACGAGTAAATATATGTCTCCAATGAAAATGTTTGATTATTTGGCATCAAAAAAAATTATAGTAGCATCTCAGCTCAATGTTTACGATCATATTTTAAATAAATCCAATTCAGTACTTATAAAGAAAAATTCTTCTAAATTATGGGCTAAAAAAATAAATTATATTTTTAATAATTTAGAAAGATTTAAAAAAATGAAAAATAATGCATTTAATACAGCAAAAAAATTTACATGGGACATAAGGGTTAATAAAATAATTAAATTTCTAGATAAGAAATAATTATAATTATAAAATAATTAGTTAATAAATATGAAACAAGCACCAATATTATTGATGACTTATATACGTCCTCAAAATACAGATTTGTTAATTAGATTATTAAGAAAGTATAATAAATCAAAAATAATAGTTTTTAATGATGGATTAAAAAATATAAACCATAAACTTCTTCAAAAACAAACTAGAGAAATTATTTTAAAACATAAAAAAAAATTAAATTTAATAACTATATTTCCAAAAAAAAATTTGACACAAAAAAATAATTTACCTTACGCATTAAAAAAAGTTTTTATGAAACATGATAGGGCTATAATTTTAGAGGATGACTGCATACCCAATAAAAGTTTTTTTAAGTTTTGTAATATATTGCTTGAAAAGTATAAAGATGATAGCCGTATATCACAAATCTCAGGTAATAATTTTTTAAATTTTAAGCATTATAAAAGAAGAAATAATGATAGTTATTTTTTTTCTAATTTTACAAGTTCCTGGGGCTGGGCTACTTGGAAGAAAAAATGGAAAGAAACATATGATACAAATATAAAAATTTGGCCAAAAATTAAAAAAGAAAAATGGTTATTAGATTTTTTTCATAATGAAAAATCTGTTAAATTTTGGACCAAAGCTTTTGACAGAAGGTATAGGTTAATAGATAACGATTGGGATAGACCCTGGACACTTGTAAATCTTGTAAATAATAGGCTAAATATTTTTCCAAATAAAAATCTTATATCTAATATTGGAGAGGACAAGGCTGCGCTTCATTCCAATCCAAAGAAATGGAACAAATTAAAACTTGAAAGCATGAAATTTCCACTGAAACATCCGCGTATAATAGCATGTGATAGAAATGTAGATAATTTTTTGACCAATGAAGGTTTTAGTATTCCAAATTTTTCTTTTAGACTAAAAAATAAAATAAAAAAATTATTTTCTTAAAATTATTTGATTAAATAATAAATTATTTTTAAGTAATCTTATATTGTCAATTATACTTAAATTATTAATATTTATTTGTTTAAGGTCTAATATTTTACATATTTCATTTAAACAGTTTTTATTAAAAATATTTATATGCTCTAGAGGATGAGCACAATCTTTTTGAGGAATATAATTTTTTGATAATTTTTTTTTAAAAAGAAATGATGATGGAAACTTATGATACATAATTCCATTATCAAAAAGTTTTGTTTTTAGTTGTTTTATCGTCTCTAGAGGAAATGGAATATGTTCCAAAACCTGATTTGAAAAAATTAAATCATATTTTTTATTTATTTGCGTCAAACTTGTATAATTATGAATTTTTGTTTCCTTCAAATATTTAATTCTAGAGTTTGATATTTCAACAGTCTCAACATTAAAATTTTTGGACTTCATAAATCTTGCCCAAAAACCCCAACCAGATCCAAATTCTAAAATCTTAACTTCATTATTTTTTTTTCTAAAGAGCTTTTCAATAATCTTAGCATCAAAAATATACTCTCTAGGTTGTATTGGTTTTAATAATTTCTTTTTAAAACTCAGTTGAGAAGAAATTAGTTCTTCATAAATAAACAAACTGAGTTCCTCATCAGGTATATTACTTTGGAATAGACCTTTGCATTTATTACACTCCGCTATTTCATAAAATTCAGATATTAATATTTTATGAATTTTTGGGTTTTTGTAATAATCATCTAGAAATTTATTTAAATCAAAAGAATTATATTCTTTTTTATACAATAATTTAAATTGATTGTTATTACAAAACGGACACATCGTTCTTCTGTTAAGTCTCATGTTCTATTTTATCAATTTGAAATTATATCCACCAGCTTGATCAATATTACTTTTCTTTGAAAAGAATTTATCTATAAAAGGATTAAAATGATATTTTTCAAAGGTTTTTTTCCAAAGTGAACCAAATACAGTATGCATAGCTGATGAAAGTCGGCCACGAAGAGGATAAAGTGTTATAGATTTAAAGTCTTTGAAAAGATAAGCTAATCCATCTTTAGTAAATCTATAAAAATCTTGGAAAGCTAAATCTTCTGGAGCATGATAATGATATAAAAAAGGAACATAGCCGTAAATCACACCATCTTTTTTAAGCATCTTTCTTAGATTGTTTATTGCAATAAATGGATCGTAGACGTGTTCCAATACAGCCAAACATATAATTACATCAAATTTTTCATTAAGCTCTGTTTTTTCAATATTAATCTTTTCTGATAAATCAAATTGATAATCTGGATAATCTTCAAATATATTTATATCTAAAGTTTTTTTACTTTTACATACAATCCTGTCATATAGATCTCTCGATGATTTACCAATATCAAGAACATCCATATCACCTTTTATTTCAGACAAAATCTCATTTCTAAATTCAATTTTTTTCTTAAGAAATTTATCTTCAATGACTATTTTTTTATGAATTTCTTTTAAATTAGAATTTTTTGATAAAGGATTTCCTATAATTTTAATCATTTATTTTAAGGACAATACTTTATTATACCAGGATTGAAAAAGAATTATTGTTGTAATTTCTCTTTTAATTAAATAATTTTTCTGATCGTATGAATCAAATAACAAATTTAAATTTTTTTCATTAAAAATATCTTGATTTTTTAATTCATTTTTAGCGAAAACTTTATCTCTAATATTTTTTAAATTTGCATCTAAAAATAATTTATCAGGTGAAAACCAACCAATTTTTTTTCTTTTTTTAATGTAGCTGGGTAAAAAATTATTTTTTTTTAGTAAAAATTTTCTATTGAAGAAACTAAATTTTCTTTGATTTTTTGTAAAAAATAATTTTTTTATTAGTGCTTTGTCTTGAAAAGGTATTCTGGCTTCGACTGAATTAATCATAGTACATTTATCTAGTTTATAGTTACTTTCATTTGTTAACCAAAACCTAAAATCAAAATAATTTATATAATCAACTTTTGAGTTAAAATTAATATCGTTAAAAATATTAAATTTAATTTGATTTTTTTCAAATTTTTTATTCTTAAGAATTTCTGATAAACTATTATTATTAAAAATTGAGTAAAAAAACATTGGAAGATCTTCGTTATTTAATGAATTATATCTTTTAATTTTACTATTAAAGGGACTTAAAAATTTAAGATAATTTGATAAAAACAACTTTTGGTATCTATCGTAACCACAAAATAACTCATCGGATCCATCGCCTGTTAATATTACTTTAAATTCTTGGGTTTTAGCCTCCTTTGATTGCCAATATGTATTCATAAAGTTTAGATTAGAAACTGGTTCATCTAAATAATCAGTAATTTTGTAAAAATCATCCAATGTTGAAGATAAATTTTCTATATATTTTACATTAAGTTTAAATCCTAAGTCTTTTGATAATTGTTTTGAATAAATATAATCTTGATTAAATTTCAGAAATTTTTTCTCAGGTAGATACACTGTTGTGAAGCCTTCAATTTTATTATTGTATTTTTGCGCTATCGAAGTGATTAAGGAAGAGTCTACTCCTCCAGATAAAAATGTAGCTATCTTGGTATCGGTCAAAAGATTCATTTTGACTGATTTTTCAATAGTTTCATTTAATTCTTCTTTTGAAATGAGAGGAGCATCTTTTTGATTATTTAAATCAAAATAATTTTTTATTTTGGAGCTTAGGTTATTTATATTTACCTCAAGAATGCTTCTAGGTTTAACTTTTTTTACATTCTCAATCAAAGTATTTTCTTCAGGTGTAAAACCAAAATTTAAAAAAAAATTAAGACTTTCTTTATTAATTTTTTTTTGTGATAACGAATATAAGAACCAAGCCTCAGAAGAGAAAAAAAAACTTTTTTCTTTAAATAGATAATATAATGGTTTAGTTCCGGTCAAATCTCTTATACATTCAATTAAGTTATTTTTAAAATTAAAATATACTATTGAATAAATTCCTTTAATTTCTCTAATTATTTCTGAACCATATATGTTTAATAAATTAAATAAAACTTCTGTGTCACTAGTTGTTTCAAAAGAAATGTTATTTAAATATTTATCTTTTAAAGATTTCTGATTATAAATTTCTCCATTAAATAATAATAATGACTTTTTTGAATGAAAAATTTTATTTGATTTTGCGCTCAAATCCTGAATTGCAAGCCTAGAGAACCCAACATTAATAACTTTGTCATTTATAGTTATTTTCTTATGCTCAGTATAATCTGGGCCTCTATTTTTTAATTCGTTTAAATAATATTTAAATCTCTCTTCTTTAAAAGATATTTGATTATCATTGATATCTGAAATAAAACCTATAAAACCACACATATCTTTTTATTTTAACACTATTATAAAATAAATACACACATGAATATAATGATTACTGGATGCGCGGGTTTCATAGGATATTCATTAGCTAGCAAAATATTAATTGATAAAAAAAATAAAATTTTTGGTATAGATAACTTAAATAAATATTATTCTTTAAAGTTAAAATTTCAAAGATTAAAAAATTTAAAAAAATTTGAGAATTTTAGTTTTAATAAAATAGATTTAAATAATAAAAAGAAACTTGAAAATTTTTTTAAAAAAAACAAAATTGATATTATTTTTCACTTTGCTGCACAGGCAGGTGTAAGATATGTACCAATTCATCCAGAAAAATTCATAGAAAGTAATATACTTGGATTTCATAATTTAATTGAAACATCTAAAAAATATAAAATAAAGAAATTTTTTTATGCATCTTCAAGTTCAGTTTATGGAGATGAAAATAAATTTC
>MDSZ01229205.1_pt1 | contig 11645 bp, 15 predicted proteins | sample 811201 | NCBI WGS metagenome assembly MDSZ01 (sample SAMN05326647, study PRJNA326480) | marine metagenome | isolation source: seawater | place: Indian Ocean: North | collected 2010 | reverse complement strand
TCATTACATTATACCAGTGATTAGCCATGTGTCTTCTTCTTCTGTCTCCAGCTCTTGAAGGGTCAACATCGCCCCTTCTGATATGTACAACAATTTCTTCTTTTACATTGGGGGGTTTTGGTGTAGACCAGTACATTCTTCTTAAATGACTCAATGTTTTTTCATTATAGAAGTCGTTAGGAGTTGCAAATACTTGACTTATATGTCTATATACACAGTGTATTTTTTTTCCACGTCTGTTATCAGGTATACCCGTAAATTCATTTAAGGTTTCTACAGCATCCTCATCTCTCCATCCGTGTGAAACCGATGTAAAAGGTGTATGAATATATCTGTATTTAGGGTGGTTGAAACAGAATGCTATGCCCGAAAACTTAGCGTTTAATTGACATCCAAATCCATCCTTTTTTCCTCTAATTGTTAGATTCTTGTATCCCATTATCTTCCTACCATTTTTTACATGACCAATATCGTGCCTTCCATCTAGGTCCAGGGTTTGTATCGCATTTATGTCTCGCACGAAAGCTCTTGCGTCTTGCGGGATCGTCTCGCTTGATCTCCATATTGGGATCGCCAAAATTAACCTTAACGACGTTGCCTTTATCGTTTTTTACATAAACGCTAAACTTCTTGGGGCCATCTGGAGTTCTAAATGGTTTACCTAGCTTGACTGTGCGACCTTTATATTTTGCTGCTTTGCCTTTATACACCAATGACTGTCCATCTTTTTTATAATTTCCAATTCTATCATAAGTATAAATTTCGCCCGTCTTAGGATTCTCATACAAAAAAGCAGAAAATGCAACCATTGCTTTAGATTTTTTTGGATGTCCTTTTGGTAAAAGATCATTATCTTGTTTATAATTAGGGTTACTGGGCTTGCCCGTTCTTAGAAGGTGAATAAAAGCTCTAACTCTAGCCATAGCCCATCCGTCGCGGGACATTTTAGGAGCATGACTAGTAGAAAAAGCACCAGCACCACGCCGATAAACTGCTTTTAACATTCCAAGCGTTGCTTTAGAGCCCTTGCCTTTAGCATTATGCTCTCTTACTATTTTAGAAAGCCTTGCGGTAGTCTCTTTGCTAAAAGTTATTTTCCCTCTAGGATTTTTTGCACTTCCTGGTTTATTTTTCTTAGATCCTTTTTTTTGGTCTTCCTTGGGGGCTGGGGTTTTTCTGGGGTCGTTGGGTCCAGGCTTACCTCTCTGTAGTGCTTCTGTAGATTCTTCGTTAGTGCCACATATTTTCTTTTCTTGGGCACGTTTTAATTGCTCTTGTGTGGGACGGTCTGGGTCTCCAGGTTTTGCTGGTCGGTAATTTTTGCCTTCGCGTTCTTTTTTCTTGCGTATGTTTTCCCATAGACCGGGTTTAGCGACGGCGATGTCCCAGTCTTCCTCCTGCTCGCCAAAATCTACATATTCCGCCTCCGTTGGAATATAAAAGTTGTCCTCATTCAGATCTTCTGTGTAGCCCAATTCTTCCACATTATACTTCAAATCCATTGCGGCCATAGCATTCATGTCTTCTGTAGCCCTAGTCATACATACAGCTAGACGTTGATCCCTGTTGGGAAATTCTTTTGATGCTTTGTCATCCGACATGCAACGTGAAATAAAATTTTCTCTGGTTTCTTTTTCCCCTCGTTGTGGAAGTGGCATGTCTATTCTCCTCGTGTGAATAATTCTGGAAACATTTTGAATTTTAAATCTTCCCAAATGACACTAGATATTGTCATAGCAGCATCATTGTCACTGGGGTAGTGAACTCCTTGTAAACATCTTGCATATCCAGCAATGTCCGGCTGAGAAAAGAATTCATTACTGAACTCTGGATATTGTGCTGAGAATAAATGTGCAGCCATCGCTGTGTAGCATGTATGACCACTGGGATACGCTGGTGTATGATGTGTAGATGTTTCAATTACATTAACTTTTAGACCAAAATAAGGAGCTAATTGTTCCGGTCTTGGCCTGTTGAAAAGATATTTTAGTCTCATCACCACTGGACGAGAAACCTTCCAAAGCTTTTTAAAGCCCTCTTTGTCTACTTTTAAATTGTTGTTTCTTATGGTTTTTTCAAATAAGTCTAAAGGCTCCTTGTCAACCAATTCAACTAGTGCCTTCTGAGTAACCGAAATATTCTCGGTTAACTCGCTCAAATATAACAATTCACTGTGAGTTATTTTGCTAGAATTAACAGGAGGTTTGGGTAGAGAATCTTTCCAATCAACTGTAAAATCTTCGCTAACATTGTATTTTTTTATTTCTTTTGAAACATCTTCAGTATATACTGCTGAGTCAATGCTTTTTTTTAGTTCTTCAAATATCTCTTGTGATTTCATTGCCGTTCCCCTTTCGACAATATGTACACATTTTACATCTTCGCCAAGCAATCTTTCAGTAAATCTTCTGCATTTGTATGTCGTTTTTCAGAAAACAAACTGCCTGCGATTTCTCTGCCTTTCTTTTTTGCAATTCCCAATGACTTCAGTGCTGAGATTGTTTCTTCGATAATCGGGTTTGTCTCATTGGTCTCTTTGGTTTTTTTCTTGGGGCGATCTTTGTAGACTATTTTTTCTTTTTCCACTTCTACGTCTACATAGATTATTCGAGAGGAACGCTCCAAACTTTGAATTACGTCGCCAATAGACTCTATGATTCTCATCAAACAAAGAATAATGAACGGGGATACTAAAAGCAAAATCAGCAATTGTGTTTGGTTCATTCTCTATCTCTCCAAGTTCTATTCCTAGTATCAAACACCCAACAGTGAATGTCGCAATATTCTACTCTGTCTCTGTACTTAGTCCAGTTGTCGGTTTTAGCAAGTAAAATGACTAATGGTTTACTATCTGTTTTTTTGGAATAATAAATGGACTGGCCCACCCCCTCAGCCCATTTGTCTTCCCAGTCTATTTCACAAGCCCAACCATCAAATAATAGATCGACTCTGGTTCCATCATGAAGGCGATGCTCTTTCTCACCTTCTGTAAATTCGTGTATATAGTCTTGCCAATATCTCTCTGTGCCATACGCAGAACCTGAAATTTTTTCTGATTCTGCTTGAGGGGGAACAGTGGACCAAATACTAATAAAAATTACTAACCCAAATACGAGCAAGAAAAAAACTTGCCCCAGTGTCGATCTTGTCATCTTATGATACCTTACTATTTCTAATAGTCAATCCTTTATTTTGGATCTTTCTGACTTCTTCTTTCATTTCCCACGTTTCTTTTTCGGCTTTCCTGTCTTTAATATTATCGGCAAGTCTCCTTTCTGCCTTTATCTTATTTGCTCGTTTTCTTTCTAATTCTTTTTTAGCTTTTTTCTTTCCTTTTGCTAAAGCCTTGTCTTGTTTTTTTCTATTTGGTTTTTTCATAATTTTTTCCTCAGTGATTAAGGATATCTTTGAAGCTAAATACAAACAATAAACGAATTATGATAGATATAAGAATTAGTAATATTACTTTTTTAGGGAAATTACGCATTTTAAAAGATCGAATATCCAGTCCTATTAGTATGAATTAGACAATTTAAATTTTCTAAACGGCTCTTCTTCTGTTGGGATATGGCAAAGCTCGCCGTTCAAAATTTTTTCAGACGAGTTTCTTGTTTCTAGCCATTGTACATATACGCTATCAACTTTACCTAAAATATATTGTGTTCCAGAGTTGGTGACAATAGTACCAGTGTCATTGTCTACATCAATTATTTTAGAAGTAATAACTTTGGTATAATCTTCATGATCTGGGTGGCCTATTATATCACCACATAGTTTAATGACTCTAGAATCGTCATCCCAGAAATGTGGATCTTCCCACACTTTATAATAAAGAGGGTAGTTAACACTATTGAAGTCACCAGCATTTATATCTTTAACAACGGACCAACAATCAATCTTAACTACCATTTAAAACCTTACTAGTCGAACTCGACTAAATTATTATCGTCAGTAATTACAACGTGCAAAAACTGCACACCAGTAAATTCTTCCAGATTTCGATTTGGCAGCACCAAATCCAACAGCGTTATATCCGCCTAAAATGTTAGCCCTATGACCACTGGAGTTCATCCAAGATCTAGTAACCTCGCTATAGCCAGATTGACCATAGGCAATATTTTCTCCAATTCCGCCAAAACCAGATCCAACTCGTCTAGATGGGCTTGATCCATTTCTTCCTGTATGACTAAGCCTGTTGCTGTTAGCCATCCAATCTGCATGTTTTTGTGCAGCATCTGTAAGTCTTTTATCTAATACTAAGGCACGACGACCATTTCGAGAACGTTCGCGATTATGAGTAATCAAAAGATTGTCATTTAATTTGTTTACTAATCTAACTCTTTTTTGTTGTGGAGTTTCGGTCTCTTGCGTCCACGCATTGGAAACCAAGAAACAACAAACAAGCAAACTTAAAACACTTCTCATAACAAACCTCCATGTTTAAAAAAAGATGTCTTGAAAACGCCTAGCCGCCTGACCTCAGTCGCCTTGCCGCTATTTTCAAGACATCGGTAATTAGAAGCAATAATAGACAAAACACAACCACATAGTTAATGATAAACCCCAAATCAATCCTGGTAAATGTTTTTTATTCAACACTAGCATCTTTGAATTGATCAAGTTTTCTTACAAGCTTTTGCTTGTCCTTTTCTAGTTTTCTTTTTCTCTTATTGATTTCCTTAAACTCTGATGAGTTTAATTCAACATCGTAAGATTTTTCTTGGAGCAGATCTAATCTGTCTTCAATATTGCGAATTGAGTTAAGTATATTCTTTTTGTTTTTCATGATTTTATAAAGACCAGCGGAGCAAAAGATTCATTCACTCCGCGAGGTCTATTTTTAAATGTTAAAAGGTTTCAGCCTTTTCCCTAGTTGGCTTAACAACCTTAGAAAACGTACTAGGTAGTACAGAATAAGAAGTACGACTAACTCCATTTTTGTCTTCCCAATTACGTTGACGTAATCTACCATCAATAATTACACGATCACCCTTGCTAAGGTCAACATTTTGTGCATATCCGGCATGACTTCCCCAACCATCTACATCCATATAAACAGTTTCTTCTTTCCCATTGCCTGTGTTTTCATTAACGGCAATACGAAAAGAAACGAGATCCTTATCAGACACTTGCTTATATTCTGGATCTCTAGTTAAATTTCCCTTTAGAATAATTCTATTATTCAACATTTCAAAGCTCCCCAAATTAAGTTACATTTCTACGATTCAAAGCTTTACGGGTCAAAGTCCTAGCACGACTAACGCCGCCTGTACGAAGAAGGCTACGAACCTCTCCGCCTGTATCAGTTCCCGCAAAATGTGAATAAAATTCACGTCCAGTAATGTCCCCCGTTGCAAATTTTCGTGCAAGAGATACATTCTTGCGATTCGATAAAATCGAATTCCAATCAGTCATCATTTACTCTCTCCTTTCAAAGAAACACTCACTAATTTATGTGGACAATTATACAAATTGTCGCACAGTCCAGACTTTTTAAATTGGCCCATATATAGGATATGGGTTCCCCCCGATACTTGTCGCTTCCCGAACTTGGAAATCTCATAAGCTTTTATGTAATCTCTTCCAAGTCCTTGAATTTCAAATTTGCCATATGACCCCATGTAAACCTTTTCTTCTGTTTCGGGATTTTGCCAGTAAGGACCGTTGCCATATATAGATCTTACAATATCCCCAGTTTTTAATTCCTTCCAATCTTTAACCAGTGCCACCTTTTTAGTGTAAAAACAATGTCCACAATCACACTCAGATTTTCTTGCGTGAACTTTTAATCCACATTCTGGACATGTTTTAAGTGGTGCCCCACGTTTCTTTTTAGCCATCCGTATTTCCTTTACTTTACTCGCTTCGGTTTACACTACATTATAGCCTATGGTTGTACTTTTGTCAACTCCTCAAGTAATGTTTTTTGAAAATAATATTATTTATCAACTCTTTTTGATGATAACATAACCGCAGATTCAATAAAATCTTTATCGTCAATTTGATTCGAGGGAATGTAAAAAATATTGACAGTTTCTGAGACCATTTTTAATATTTTATGATAGTCTTCATTCCCAATTACACATTTAGGATCTGACACATCTGTAAATATAATTTCCCTTATACCACATTGGTATAATGCCTGCAAGCAATATAGACAGGGAATTGCAGTTACATAAGCTGAGGCTCCCAGTGTACTACGGCCCAGTCTTGTGCAATTATAGATCGCATTTGCTTCAGCGTGAATCATGTATGGATATTTTTCTGGCCTACTTTTAGGAAGTGCATCATCATCAACATCTCTAATAAAACCATTGTATCCACTAGATAACATAGTTTTATCTTTAACCAATACACAGCCACATTGTGTTTGCTGATCAGGACTTGACCTTGACCAAAAGATTGCTTCCAATAAAAATTTATTATCCCACCTTGTTAATTTTCTAGATTCAAACATGGCATATCCTTAATAGTTCAATATTTGAAATGGCGAATTGGGTAACAAGGCTCGCCACACCCCGTGCTACTTACGCAGCAAGTGCAAGAGTTTCCTCTGCATTTAAAAATTTGATCTTGTTTTTAGGTAGCCTCAAGACCAACTACCACATGCAACTATTACTTCTATTTGTACGTCGAATCTAAGTCACCCCCCTTTTTTAAAGTTATCGAGTGGAGGTGGGGGGAATTGCACCCCCGTCCGCAGCAAATGCCTATAACAGCGTCTACATGTTTAGTTCTCCAAAAGAAGAACAAAGCCAACCCTGGGAATCGAACCCAGAATATACCTATTGGTTGGCTGTATCAATTTAACCACAACATGAACGAATTGGTCTTGCGTAGTAACGAATAATTCTTGGTTTACAGCAACGAATGCGGATTGGTTTGTAGACCTTGACAACTTTTACAACTTTTACTTGTTCGGTTTCGCAACAATTTTTAGCTGTCTGGCATTTACTCTTACACTTTTCTTTTAGACATGCAATGAGATTTTTCAATGGTCTTTTTCTACAACATTCCTTTGTCGTCTTTTCCTTTTTACATTCTTGCTTTTCTGTCTTGCATTGTTTGTTTTTTTTGCCCTTTTTTCCCTTCTTCTTTTTACCCTTTTTAGCCTTTTTTGTTTCTCCATCATTGTCTGCGTCTGCTTCGACGGATACGTTTTGGGTAATCTCTGTTTGAATTTCGTTTGCTGGTGCTACACTTGTAACAAACAACATTACACAAATAGCCCAAAATACCGGATTTAGAACGCAAGTAAACATCCACTGTGAAATAAACCTCATCTTTTTTCTCCTATATAATAAAAAGTTAACGAAGGGCGGATAACCGCCATTATGGATTATTACGCATTATGAAAAGAAAACGCGAATATATTTTTTATGTATCAAATTGTTATCTCTTCTGTTGAAAATGTTTTTGCTTCCTCTCCGTTAAAGTGAAAAGGAATTTGATCTTCCAATGGAACAGAGTACTTGGCACATCTGCCACAGTTTCTATTTCCACCATTACCACCGTGATTAGTGGCTGAATATTTTGAAATATGTTGCACTGGAGATGGGTCAAAGAACCACATAGATCTACCCATTTTGTTCATAATCCCCCCTATAGCGGTATCGCTATTTTGGATAGTGTGTGGGTTTTTTTCTCTTTCCTTTTTCTTGTTTTCCCATGCTGACTTTGTTTTTATTCTGGCACCTCTCCAGTTTTCTATCATCGGATGTTGCATCACCTGTTCTAAAACTTTTCTCGGCCAAATAACTGCACAAGTTCCCCATAGTGCCCTTGTGGGAACATGGTTCAGTCCAATAGGTCTATAAGGTTTGCTTTTAAGATGTTGTCTTTTACTATAATGTCTGGGTGTATATAACGAGACAAATCCAGTTGTGGTACAAGGCCATAAAAATTTTTCAGAAAAAGACTTTGAGTCTGGGTGGAACATTGAATCATCTTGTACTGTCATTATAATATCTGCATCACTGTTGTCAAGTGCATATCTACAGCTTGAGATCCAATTCCACCAAATTCCTTTTCTTTCTTTGTGAACAATTAGGTTTTCTTTATATTCATCATTTATTTGATATACTCCAGGTTCGGCAAATACATATGGTCTCCAGCCATTTATTAGCAAAGAATCTAAACAAAGTTGCAATGTTGGTTCTTTTCTTGGTGCCGTTGTTACGGCTACAAACCAATTGTGTTTTTGCCTGCCCTCTTTTTCTTCCGCTCTTCTTATGGCCGTTTGAACTAGATTTGTACAAACCTTACGGGTAGCAAGGTCTGGAACCCATGACAAAAAACTACGTTTGTTTTTTTCGTTTATTAATCTTTGCACTATGTGATGAATATTTCTCTTGCACCCATCAATGCCCCATAGGTTCATTTTTTTTGCGTAGTTTCTACAGTCACACGACGGTTTTTCCATCCACTCTGGAATCATTTTCTTTAATTCTGTGCCCGGCCCTTCGCCAAAATATTCTTTTGCTTTTTCACGAACTTCTACTCTTGTCTTGTCTTTATTTGCCAATCTTGCAAATCTAATACCTTTATTATCTGGAGATTTTTCATATCCTCCAGCCTTTTTACACAATGTACAATGGACTGGTTCAACATATACTGTTTGTTTGTTGTTATTTAAATCCGTGGCAAATTTACAAATCATATTGTTTGTTGTTGGGCATTGTTCACGCATATTACATGGAAGGTTTTCAAACTGTTGTGTTTCAACTACTTTAATATTTTTTTTGTTGTCCATAAAATAATCCCCGAAATTTATATAACAAATAGATTGATCAACGTATTATAGCTATTTATATTACTCGTCGCACGATTTTTGTTGTCCAGATGCATCTTTATAACCACATGGTATTATTATAGTTTGATTAGCATACCCAATACAAGGATTTGTATCTAATCCATAACAGTCACAGGAGTTATTTTCTCTCCCCTTGCAGTCATTAATAAAATGAACAACGTTTTCATTTTCATCGCATTCGCAAACACATCCACCGTCACAGCATTCGTTGAAAATTGGATAAAATGAATATTCTGACGCTGTGCAGCATCCCGTTCCAACAGTTACGTTACCAGTAGAATCTCTCAATAGGCTGTCATCATACCAGGGACTGAGTATAACCTTTCTGATATCGAGGGAAGATCCTAATGCTGGTGCTACCGAATAACCGGCAGACGTGCTTTTAACTTCATAATCTCTTGATGTTAGACTAGCATTGTTTGGATCGTCAAAAGTGTCTGTAGATGCTTCATTATCTAGTGCAGAAGGGGCTCCGGTTATATCACTTGCTAGACAATACGTCTTAGGAAGGTTGGTAGAATTTCCTTGTATACATCTATCAGTTGAACTAGAGGAGGTGCAATCACTAACTATAGAGTTTTTTATTGCTCCACCAGCACCAGAAACTGCCGAAACACCCCTACAGGCGTTGTTAGCAGTGGTAGCGTCGTGAAATGTGCAATGGTATATACTCAGAGGTTGGTTTGATGGATTCTGGTATCTAATAAATCCACTGGTGCCACTTCCAGTAGCAGTACTAGTAAACTTATAAACTAAAGAATTATACATATTCAAAGCGATGCTATGGTTTGCCTTGCCTTCTATCATGAAGTTGCCCCTATAGGACGTGGATATATTTCTCATAATACAACGTTTTATATTAATTGTTTGTGCATTTGTATTAGTAAGACTCCACATTCCTTGCCAATTTGCCCCAGGATTGTTGCCATTAAAGTCAATCAATAAATCTTCAAATGTAAACTCGGGTGTATTTGTTGTTGTGCCCCAAATCCATTGATAATTTCCGCTCCAAATAATTCTACATTTACCACCAGCTCCGTTGGCTGCGACATTTCCTTCATGAGCAGTGCCACTAGCAGGACGTACAGTAACACTGTTTAGAAAAGAGTTTGGATTAATGCCACTAGTAGAAAATTCAATGTCTGCACTAATTGTATGATCTTCTCCACGTAGTACAAATATAACATCTTGTATATGGTCGCCCATGCTAGACAATGCAGCAAAGGCTGCCGCGATTGTGGCATAGTCATCGCTGGCGTCTGATCCAACTGTGAATGTAGCTGCTGGGGCTACGTAGGTTGGCTCATCGCTTGTATGAGTGCCATATGTACAACTTGTCACCTTTGTAAAGTTAACAGGATCTGCATCATCATCAGCAACTCTAAACCAAAGATCATAATACATGTCAGTGTTTGATACACTAGCAGTTTCACAAGGAAGGCGGTCAACTCCTCTTGCCGCCGCACAATCTCTTGCACAATCACGAACTAGCCATGTCCAGGGTGCATAGTTCTCTGAGGGATAACCGGCTAATTTTGTCATACTAACATCATCCCGCCAGAAGAATGTGCCCCCATCACAATGCTCTTCGCAACTGGCTGGAGTTTCTTTATCCATCCATACTTTATTACAATACGTTCCAGTACAAGATTTTTGAACTGTAAGAGTAAAACTTTCTGGCCCAGTCGTAATTCCGGCATCAGCAGTTCCGTCTTCAGTCTTTAGTTCTATATAGCTTCCACAGTAGTCGACATCAAAACCACTAATCATATAAACGCCACTATCTGTTCCGGTTTTTTGTACTCGATTACCGACCGCAATACCCTTTTCAAAAGCCTGATCACACCACGCATAAGTTACAGTAGGAGACACTGTTGCTCCAATTTCAGTACAGTTCAATTGAGCCTGATCATCCCATCCATAGTTATTTCTAACAAAATGAATCTGTATGTCGCGTTTAGGACTACCCTCTGTGCAGGTAATATAAAATGTATAATGCGATGTTTCTGTTACTCCTTCTACAAGAGTGTCGGTTTTATCATAACATTCACATTCTACACACTCTCCTTCATTAGTTCCAATAGTGTCAGCTGGCTCATTGTTATCACAAAACTGGTTTGGAATTTCTAATTCCGCTGTGTACAATGCTTTTCCAGCCGTGCCATCACAAAAGTTTGCGACCCCACCTACTCCAGTATCTCCTGCATCATAATATGCTTCGTCGCTATTGTCTACCTGAGATGAAGAATCACAAATTTTAGTAAATGTCAATGTGGTTCCATTTGTGTCATTGCATCCACATGGGTCAGTGGAAGTTGAAATACCGCTTATATCATCAGAAGAGTTTATTAATACCGTGAATTGTTCTGGACATGTTGTGCAGTCGCTACTACTTGAAGAGCTACTACTTGAACTGGAACTACTAGAACTACTGGAGCTGCTACTGCTACTGGAACTACTAGAACTGCTAGAACTACTGGAGCTGCTACTCGAAGATGAACTGCTGCTGGAACTACTGCTGGAACTGCTGGAGCTACTACTGGAACTACTACTGCTGCTACTGCTGGAACTACTACTCGAAGATGAACTACTGCTGGAGCTACTGCTACTACTAGAAGAACTACTGCTACTACTGGACGAACTGCTACTACTAGAACTACTACTCGAACTACTGGAGCTACTGCTTGAAGATGAGCTACTGCTACTACTAGAGGAACTACTGGAGCTTGAAGAGCTACTACTACTTGAAGAACTGGAACTACTTGAAGAACTACTAGAACTACTAGAGGAGCTTGAGGAACTGCTGCTAGAACTGCTGATGGAGCTACTAGAG
>MDSZ01131041.1_pt1 | contig 11645 bp, 8 predicted proteins | sample 811201 | NCBI WGS metagenome assembly MDSZ01 (sample SAMN05326647, study PRJNA326480) | marine metagenome | isolation source: seawater | place: Indian Ocean: North | collected 2010 | reverse complement strand
GTAGTGAAATTCTCGTTAGCCATAAAATTGATCTCAAAGTGCAGGTGGGCTCGTTCCCTCGAGATGCCTTGTTTTGTATTTGCGGTGCGTCCCAAGACAGCGATGACTTCGCCGGATTTCCTGAAATGACCCACCTTGAGCCTGTCAGCAATTTTCCTCAGGTGCGCATAAAGAGTGAACACAGTTAGTCCATCCACCTTGTGTTGCATGACGATGTAGTTGCCATAATTGGACAGCCCGGGCTTGGCATTAATATAGACGACTGTGCCGTCAGCTGCTGCGGTGATAGGATCGATCGGTTCCCCCTTGCTATCGCGTTGAATGCATTTGATGTCCAACCCCTCGTGCATCTGCCAGCCTTCAGACCTCACGCAGCCAAAGGTTCCGCTTGGCCAAGTGCGCCCTACGGTGGGCGTGAAATAGTCCGCCTCATTTCCCGACTCAAAGAGGGCGCGGTTGGGAGTGGGGAGTTGGAATGCTTGGCCAAGCGCGCTGATCGCTTGGCCAAACACAATCAAAATGAGCAGCGCGAGGGGCCGGTTCATCAGTTGTTTTTTTCGATTTCTTTAATGGCAGTGGTTAGTCCGTTGACGATTTTTTCCGCCTCCTCGCGGGTGCAATCCGGGGTGAATCGGAGTATGCCGGTGGTCTTGCGAGTGGTGATCATCGGGGCTGCCAGTACCCGTGAATCGGTGAACTGACAAAAGATCGCCATCCGTTTGCCCTTGGATGAAGTTGTATAACTTTCGAGCACTGCAGTGCCGTGTCGGTTGAATTGGAATTGAAGAGCAAACCCGCCGATGACGTTCATCAGTGAAACCCGCTCGAGATCTGCCGTGTCCAAAAACGGCTTGCTGTTCACATAAAAGATGTCGGGGTCGGCCCGATAGACGGAGACGCGCTTTGAGAATTTGGTACCGTCGTTATTCTGCTCAAGGTAGATATTGATGAGCGCGTAGTTCTCCCCGGGCTTTTTGTTTTTGCCCGTCTTGCACCCCAACCCAAGGCCTGCCGCGATGGCTAAAGCCAATAAATAGTGTTTGAACATGAATCTCTGTCTCCGCATAGTTCCCGGCCGCATTTGTGCGGAGAATGTTTAAACATCATGGGCAAACAACACAACAAAGTAATCAAGCGTCAGCGTCGCAAGGCATACCTCAAGCGTAAAAAGTCCGCGGCAAAGTAAAAACCCTAACCACACCCGGAATTTAGTCACCGGGGATATTTCTTTTTAAATGGGACAGATATTTAACGACATTGTGGAAACTATCGGCCGGACTCCGCTGGTGCGCCTGAACAAGGTCACCGAGGGAGTTGACGCCACGGTTTTGTTGAAGTGCGAATTCTTCAACCCGCTTTCCAGCGTGAAGGATCGCATCGGCATGGCGATGATCGAGGACGCCGAGAAAAGTGGTGCGCTCACCAAGGACACGGTGATCATCGAGCCCACCAGCGGCAACACCGGCATCGCGCTTGCCTTTGTGGCCGCAGCCAAGGGCTACAAGTTGATCCTGACCATGCCTGAGACCATGTCTGTCGAGCGCCGCACTCTATTGGCCATGCTCGGCGCGGAACTGGTGCTGACCGAGGGGCCGAAGGGAATGAAGGGCGCCATCGAAAAAGCAAACGAGCTGGCTGCCGAGACACCCAACTCATGGATCCCTCAGCAATTTGAAAATCCTGCCAACCCAGAGATTCACCGGCAGACGACTGCCGAAGAAATTTGGAACGACACCGACGGGGCGGTGGACATTGTCGTGGCCGGTGTGGGAACCGGCGGAACGCTCACCGGCTGCTGTGAGGTGATCAAACCGCGTAAGCCGGAGTTTCAGGCAATCGCCATGGAGCCGGCCGATTCCCCAGTCATATCCCAGACTCTGGCCGGCGAAGATCTCACCCCTGGCCCGCACAAGATTCAGGGAACCGGCGCCGGTTTCGTCCCGGGCAACCTCCATCTCAAGGGGGAGGACGGCAGCGAGCAAATCTCCGATTGTATCCGAGTCAGCAACGACGACGCATTCGCCATGGCTCGGCGCTTGGCCAAGCAGGAAGGCATCCTGTGCGGTATCTCCAGCGGGGCCAACGTTTGCGCTGCCCTCGAAGTAGCCAAGCGACCAGAGAATGCTGGCAAGACCATCGTCACAATCGCCTGTTCAACAGGTGAAAGGTATCTGAGCACCCCGTTGGCTGAAGAAGCCCGAGCTCAGGTCGGCGGCTGATATTTCTTAGCTAAGCCACTAATAATTAAATACTTAAATGGATTATCCGATCTCTAGTCGGGCGGCTTCGCTCGCCCCATCGTTGACGCTGGCCATCTCGGCCAAGGCCAAGGAACTGCGTGCTGCAGGGGAAGACGTTATCGGCTTTGGCGCCGGTGAGCCGGACTTCGACACACCGCAGCACATCAAGGATGCAGCAGCCCAAGCGCTGGCCGACGGCTTCACCAAGTACACCCCCAGCAGCGGCATTCCCGAGCTGCGCCAGGCCGTGGCCGACAAGTTTCAAAAAGACTACGGCGTCGAGTACGAGCCGAGCCAGGTGATCGTCAACTGCGGCGGCAAGCATTCCTGCTTCAACGTCATCTACGCCACCTGCGAAGCCGGCGACGAAGTCATCATCCCAGCGCCGTACTGGTTGAGCTACCCGGAGATGGCCAAGCTCGCCGGGGCCAAGCCGGTGATCCTCGAGACCACCGACGCCACCGAGTTCAAGGTCACACCGGAGCAATTGCGCGAAGCCATCACGCCCAACACCAAGCTGTTCATCCTCAACTCGCCCAGCAATCCGACTGGCTCCGTTTACACGGCCGATGAAATCAAGGCACTGGGCGACGTCTGCGTAGAAAAAGGCGTGCTCATCATGAGCGACGACATCTACGAAAAGCTTGTCTACGACGGGGCCGAGTTCACCAGCGTCACCGGCTTCTCAGAGGAACACCTGGCGCACACCATCATCGTACACGGCCTGGCCAAGGCGTACTCGATGACCAGCTGGCGGATCGGCTTCCTCGCTGCGCCCAAACCGATCGCCCAGGCAATCAACGCGCTCCAGAGCCACAGCACCAGCAACGCCACCTCGTTCGCGCAGAAGGGAGCCGTCGCCGCGCTCACCGGGCCGCAGACTCACCTCGACGAGTGGCTGACTGAATTCAACAAACGTCGCAGCTACGCCGCCGATCGACTGAACAACATGGCCGGCGTGAGCTGCGTAAACAGCCGAGGTGCGTTTTATCTGTTCCCGAACATCGAGGGCACCGGCTTGAAATCGGCCGAGTTTTGCGAGCGCCTGCTCGAGCAGGCCAAGGTGGCCGCCGTCCCCGGCATCGCGTTCGGTGCTGACAACAACTTCCGCATCAGCTACGCCACCAGCATGGAAAACATCCAAAACGGCATGGACCGCCTGGACGCCTTCTGCAAAACCTTATAACCGCAGCCCCAAATTGTAGAAACAGCCACCCCTGCCTTGCACTTGACCAAGAGGCGCGCCGTTTACTGAGACGCCGTTTTTACCGGTTCAGGACATCGTCATTCTTGCCGAGGTTAACAATGGTGAACAGAGCATAAGTTGGGAAACCTCACCGAACGCGACTTACACTGTCCTTGGCTGCCAAGCGGGGAACGGCCCGTAAAAACCGTTAGCTGATGGGTTGACCTTCGATGGTGGCAGAGGATCGTTCGGCACGCGCGCAAAGTCGGATGCCCACTTTTTCATCATCAAAGCTGAATAATAAGATTGTGAAGAAGCTCATTATCCTATTCCTGCTCGGGGTCGTGCTTGGCCCGCTTGGCCAAGCGCAGACGCCGATCCGCGTGGCCTCGTACAACGTCGAGAATTACATCCTCTCTCCCATCCAAAATCGGCCGCTCAAGACCAAGCTGGCCCAAGCCAAGGTGGTCGAGAGCATCCTCGCGGCCAAGCCGGATGTGCTCGCGCTGCAGGAAGTCGGCACGACCAAGGCCTTGGCCAAGCTGCAGAAAGACCTGAAAGCCAAGGGGTTAAACCTCCCGTATGTGGAGCACTTGAAGTCGTTCGACCCGGCGATTCACGTGGCGTATCTGAGCCGATATCCGTTCAGGAAAATCACGAAGCACGACAACGAAAGTTACCTGCTCAACGGTCGGCGGCTGCATGTCGGCCGGGGATTTGCCGAAGTGCAAATCTCGGTGCGCGGCTATGACTTTTCGCTGATCAACGCGCACCTCAAGTCGAAGCGAAAAGTGCCCGAGGCCGACCAAGCGGAGATGCGATTGCAGGAGGCCTACCGGTTGCGACGCATCATCGATTCCCGTCTGAAGTCCAACCCGGAAATCAACCTCGTCGTGCTTGGGGATTTTAACGACTACTACAATTCCAAGCCGGTCAAGGCGATCGTCGGTCGCGGCAACTCCCGCCTCATCGACACCCGGCCTAGCGAGCGCAATGGCGATAGCGGGCCGAACCTGAGAAACAGCAAATGGTTTCCACGCGATATCTCGTGGACTCATTTTTATGGCGTCGAGGATGTCTACTCGCGGATCGACTACATCATGCTAAGCCCGGGGATGGCGCGCGAGCTGGATCGGGCCAACTCATCTATCCCGGTCGTTCCGAACTGGGGCCACGGCTCCGATCATCGGCCGGTGGTGATTTCGGTGCACGCGAAAGACCGGTGAACAAGCCTGCATGCGGTTCTCGTTTGAAATCGCTTCGGCCGCTCTTATAGTGCGCGTCCCTTGCAGGATGCCATGAGCAGGATCCCCTCTAGTCCAACAACGGACAACTGGTCCATTGAGGAAGCCAAGCGGACGTACCACATCGACCGCTGGGGCCTTAGCTATTTTGACATCGACGAAGAGGGCAGGGTGGTGGCTCGGCCGCGCCCCGACAACGGCGGCGCAACCATTCGCCTGACGGATATCATCGACGAAGCCCGCGAACGCAACCTCCGCACTCCGCTGCTGATCCGCTTTCAGGACATCCTCCGGCACCGCGTGCAGACGATCAACGCCTCCTTCGCCAAGGCGATCTCGGAGTACGAGTACAGGGGGAGTTATCGCGGCGTTTTTCCGATCAAGGTCAATCAGCTCCGCGAGGTGGTGGAGGAAATCCTGATCGCGGGCGAGTCGCACCAGACCGGCCTCGAGGTTGGCAGCAAGCCGGAACTGTTTGCCGCGCTCGCCCTACATGAGCAGCTCGGCTCGCTGATCATTTGCAATGGCTACAAGGACGAGGCGTACATCCGCATGGCTTTGCTGGGGCAAAAGATGGGAAAGACCGTCGTGTTGGTGGTCGAGAAAATGGAGGAGTTGGACCCGATCGTGGCGGTGTCGCGCTCGATGGGTGTGAAACCGATCCTCGGCGTGCGCGTGAAATTATGGAGCAAGGCCGACGGCAAATGGGCGGCCAGCGGCGGGGAAAATGCCAAGTTTGGCTTAGGTACGGCGGAACTGCTGGACTTGGCCAAGCGCTTGGCCAAGGCGGAGCTGGCCGACTGTTTTCAGTTGCTGCACTTTCACATCGGCTCGCAGGTGCCGGACATTTTCACCGTCAAGAAAGCGGTGCAGGAGGCCTCCCGCTACTACGCCAAGTTGTACAAGATGGGCTTCCCGATTCGGTGGTTCGACGTCGGCGGCGGGTTGGGGGTCGACTACGACGGCAGCCGGTCAAAGAGTGACAGTTCAAAAAACTACTCCCTGCAGGAGTACGCCAATGACGTTGTGTACCACGTTGCCGAGGTCAGCAACGGCGAAGGCGTGCCGCACCCTGAAATTATCAGCGAGAGTGGGCGGGCGATAGTCGCGCATCACAGCGTGTTGGTGGTTGAGGCGTTCGGGCGAGTGACCAAGGGCCGAACGCTTGAGAACATTACCTACGGGGAGAAGGAGCACGACTTCGTCCGCGAACTACTCGAGCTGCGCGACCGGCTCGATTCCTCCGGCAAACTGGAAGCCTGGCACGATGCCAAGGAAATTAAGGAAGCCGCCCAAAGCATGTTCAACATCGGCATCCTCGAACTGGAGGACAAAGCCAAGGTCGAGTCGTTGTACTGGGAGATTAGCCAGGCGGTGGTCCGGGATTTTGGCGACCGCACGATGGTGCCGGAGGAGATTCGGCAGTTGGACGAAAACCTGTCAGACCAGTACCTCTGCAACTTCTCCGTGTTCCAGTCACTGATCGATCACTGGGCGTTGAAACAGTTATTCCCAATCGTGCCGCTGCAGGGATTGGAACGTCCCCCGGAACGCGAGGCGCGGTTGGTGGACATCACCTGCGACTCCGATGGACAGGTCGATCATTTCATCGATCCGGAAGCCCAGCGCGACACCCTCCCGCTGCACCTGCCGACTTCGGTTGGAGGTGGGCCGTACCATCTCGGTTTCTTCCTGATGGGCGCGTATCAGGACATCATGGGCGACATGCACAACCTGTTCGGCCGCGTGAACGAGGTGCATGTGTTTCTCGATCCCGACGAGGAAAACGGCTACTACATCGAGGAGGTGATCGAAGGCACCTCAATCGCGAGTGTGCTCGACATGGTTCAGTACGACGAAAAAGCACTGGTGCGAAGCGTGAAAAAACAGATCGACTCAGCGATCCAGGACGACCGGCTCAAGCCATCGGAAGGCATGCGCCTGCTGGCCGAGTACTCCAACGGCCTGCGCGACCAAACCTACCTGAGCTTTTGACCGTGGACGAACCGGAGACACAACCCGCTGACCTGCTCCCCTCGCTCGCGAAGGTGGCGCGAGGTTCGTCGATCCTCTTTTGGGGACTGCCGATCGCGCTTGTGATCACCACCATGTCCAGAATCTCCAACTGGACGGATGCCGCCTACCCGATTGGCCTGCTCCTGCCGCCTGCGGCGTTTGGCATGCTTTGGTATGGGCTGTACATCCTCACCCCGTTTCAGCCGCAGGAACGCATCTGGCAGCAAGCGCTTGGCCAAGCGAAGCTGTGGGGGATCGTGAACCTAGGGCTGGCACCCTTTCTCCACTGGCACCATCGCGCCCCTGACGAAGCCTACTTCGGCTACCTGGTTTCACTGCTCGCCCTGACATTTATTTTCTACCTGATGACCCTCAACAAGGTGCTCGCCCGTCTGGGCGCCATGTTGCCGGACGAAACACTTCGGCTTGAGTCACAATTGTTCTCAAAAATGAACCGCGCCCTGCTGGTGATGATCCCGGTGGGGTACGGCTTCATGTTTCTTCTTTCGTTCATCAGCGACCCGCCGGAGTTTCTTTTGCGCCTGCTGGACTTCGCCCTTGGGATGCGCCCGTGGCTCTTCATGGCCTTCGTCCTTGTACCCCTGTCGATGACCATGTCGCTTCTTTGGAAAACAAAGGAAGCCATCTACGCCAGCGTCTTTAATTCCAACGAGTGATCCTTTAACGGGAGCTCCCAAGTCTCATTTCTAAGCCTTGTCACGCTCGATTGGCGGTCTTACTTTCGGCGCTCAAGCGCAATGAAAACCATTACTCAACTTTGTTTGGCCCTGATACTTATCCCCCTGACTGCGCACGCCGAGGAGGCGCGTTGGTGGAAGGGCAACCTTCACACGCATTCGCTCTGGAGCGACGGGGATGACTATCCCGAGATGATCGCCGACTGGTACCGCAGCAACGACTACAATTTTCTCGGCATCTCCGACCACAACATTCTCGCCGAGGGACAACGGTGGATTCATGTAGAGAAAAACGCGGGCGGCCGCGTGGCGTTTGAAAAGTACCTCAAACGGTTTGGCGACGACTGGGTGGAACACAAAGTCGAGAACAAGGCGCCACAGGTTCGGCTCAAGACTTTCGCCGAGTATCAGGCGAAGATGAGTGTGCCGGGCAGTTTCCTGCTGATGCAGTCGGAGGAGATCACCGACCGGTTTCAGGGACTGCCCATCCACCTCAACGCGACGAACCTCAAAAAACACATCTCCCCACGTGGAGGCACCAGCCCGGCCGCCGTGCTGCAAAACAACGTGAACGCCGTGCTGGAGCAGCGCAAGGAAACAGGCCAGCCCATGTTCCCCCACATTAATCACCCCAACTTCGGCTGGGCACTCAAGCCCACCGACATGATCGAGCTGAAGGGCGAACGGTTTTTCGAAGTCTACAACGGGCATCCGTCTGTACGTAACCAGGGTGACAAGGATCACCTGAGCACCAGCCAAATGTGGGACATCATCAATGCCTATCGCACCGGCGTGTACAAGCTGCCACTGCTTTTCGGCTTGGCCACGGATGATTCCCACAACTACCACCAACTGGCCATCGGCAAGAGCAACACCGGCCGCGGCTGGGTGATGGTCAAGGCCAAGTCGCTCTCCCCGGCCAACATCATTTCATCGATGGAAAAGGGTGACTTTTACTCCTCAAGCGGAATTACCATTTCAGAAATTAAGAGCAACGGCAGGGTGTTTTCGTTTAAAATCAAACCTGAAGACGGCGTGTCATACACCACCCGTTTCATCGGTACGCGAAAGAATTTCAAAAGCAGCCCGGATAAAGCCAAGCGCAACTCGACCGAGCCAAGCGATGCCGGCATCGGCGTGACCCTTGGCCAAGCGCAGTCTCTGGAGCCAAGCTACACCTTCAAGGGTGACGAGTTGTACGTCCGCGCCGAGGTCACGTCGTCGAAAAAGAAGGCCAACCCCTACGTCGCCGGCGAATTCGAACGCGCCTGGATCCAGCCTGTGCGGCCTTCTAAATAATAAGCGAGTGAATGTTACAAAACTTTTTCTCTTAACTGCACTAGGAGTTGTTCCAGCTAGCTCGTCTGCTGCGGGGGATTCCCCGGCGGATTATCAACCGGAAGCCCAGCGACTAACTCACGCAGCGACCAACAGTGTGTTTGGTTTTACGCGCTTGGCCACGATGTGCGACACGTTTGGGCCGCGCTTCACCGGTTCCAAGAATCTCGAGGACGCCATCGACTGGTGTCTTGCCGAGATGAAAAAGGACGGCTTCAAAAATGTCCGGGGCGAGGCGGTCCGGGTGCCGCGCTGGGTTCGCGGCAAAGAATCGGCCGAGATGACCGCTCCGCGTCATCGCAAGCTACCGATGCTTGGCTTGGGCGGCAGCATCGGTACGCCAAAGGAGGGCATCACGGCAGAGGTGCTGGTGGTAAGCGGATTTGATGACCTGAAAAAAAGAGCCGCCGAGGCCAAGGGTAAAATTGTCCTCTTCAACGTTCCCTTCACCGAATACCGCGAGACGGTGATTGTCCGCACGCAGGGCGCGATACAGGCAGCACGCGCCGGTGCCGTGGCCAGCCTGATCCGCTCGGTTGGCCCGTTCTCGATGCAGACCCCTCACACCGGCGGCATGTCGTACGCCAATGGTGTCAAAAAAATCCCCCATGCGGCCCTGTCACTTGAGGATGCAAACATGCTAACCCGGATGGCAGCGCGTGGAGAAAAGATCACCGTGCGGCTGAAGATGGAGGCTCACATGCTGCCAGACGGCATTTCGCGAAACGTCATTGCTGAAATTCCCGGCTGGGAAAAACCGGAGGAGATCGTGATCGTCAGCGGTCACATCGACTCATGGGACATCGGGCAGGGCGCGATGGACGACGGCGGCGGTTGTCTCGCCGCATGGGAAGCTGCGCGTCTGATGCTCAAGCTCGGCCTCAAGCCAAGGCGCACCGTGCGCATTGTTCTTTGGACAAATGAGGAGAACGGCATTCAGGGTGCGCTGCAATACGCCCAGCGGCATGAGGCGGCACTGGCCAAACACACGCTGGCGATCGAGTCAGATTCCGGCGTGTTCAAACCTACCGGGTTTGGCTTCCTCGGCAGCGGGCGCGGCATGGAGATCATTCAGGGGGTCGGCAAATTACTCAATCCCATCAACGCTGGTCGCATCGACAAAGGCTGCCGTGGAGCCGACGTCCTCAAGCTCGTGCGCGGCGGCGTGCCGGTGATGCACCTCGAGGTCGATCGGGAAAAATATTTTTGGTATCACCACACCGATGCCGACACGATGGACAAACTTGATGTTGGTGAGTTCAATCAATGCGTCGCCGCCATGGCCGTGATGGCCTACGTCATCGCTGACTTGCCGGAAACACTTCCTCGCTGATTTCTCAAAATTAACACCATTCTGCGGTCCCCAGTTTGAATATACGGGCGTGCAGAATCGTTCTTTCTGGGCTACTTTTCGCCGTCGCGATGGGTTCGAGACTTTACAGAATCACATTTTTATTCATGGCGGGATGCCTTGGTCAAGCGCTTGGCCAAGCGGAGGAATCCCAGCCAAGCGTTGTGCCAACCAGTCAGGCAGAGTTTGAGCGGGATATTTATCCGCTCATGAAGGACATCTGCTTTGGCTGCCACGGCAACAAGCGGGCCAAGGCGGAGCTAAACCTCGAGGCCTTTGGTGCCAACCCGGATTTCTTCAAGGACGGCAGGGTGTGGGAGCGCGTCAGTGAGGTGCTGCGCCACCGCGAGATGCCGCCGGAAAATAAAAAACATCCGACTGAAGATCAGCGGATTTTGCTGACGGAATTCATTGACAAGGAGCTGGCTAAGTTCGACTGCTCCAACCCAAATGTGCCGGTGAACCCAGGCCGCGTCACGTTGCGCCGGCTCAATCGCAATGAATACAACAACACCGTTCGCGACCTGTTCGGCGTGGACTATCAACCTGCTGCGGATTTCCCCAACGACGAGGTCGGATACGGCTACGACAACATCGGCGACGTCCTATCGATGTCGCCGATCCTGATGGAAAAATACCTGCGCGCCGCCGAGGAGATCACGGCGCAGGCAATCCGAACCGACATCCCACCCTATCCGCCCGAGGACGCCATCCGCACCAAGCGCTGGGGAACGCGTAGTGACAACGGTGCTGTTCGGCTGGAGAACGACAATCTATGGGGTCTGTTCCGAGAGGGCAGCATCGATATTCGCTACCCGTTTCGGACAGACGGCGAATACCTATTGCAAATTGACGCCTACGCAACGCTTGCCGGGCCGGAACTGCCCAAGCTACAGGTGACGCTGAATGGCGAACCAGTGAAGACCTTCGAGGTAAAGATCACCGAGGAAAAGCGACACAACTTCATTCTAAAGCTCAAGCCGGGCAGGGGGAACCACCGCATCTCCATTGCCTACATGAACAATTACGTGAACAACGATTCGCCCGACCCGGCGCTTCGTGGCGATCGCAACCTGTTTGTTCGTGGTACAAAAATGATCGGCCCGCTGGATGCGCCCCAGCCGAAGCTGCCGGAATCACACCGGCGCGTGGTCGTCCGCCAGCCGAATGCGACGGAGATACGCGATGTCGCAAGGGAGTCGCTGAACCAATTTGCGGAAAAGGCGTTCCGTCGCCCGGTATCGGAAAAGGAAATCAACCGGCTGCTGACGTTCGTCGATATGTCACTGGCTGACGGCGGGTCGTTTGAGCAGGGCATGCAGTTGGCCGTTCAAGCAATTCTGGTTTCACCCCACTTTTTATTCCGCTGGGAACTGGACACGCGGCCAAGCGGCGACGAGCCAATCCGTGAGTTGACCGACTGGGAGCTGGCTTCACGGCTTTCCTATTTCATCTGGAGTAGCATGCCGGACGCCGAACTCCGGCGCTTGGCCAAGCGCGGTGAGCTTTCCAAGCCGGACGTAATGCAGGCGCAGATTCGCCGGATGATCGCCGACCCTAAATCTGATGCGT
>MDSZ01100580.1_pt1 | contig 11645 bp, 13 predicted proteins | sample 811201 | NCBI WGS metagenome assembly MDSZ01 (sample SAMN05326647, study PRJNA326480) | marine metagenome | isolation source: seawater | place: Indian Ocean: North | collected 2010 | reverse complement strand
TTTTTCGTTTGGGATTGTTTTTATTACTTTTTGCTTAATATTGGTCTCAATAACGTCATTATTTTCGATTGAGATATTTACAGGGTTATTTAGATATTTAGAAGAAACCTTTCTTATTTGGGTAGGAATTGTTGCTGAAAGCATAATCATTTGCCTATTTTTATTAACCTGTTTCATTATTTTATCAACTTGGTAACCAAAACCCATATCAAGCATTCTGTCCATTTCATCAAGAACAACTAAGGAGCATTTAGATAAACTAAATGATTTTCTTTCCAAAAGATCGTTTATTCTACCAGGCGTACCAATGATAATCTGAGGATTCTTTTTTAATTGATTAATCTGGGAAAATATACCTTTTCCTCCAATAAGGTTTATTGCTTTAAAAGGCTTTCCATGCCCCAAGAAAATTTTTGCAACACTAAATACTTGTTCTGAAAGTTCTCTTGTAGGAGCCAATATAAGAAATTTATCGTTTACATTTTTTCTTAATTTTTCAACGATAGGGAGTATGTATGATAATGTTTTTCCAGATCCAGTTTGTGCAGTGCCCATAACATCATTTCCTTGAAGCGCAACTGGTATAACTTTCTCTTGTATTGGTGTTGGATTATCAAACTTTAAACCTTTAAGAATTTTTAAAGAATCATTCGAAAGATTTAATTGGTCAAAGCTATGCATTAAATTAATTATATATGAATTGTGTTTCAAAACATTAAAATAAAATTTTAAGTTAAATATGAACAAAATTGTTAAGAATAATTAAAAATTTATATACTTTACCAATTAATTAACTATTTCAGTATAAAAAAATGATTAATAAAATAATTTTAAATTTAATGTTTGTAACTTTATTTATTGCCTGTTCTTCAAGTGGCAATGATCAAAATATTCAAGATGATATTTTTGATGGAACTTATGACAATATTATATTTTCGAAGACATCTTTTGATGGATTGGAATTTAAATTCAGTAAAAAATACGATGTTAGTGAATTACCGGATGCACTTGAAGCTCATTATGGTTTTTTTCAGAGAAGAGAATTTGAAATAAGATTCTATCCTTCAAATGAAATTGCAAAATCATCTGGAATATTTTTTGCAGAAGAAGCTACTGGTGAAGATGCAATAATAAAAAAATCTGATGCATCATGGAAAGAAGGAATTAAAGACAGGATGACTAGTGGGGCATTTGGAAATAAAAAAAATACTCCCAAGTATATGGATTACGTAATTTTAGGAAATATGATTGTTCTATGCCCAATGGAAATTTCAAGTTCAGAAATTGGTGCCACTGAGCCTTTAGATAACTGCAGGTTGTTGTTGTCTAAATTGCCAGAATTAAATAAATAAAAGAAGGAATTTTGAAAATAGCTAATATAGAAACTTTTTTAGTATCAAATTTTTTAATTGTAAGAATTACAGATGAAAACGGCATTCAAGGAGTTGGAGAATCTTGTTACTGGTCTTATCCGAAGTCTGTAGAAGAAACAATTTTGGGATTTAAAGATATATTAATTGGAACTGACTCAAGGAATATTGAGCATATTTGGAACCTCTTGTGGAGAAATAATTCATCTTTTAGGGGTAATAGCTTAAGCAGTGCTATTAGTGCTATTGATATTGCATTATGGGATATAAAAGGTAAGAGGCTAAATGCTCCAATATGGGATTTATTAGGTGGAAAAGTTAGAAATAAAGTAAGAGCCATTGCACAAGGTGTAAACGGAAAAACACCTGAAGAATTTGCAGAAAAAGTTAGCACTCTTAAAGAAAAAGGGTTCACAGCAGTAAAATTTACGCCCATGCCTTCTGATTGGCCCAAATATACATATTCCAAGCTTATGGACGTTTCAGCAAATATTGTAAAAGCAGTAAGAAATAAAGTGGGTGTAGATTTTGATATTGCTATAGAAATTCATAGAAATATGAGACCTCACGAAGCTATAGTTTTTTGCAATGAAATTGAAAAATATAAGCCATACTTTGTTGAAGATCCTATTGTTCCTGACTCTGTCTTATCAATGTCTAATTTATCTTCAAAAATAAATTTACCTTTAGCTGTAGGAGAAAGAAATGCAGGTATATGGGAATTTAAAGAATATGCAGAGTTAGTAAATCCTGGTTTTTTTAAACCTGATATTGCAGTAGCAGGCGGAATAACAGGTGTAAAAAAAATTTCAGATATTGCTCAAGCACATCATATAAAAATATGCCCTCATAATTTTCAAAGTCCTATAGCTACAGCTGCCTGCATATCGGTTGCAGTTTCTAGTCCTGCATGGGATGTGCAGGAGTCAGTAGATGAAGATTTGAGCCCAAGAAGAGATATAACTGATCAAGTAATTAAATTAAAAGATGGATGGTATTATCCATCTGAAAAACCTGGATTAGGAGTCAATTTCAATGAAGGGTCTGTAAAAAAACATCCATTTATTCAGGCAAATTCTCCCCCTGAAATAAAGGATGATGGAAGTGTAGCTCTCAATTAGTTTGTTTTCGTTGCCATAATTCACTCATTGCTAATAAAACAACCATAAGAACTAAGCCTTGCAAAGAACTCAATCTGATGCCAGATGCAGGCATAAAAATAGAACAAATAATTCCTACATTTAATGCACCAAATGGCTGCATTCCAATTGTTGTTGATAGATAACCCATTGCTGACCCTCTTAAATTTGATGCCGTCCTGTCGACAATTATTACACTTTGCATTGTGCTAAATCCAGCAACACCTAATCCGCCAAAAAAAAGCAAAATAACAGATAAAATATAAATATCTGAAAGAGAAAAAATAAATATTGAAATCAAAAATATAAATGATCCAGAAACAAATAATAAAGATTGGATTTTTCTATTTTTAACGCCGGCAATAAACAATGATCCTATTAGGCAGCCTGCACCTTCAGCACCTACTAAAATTCCAAGTAAAGTTGGATTAACTTTAAGAATTGTCTCAGCTATCACAGGAACCATGCTTGTAGTAGGAAATGCCCAAATATTACATACAATTGTCACCAATAGAACTGTCCTAAACATGTGATTTTTTATTAGAGACTTAAATGGGCTAGATACTATATATTTTTCAACTGAATTTGTAATATTTTTCTTTGTAGTTTTAAAAATTAGTAAAGACATGATGAATGAAACTAAATAAAAACTACTTGAAAAAACAAAAGAGTAATCAATGAAATAATCTATAAGTATTCCAGCTGCTACCGGGCCAACGAATCTTCCGAAATTTGATATTGTTAAATCCATCCCAATTCCCAAAGAAACATTTGAGCTTTTTAGTATATCGCCCATAAATGACCTTCTTGATGGGAATTCAAAAGCCCAACCAAGACCTGAAAAAAATGATAAGGATAGTAAATGCCAAACTTCAATTAAATTTGTAATCATTAAAATAAATGCAATAAGGGACGAAGTTATAAAAATTAGTGTCGAGAAGTTTATAAAAAATCTCTTATCGAATTTATCAGAATATTTTCCTATTATTGATCCAACTGCTAATAATGGTGCAACTCTTAAGCCGGAGTTTAATGCTACAAGTAAAGCACTTTCACTTAAATTAAAAATAACATAAGCAGAAACAAGGACTTCAAAAAATCTACAAAATGAGCTTATTCCACCGATAATCCATGCAGGAACAAAACCATAAGTATTTAAAGTTTCAGTAAATCTTGTATTTTTGATCAAATCTAATTCCTAGGATTGATATAAATAAAAATTGCTACCACAACTAAAATAAATACAGAAATAAACCCAATTATTGCAATAGTACTAAAATTCATTTTGACAAATTGACAGGCAACCTACCCATCCTTTTAGCTAAATTTGAAACTGACCTTTCAAAAAACCATGCCATTCCAGTATGTATGTCATCATTGAAAATTTCTAACCACTTTTTATCTAATCCTTCAGGCCCGTAGTAACATCCCATTAACGAACCTACACTTGCACCAAAACTGTCTGTGTCAGCTCCTTGAGAAACTTGAATGCAAATACCTTCATAAATATTATTTGCAAATAAAAAAGAATTAATCATCATTCCAATCTCTTGATAAATTCTGCAATGCCCGTATTCATTTAGTATATTGTTTATCTTCTTGTAGCCATCTTCCCAGTCAGAAGCTTTTAAAATTTCTTCCAAACATATTTTTGATCTAACAAAGAATCTACTTTTTTGAGGTACATATTTAAGTGCAGTCCTTATTATATCTTCTTTGTCATTCATTACTTGAGCACAAGAGATAATAGCTGCTATAAACATAGTCCCGTAAATTCCAGTTCTATTATGAGTAAAGCTTGCATCTCGTGCAGCTAATTCTGAAGCTAATTCCGGGTTGCCTGGTAAAGCATAACCATAAGCATCAGCTCTTATTGCTGCACCACAAAGTTCATCGCCAGGATTCAAGTAATCGTTAATTGCGTCCAACTTTTTTTTATAATTTTCTTTATCTTTAGATTTTCCCACTCCTCCTTTAGAAGAAAAATTTGATCTTGAAATTGGGTCTAGTGAGTTTATTCCTACATTAAGTAGCCTTGTTCTTTCAGGTCCAAAAGTGGTGTTAATAGGAAGATGATGAATCCATAGTTCTTCCATATTTTCATGAGTGAAGTCTATTCCATAATTTTCTAAAATTAGCATCCCCATAATTGTGTAATTTATATCATCATCAGGTGCGACGTAAGTTATATTTTCCCTAGTAGTTTCTATATGAGAAGGATGAACTCTTGGCAAAAATTCTTTTATTGAGCCAGATACATAATAACTTAAAGGCCATTGATTTGATTTTACTAAAGCATCCTTGATTTCACCTCCTGTCAAAGATGCTTCTAGAGGTTTTCCTAATATACAGCCAGACAATGAACTTAAAAAAGCAGTCTCAACTCTTTTTGAAGAATCATCCAAATTAACATCACATATTTTTGACTGAATTCTATTTGGGTCTGAATTGGACTTTATTTCGTCTATGCTATTGGGTTCTACATATTCCCAATCATCTCGAATTTTTATTGAATTTATATCATCAATAAATGACATTATTGAGTCAAAGCTTTCAGGTAAAGTATCTAATTTTTCATTCAAGCCACTTACATCATATCCCTGCTCACCCTTATTTAAAATGACTCCGTGTAGCCTTTCTTTCAATGTTTCGAATTTAATTAACATAATTACCTCAACAAAAACTTAATATTAATTTGAATATTATTCAATTTATTTTTAATTGGTTTTAATATGTAGTTATGAGAAATGTAATTATTGGATCCGGTGTCTACGGATTATCAACTGCAATTGAATTGATTATTGAAGGCATGGATGTAATTATTATTGATTCAAATAATGAAGATATTGCATCTAGAAATGCGCTCGGGAGAATAGATCCAATATTTAAAGGTTCGGGGTCATATGTGGCAACAAAGGATAATAATTCTGCCCAAAGACCAAAAGACCAAAGACAATTTGCTCTTAAAAGTTTTAATTTGCATATTGAGTATTATGAAAAATACTACAAAGGTACTAAGCATGAGTATGAATTCATTAACATACCAACACTACAAGTTTTAAATCAGAATGATTTGAATGAAATAAAAATTGAAGTCGATGATATAGAAAGTATTGGCTTTAAACTTGATATTTTAGAAACTCATGAGGAAATCAAGGAGCACGCCCCAATGATTTCAAAAGAAATTAGTAAGGCTGCAATTATGCAAACTACTAAGTTTATTGATTCAAAATCTTTTATAGAATCATTAAGAAATAGGTTTTTGGATTTGGGTGGCAAGATAATAACAAATAAGGTAGAAAAAATAGACCCTGAATCTAATAATGTAGTTTTATCTGATAATTCAAAATACAGTTACGGTAATTTAATTATTTGTGCTGGGCCATGGACTAATGAATTACTTTCAAGTATTAATTTAAAAGTAGATATGTATCCTGCAAAAGGAGAGATAATAAAAATTGAAAAACTTAACTCTAAATTAAATTATCATTTGCATGGAGAGTGTTCTATTGTTGAAAGAAGTGACGGGTTGATCTGGATTGCAGCTACCCACAATGAATATGAATTTAATTCAGAAAAAACTAAAGAAGCAGAAATAGAATTAATGAATAAAGCTTCTTTTTTAATTCCTGAAATCTCTAATTCAAAAAAAATTGAACATACTGCATGTGTTAGGCCTTCAACTAAAAATGGAATGCCGATAGTTAAAGAATTAATTGACTCATCAAATATATATGTTGCAACTGGTGGCGGTGGATGGGGGATAATGCAATGCTTTTACATAGGAAAATTAATTAAGGAACTAATTAATGAAAAATCTATTATCTAATCTTAAAGACCCTCTTGTAGGGCTCCCAATGCTTACCCCTTTCGATGAAAAAGATAAAGTAGATTATTCCTCTGCTGTATACAATGTTGAAAAATGGAACAAGACTAAGGCAGATATCTTTATTATAGGTACTGCCTCTGGAGAAGAGCTTTATCTAAGCGAAGATGAAAAAGTAAACTTAGTATCTACAATTTCAGGCTCATTAGAAAAAGGTAAAGTAGTTTGTGCTGGAATCGATAATCCCTCAATCTCTGAAACGCTAAGGCTTGCAGAAAATTATGAGAAATCTGGGGCAAAGTTGCTTCGAATAAGATATCCAAGAAATGAATCAACATTAAGAGAATACTTCAAGGAAGTCTTAAAGTTTTCACCTTTGCCAGTTTTGTTGATGCATCAAGGAGAGCCATTAAATTTTGGGGTTGCACCTAAGCCAGTTTCCAGTCCCCAAATGCTTGGTGAAATAGCATCAATGGATAATGTGTTTGGTTATGTTACGGAGCACGATATGAGATTTGAATCAACTGTCCGAAAACATGTCCCAAGCGATAGAAGGTTTTGGATATGTAATGGCAGCATGATATTGCTAGGAACATTGATTGGGTGCAATGGTACAACAACAGCTTTTTCAAATATTTGGCCAGATGCCTTGAAAAAGCTTCTGAAATTAGGAATGCAAGGAAAATATAATGAGGCAAAACAATTACAAGACCAAGTTAAAGAAATTGACAATCTGATGTTGCCTTTCCTTGCAACTGGAATCAAATATTGCCTTGAATTAATGGGTTACAAGGGTATGGTTGCAAGAAAGCCAAGAACTATATTGCCAGATGAAATTAAATTAAAGATAAAAAATAAATTAATTGAAGCAAAACTTATTTAGATAAATAAATATTTTGTTATACTTATTTCATGATTGATTACATTTTTGCTGTCCTATGTCTGGCTATAATTGGTGGTTTGTTGTGGATAACTGAACCAGGAAATAAATATGCCTCAAGATTTTTTAAAAATCGAAAGTAGTTTTAAATGAATAAAGTTTCTAACTTTCTTGTTAATTTAAATATTACTAATCATGGATCAGGCCACTCTGAACCTGCAGAAGGATTCATAGACTTCTTACTTGCATGGAATTTTTTACACATAAATTCTTTAAATGGGGTAATCAGCCTCATATTTGTATCTTTGATAGTAATTATTTACTTAACCGGAGTATTTCGTTTATCAAAAACAAATTTTCTAATTCCATCTAAATTAGCCCTTATTTCAGTAGCATTATTCTTATTAATAGTTGTTTTAGAAGGGCCAATCGATTTTTTTGCTGAAGAAATGTTTTTCATACACATGATTCAGCACTTAACATTAATGGTTGTAATTGCACCTCTTTTGCTAAGTGCAAATGCAATGCCTATTTTTATATGGGGCACTCCAAAAAAAATGAGATCAACACTTTCAAAGCCTTTTGCAGGAAATAGTACTTCAAAAAAAATATTGAGTGTAATAACAAGACCTAGATATTCATTGCTACTTTATATAATTAATTTATATCTTTGGCATATACCTTATTTTTATAATTTAGCACTTGCTTACGATACATTTCATTTCATTAATCATGTGATGTATGTTTTTATGGCAATGCTATTATGGTGGCCTATATTAGGACCTGCACCCGTAAGAACGAATTTAACTATACCTCAAAAAATTGTTTACGTACTTGTTGCTGTAACTCCAAGTGCAGCACTTGCGGCATTTATAACTCTATCGGGAGACCCAATTTACAATTACGAATCAACTCCATTGCACTGGAATATGCTTTCACATTCAGAAGATCAAACATGGGGGGGCATAATAATGTGGTTGCCAGGAAACTTTGTATTCTTAGGCGTATTGACGACACTTTTCTTTAAATGGTCTAAGCAAGAAGAGTCATCTTCTTTACCTAACCTTGAAAAATGAAAAAGCTTATTTTTATAGTGGCTTTGCTAATTATTTCTTGCTCAAACCAAGAAAGTTTTGAATTTGCAGAAGGCAAAATATTAAATATAGAAAAAGGTGCAAAAACTGGTAGTTTTGAATTTATAGATGTGAATGTAAAAAATAAAGAAGTTAGATTTTATTCAAATAATAAAAATTATGGTCACTACACATACGATCATCTTATTTCACACCAAATTAGTGGTGACTTTATTGAAATTAACTATAAAAATGAATCTGGCAAAAATTTAATTATTAGTTTTCAAAATCATGATCATTAAAAAAAATTATCATGATTTAACTAATTATTTTGATCACGGTATATCAAACAATAAAGAGTTTGATACAACAATAATACTTCTACTTTTACATATACCGTTAATAATTGGTGCAAAAATTAGTAAAAGAAATCAATTAGTTAGAAGAATATTATTTTTTATTTATGCCTCAGGCATGATCATATTTATTTTGCTTTTATTACTAAATTTATAATTATTAACTTGATAAACAAATATTTGTTTTCTAAACTAAAACTTATGAAAAAAATAATAAAATATGGCTTATTATCTACAGCGCAAATAGGAATAAATGCACACCTTCCAGCTTCAATTGAATCTCATAACTCTGAAATAATTTCAATTTCATCAAGAGGTGTAGAAAAGGCAAAATTAGCAGCAAAGAAAAATAAAATAAATAAATATTTTGGTTCCTATCAAGAACAAATTGAAGATCCAGAGGTAGATGCAATAATAAATTCTTTGCCAAACAGTATGCATTGCGAATGGACAATTAAATGTGCTGAGGCCGGAAAACATATATTGTGCGAAAAACCTTTAGCTGTGACTGTTGAAGAATGCAAAAAAATGATAGATGCGGCAAATTACAATAATGTATTGTTAGTTGAAGCTTTTACGCACAGATGGAACCATCATTTAATTACGGCAAAAAAAATTATCAAAAATGGTGAATTGGGTAGTGTAGTAACAACAGATTCATCCTTGTGCTTTACTACTGATCCCAAAAATAATATTAGGTTTAATCCTTCTCTTTCGGGTGGCGCATTGTGGGATGCAGGTTGTTATGCAGTATATGCAACAAGATTTGTGCTTTCAGAAGAACCGTATTTAGTTAGTGGGTCAAGTTTTGATTTTGGTGATTTTGGCATCGACACGACTTTCAAAGGTGTCATGGAATTCAAAAGTGGTGCAATTTCAACAATAACGACAAGCATGAATCAGCCATTTAGATGCCATATGAATATTGATTTGACTGGGGGCAGGATTGAAATTCCAAATATGTTTGATGACTCTGGCCCAATAATAATCAGAAAGGGAACAAATGATGATTCAGATGAGAAAGTAATTGAGGTTGAGTCTAAGTATAGATTTGTTGAACAATTAAACGAATTTTCAAATTGTATTATTAATAATATTGAACCAACTTTTCCACCTGAAGATGGGTTGAAAAATACTGCAGCTATTTATGCACTATATAAATCATCATCTGAAAATAAAAAGATAATTGTTAAAAGTAGTTAAATGATCAAAAGAATTATTCAGATTGTAGTTTTATTATTGCCTTTCTTAATTTTCTTAATTTTTTCTTCATGTTCCGACCCTAAGCCAATTGATGATGAATTTAAAGTCACCAAAGACTTTGAGCTAATTGAAAAAACATTATCTGAAAAAAAATTATATTTTATTGAACATAGAAGAACTTCAAATCAGCAATTTAGCCCATCTGATTCAGAACTAAAGGAGCCACGGTATGTTGCTGATAATTTTCCAAAAATTAACGATAAAAACGAATGCGATGAGATATTTAGCGAAATAAAAAGTTCAATGAGGAATTACCCATTATTTATCATTAATGAAAAAAATGAAGTGTTGGCTTACCTTGTGAAATTTAGGAATACTACAGGAATACTTTCTGCCAACCAGCAAAGTATTCCTGTGATATTGCTTCAAGATTTTAAAGATTACTTCGGTTGCTAATTTATACAAATTTAACAATTTGATGATAAATTGAATAAAAAAAGGAGAACAAATGGCTAAATTTTTTGCTTTAGGAACATATTCGGAAGAGAGTTATCAGGCTTTCATAAAAAACCCAAAACAGGACAGAAAAGCTGCGGTAAAAGCGTTAGCAAGTGCAATGGGAGCATCATTTTCAGATATTGAATTTTTAAGAGGCCCATATGATTTTATTGCTACTATTGAAGCTGCCGATTTTGAAACTGTGGCAGCTGTAAAGATGGCAGTTGAGGCACAAGGTGTAGGAACAGTAGATATTTTTGAAACTGTGGACATTAATTCTATTGCCGAGAAAGCTCAAAAAGCAATGTCTAATTACACACCTCCATCTGAGTAGTATGATTTACAGAAAATATGGTCCTAAAAAGATCAATCTTTCTGTTGTCGGTTTGGGCGGAATAGTTGTAAAAGATACAAACCCTTTTGAAGCCCAGGAAATAATTGAACATGCTCGTAATAATGGCGTAAATTATTTTGATGTTGCACCCGGGTACGGTAATGCTCAAGAATTAATGGGTCCTGGAATTGAAGGAATAAGAAGCGATATATTCCTTGCTTGCAAAACAAATAAGAGGGATAAAGAAAATTCTAAGATTGAGCTTGAAGATTCGTTAAAAAAACTAAAAACAAATTATTTTGATTTATATCAACTTCATGGAATGAAAACCGATGAAGATTTCAATAATGTTAGTTCTAAAGATGGAGCATTAGAAACATTGTTTGAAGCTAAAGAACAAGGAATAGTTAAACACGTTGGGTTTTCATGTCATTCTGTAAGTGTCGCAGATAAACTAATTGATAATTACGATTTTGACTCAATATTATTTCCTGTTAATTGGGCGTTAATGTTGAAGCATAATTTTGGAGCAGAGCTTTTAAAAAAATGCGAAGAAAGAGATATTTCAGTTTTAGCTTTAAAATGCATGGCAAACGAATTGTGGTCCGATAACAATAGAGGAGATTTCAAGAAATGTTGGTATAAACCACTTACGGATAAAAAACTTATCAAACTTGCTATAAAATTTACTTTATCCAAGAATGTTATTTCTTTCTTACCTCCAGGCAACACAAGTTTGTTTAAGACTGCTTTAGAAATAGTAAAAAATGATCTGGATGAAATTAGTAATAATGAATTAAAAATACTAAAAAAATATTCTGAATCAACTAATGCAATTGGGTCCTCTGAAGAAGTATTTATATAATTTAGGGGGCGTTATACATCAGGCATTTTTCTTGGAGGAAAAATAAAGGGCTCCAATCCACAACACCCCAAAAATTAATATTTTTATTCTACATTAAACTT
>MDSZ01255776.1_pt1 | contig 11646 bp, 11 predicted proteins | sample 811201 | NCBI WGS metagenome assembly MDSZ01 (sample SAMN05326647, study PRJNA326480) | marine metagenome | isolation source: seawater | place: Indian Ocean: North | collected 2010 | reverse complement strand
TTAAAATTATGTTGTGCAAATAATAAATTTATTAATCCATTACCAAGAAAATCAAAGAAAACATCATTAAAAGATAATGAAGATACTAAATACTATCTTTCAAGTGAACAATGTAGTAATGAAAAAATTAGTATAACAGAAAATAATGAAAAATCTAAAGATTATTTTAAATGTAAAATAGAAAGTCAAACTGATTTAGATAATATTGAATGTTTAATTGATACAAATAATAATCCATATAAGCCGTGTCCAAATGGTTGGAATCACAAAGGGAAATTAAGTAGTGATAAAAATTTAAATTTATGTTGTAAAAATTAAAAAATATATAAATATTATATTTAGTAATATTAATGGATAATATATTTGAAACAAATATAGATGATATAGTTGAATCAGAATCAACTGATTTAATTAATGATTTTGATGCTATAGTAAATAAGAAAGAAAATACAAATTTTAATGTTAGAAAAGATGTAGATTATGTAAAATCATTAGAAAATGAAAAGCCAAAATATATTGAAATTACTTGGCAAATGTACAGAGCAGGGTCATTTTTAATTGTATTTATATGTATTTTTTTAGCACAAGCGTTTTATAATTTATTTGAAAAAAAATACCCTAATCCATACATATTAAGAGTATTAAAAATAATTTTATTCTTTTTACTACTTAATTTAGCATCATTTTTGTTTATATTTACATATTATAAATATAGAGAAAATGTAAAAGGTCCTAAAGGTGAAAAGGGTGTTAAAGGAAAAAGAGGGTTTCAAGGTAAAAATACCTATTGTGATATTTCTAAAAAGAAATATAAAACATTAACAAAATTAAAAAAAAATACAAATAGAAAATATAAAATTGTAAATGGTGAAGATAAGCCACCTGTTGATAAAACCAAAATTACCGAATTTAATAAAGAAAAATATCCTACTTTTAATTATACAGAACAAGATAATCAAGTATCAGGTATAGGTTGTAGTGATTCTACATGCAAATATAAATTAATTGATTTTGATACTGATAATACTAAAAAAAAACCTTTAATTGGTGTAAATATAAATTTTAATAGTAATAATGGATTGATACATGAGTTACAATATAATATAGATAATAATAAATTTTATAATAAAAAAAATTATAAGGTTGCACTTCATGGAGAAAACAATGATACTAATAAATATATATATACCCCTAATTCAAATGATGATGTTGATGCTGACCTAACTGGAAAATTTGGTATAAGAGTAAAAAATAAAAATATAAAACAAAACAATTTTGTATGTAAAAATAATTCTGCTATTTACAAAATAGATACTATTTATGATGATGAAGGATTAAAAGGACTTAAATATTATTGCCAAGATATAGATACTGGAAAATCAACAAAATCACTAAATAATAATGGTGAAGAAAAATATGGTGTTGTTTTTGGTAAAGAACCAAAACCAGGAAGTGAAAACTATTTATTTAAAACATTAAAATGTGAAAACTATTATGATAAAAAAAATGAAATTATAAAACCTTCTTTTATTTCTGATGTTGGCGCAGAATATAATGATAAAAATATTAAAAATATAAGGGTGCGCAGTTGTGTTTATAAAAAATAATTTTTTTAAAAATAATTATTAGATTATGATTATTAAAGATACTAAAAAAAAAGTTGATTTAATATTAATTGATTATTTATTAAATATTAAAAATAGTAATTTTAGAAATATAATAGATTACAGTTTTAATGGTGGTAAACGCCTTAGACCTATGATAATATATACTATATGTAATAAATTAAATATTAATAAAAATATAAGAAATAAATTTATAATTGGTATAGAGTTGCTTCATAATGCATCATTAATTATGGATGATATGCCAAATATGGATAATGATGATTTTAGAAGAAATAAATATAGTGTTCATAAAAAATTTGGTGAAAAATCTGCTAAGATTATTTCAAATTTTATGGTTATAGAGGCAATAAATAATTTTGTTTATTATTTTAAACAAAATGATAAAATTAAACTATTACTCAAAATATACAATTTTTTACATAATAAAAATATTGAAATATGTTTAGGTCAACATTATGACCTAAATTTTAAGAATTTAAATAAATATAAACAAACTCTGTATAACTTAAATTTAAAAACTATACCATTATTTAGTATATGTTTTATTATACCTTATATGGTGAAGAAAGAAATACCTGAAGATATGTATAATCATTTAGAAAAAATAGCTGAAAATTTTTCTTATATGTTTCAAATATGCGATGATTTAGAAGATTATGAAAATGATAAACAAAAAAATTTAAATAATCATATTTTATTTTTTGGTAGAAAACAAACTATAGTAATTTATGAAAATAGTAAAGTATTATTTAATAAATTATTAAAACAATGTAATATAGAAGATATATTTTTTGATGAGTTATTAATTTATTTAAATAATAAATATAAAAAATATAAAGATGGATAAATATATAAATAAAGATATATTAAATAAAAATTTACTTAGTGAAATTAAATATGATAAAGATTTATATTTTTATAACATTGCACAAAATATATATAATTTGAAATTAAAAGATATAGATAAAGAATTATTTCTAAAATTATCTTACAACTTTGATTTATTATATAAATGTCTAGAATATTATAAAATTCTTTTTCTTAAGACAAATACTCATCAACTAAGCCTTCTTTCATTAAATAGTAAAATTAATTTAAATATATTAGAATGTTTAAATTGTCTTTTTACAAATAAAGATATTTTATTAGATATAATAAATCAACTAAATAAAAATAGCCTAAGTTTATTAAATAATATTAAGCTAAATGAAAATATAAATATTCAAATTAGTAATATATTTAATGACTTGAAGAAAAATTTATTAAATATATTTTTTAAAATAATTTTAAATTTGATTTAAAAAATAAGAAGGCTTATTATTTAAATATGTCTATTATTAATCATGATATAAAATGTATATGTGATGATTTATTTAATCATAGTGATTTATCATGTGATGATTTATACGATAATGAATTGTATGAAGAATGTGTAAATTTTATTTATAATATTTATGCTCAAATTTTTGATAAAGAGTGCTTTAATCAAGATTATTTAATAAATCAAATCAAATCTATGTTGGATAAATATATTAAATTAGATGATAAAATAAATTATAATAAATCTGATATTGAGTATTTGACACATCATATAAAATGGTTAGAACAATTGCCACAACCTGAACAAAGAAGTGAAGAATGGTATGAGTTTAGGAAAAATAGATTAACAGCAAGTGATTTATTAGGAGCACTAGATAAAAAATCATCAAAATATACAGAATTATTATTAAAAAAATGTTATGATAAAAATACTAATTTTCCTATGGGAGAAGCAATATTACATGGTATTAAATTTGAACCTGTAGCCACTTCTATTTATGAAAAAAGATATAATTTACAAATAATTGAATTTGGATGCTTACCACATAATACTATAGATTATTTTGGTGCTTCTCCAGATGGTATTGTTAGTTATGATAGTGAAAATAAAAATTATGTAGGACGTATGTTAGAAATCAAATGCCCTAAATCACGAAAAATTACTGGAATTATACCCGAAGGTTACTATGCACAAATTCAAGGGCAATTAGAAGTATGTGATTTAGAATATTGTGATTTTTTAGAATGTGATTTTCAAAAATATAATAGTGAAGAAGAATTTTTTAATGATACACATAATGATAATAAATTACTCAATAAAAAAGGTTATGAAAAAGGTATAATTATAGAATTATATAATAAACAATTAAATAAAAATATATACAAATATTGCGAAAATGAACACATTGTAAGTCAAGATACTTTTAAAAAATGGGAAAATGATATACTAGAAAAATTATTTAGCAATGAAAATGATGATAATATAGAATATATCAATTCTACATTTTGGTATTTAAACAAAATTAATATTGTTCTTGTTAAACGTGATAAAAAATGGTTTAGAGATAAGTTTTTATCTATAAAAGAATTTTGGGATGATGTAATAAAAAATAGAAAAGATAATTGTGAAACTTTACTTAAAAATAAAAAAAATAAGAAAAAAAATAATTATAATTATGTTAATAAACACGATTTAGAATTGAATTTCATTGATTAACATTAAGAATATTTAATTATAAATATAATTATATACAATATTTGGATTTTTAATGAGAACATCATAACTTTCATCTATTTCTACACTTAGATTTTTAAGCATCATTTTATAAATTTCTTGTAGACACAATGCATCATTGATTGCACGATGTGTACCTTCTTTAACATCAAATTTTTTACTAAGATTTTTTAGACTATAAGAGGGTATATTTGGATACAATTTTTTTGCTAGAAGTAGTGTGTCAAGATACTTCCAATGTTCTGTTTTAATATTTGTATTATTTTTTTGTTCATATTCTTTGATTGCCTGATTCATAAATATTTTATCAAAACTATCACAATTATGAGCAATAAGATACACTGTATTATTATAATCTACTGAGTTATAATTCAAGAATGATACAATTGAAGGAATTTTTTCAGTAATAGTTTTTTTATCTTCAAGTTCATCTGGATGAATATTTGTAATATTAGTAATTTTTTTATCAAATTTTACTTTAGGATTAATAAGACTAGTAATTTGATTTACATCTCCAAAATCAGTATCAACTTCACTATCTTTATCATTTGTTTCTAGAACAAATGCATATTCAATAATTTTATCATGATAAGGATTTAGACCTGTTGTTTCAAAATCAAAATACACTATTTCTTTTTTTTTCTTCCGAGTATCAAAGCCAAACAAATTAAGGATAAAATTAAGGATGAAATTATATAGAGTAGCAAACATTTTTTATTAATTACTTTTTTGTAAAATCTTTAAAATCAATTTTTTTTATTTATGTTTAAATTAAAATTTAAATTTATTTTAAAATATATCTTAAAAATATATGAATATTTCTAAGAATAACATGCAAGTCGATTATGTATTAAAGAGGGATGGGAGTATTGAAGAGATGAAATTTGATAAAATTAATAATAGACTTAAGATACTTTCAAAAAATTTAAAAATTAATACAACACAAATTACACAAAAAATATGTAATCAAATATATCCTAATATAAAAACCTCAGAACTTGATGAATTAGGTGCTCAAATTTGTAGTTCTATGGGGACTGACCATCCTCATTATTCTATTTTAGCTTCAAAATTAATTATTTCTAATCATCATAAAAATACCTTTCCATCATTTACTGAAAAAATAAGATTATTACATGAAAAAGGATTAATATGTGATAAAACATACGATATATCAATTAAAAATGCGGATACTATTAATGATAAAATAGATTATGACCGTGATTATTTAATTGATTATTTTGGATTTAAAACATTAGAAAAAAGTTATTTGATTAAAATTGATGGAAAAATAATTGAAAGACCACAAGATTTATTTATGAGAGTTGCTTTAGGAATACATGAATATGATATTAAAGATGCTATTGAAACCTATGAACATATGAGTAAAAAATATTTTACACATGCTACACCTACTCTTTTTAATGCTGGTACAAAAAGACCTCAATTATCATCATGTTTTTTACTTGCTATGAAAGAAGATAGTATTGATGGTATTTTTTCAACATTAAAAGATTGTGCTTTAATTTCAAAATGGGCTGGAGGTATAGGATTACATTTACATAATGTACGAAGTAAAAATAGTTCTATTAGAGGAACAAATGGTATATCAAATGGTTTAGTTCCAATGTTACGTGTGTTTAACAATACAGCAAGATATGTTGACCAAGGAGGAGGAAAACGAAATGGTTCTATTGCTATTTATATTGAGCCATGGCATAAAGATATACTTGACTTTTTAGATTTACGTAAAAATCATGGTAATGAAGAAGATAGAGCGCGTGATTTATTTTATTCTTTATGGGTTAATGACTTATTTATGAAGCGTGTTGAAGCAGGTGAATCTTGGACATTATTTTGTCCAGACAATGCACCAGGTTTAAGTGATTGTTATGGAGAAGAATTTGAAAAATTATATACCAATTATGAATCACAAAATTTACCACATGCTGTTACAATTGAAGCAAGGAAATTATGGTTTAAAATATGCGAATCACAAATTGAAACAGGGACACCATATATGTGTTTTAAAGATGCAGCAAATAAAAAGTCAAATCAGAAAAATTTGGGCACAATTAAATCAAGTAATTTATGCACGGAAATCATTGAATATTCATCACCAACTGAATATGCTGTATGTAATCTAGCTTCAATAGGTTTATCAAAATTTGTAAATGTTGAGAAAAAAGAATTTGACTATAAAAAATTACATCATGTTTCACAAATTATTACAAAAAATTTAAACAAAATTATTGATATTAACTATTACCCTGTTCCAGAAACAGAGCGTTCAAATAAACTTCATCGTCCAATTGGAATTGGAGTCCAAGGATTAGCAGATGTATTTGCTATGTTAGAGATTCCTTTTGATAGTGAAGAAGCTAGAAAAATAAATAGAAATATTTTTGAAACTATTTATCATGCATCAGTTACACAATCAATGGAAATATCTAAAAAACGCCATTATTTAATTGAAGAAAAATTACAAAAAGAAAATATATTAAGTAATGAAGATATTGATAATAATAAAAAAGAACGATTACAAAATGAAATACAAAAATTAGAAGCTATTCTAAAATTAATTCCTGAAGAAAGAAATAGAAGTAGTCACTTAGGAAGTTATAGTAGTTTTGAAAATAGTCCAATAAGCCAAGGTTTATTCCAATTTAATTTGTGGGGAAAAGAAGATAGTGATAATTATGATTGGGAAGATTTAAGAGAAAATATTAAAAAATATGGAATAAGAAATAGTTTGTTATTAGCACCTATGCCTACTGCTTCAACTTCACAAATTCTTGGTAATAATGAATGTATTGAACCTTTTACATCAAATATTTATATTAGACGTGTATTAGCAGGTGAATTTGTTGTTATAAATAAATATTTAATTAATAAATTAATTGAATTAGATTTATATGATAGCAATATGAAAAACGAAATTATTAAAAATAATGGTAGTGTTCAAAATATTGATGTTATACCAGATAAATTAAAACAAATATTTAAAACTGTATGGGAAATAGGTAATAAAACATTAATTGACATGGCAGCAGATAGAGGTGAATTTGTATGCCAATCACAAAGTCTTAATCTTTTTATGGATACCCCTAAATTTAATAAAATTAGTAGTATGCACTTTTATAGTTGGAAAAAGGGATTAAAAACAGGAATGTATTACTTAAGAACCAAAGCAGTAGCACAAGCACAACAATTTACTGTTGAGCCAGAAAAGAAAAATGAAGCACCAGTACCTGTTTTAGAATGTAGTAGAAATAATCCAGATTGTGAAGCATGTGGGTCTTAAATTAGTTTTATTTTTATTATTTTAATTATATTTATTTTTTATTTTCATAATTATGAATATTCAAGAATTTTATAATATTTCAAAAGAGCAAATTCATAATAAATTTATTCTATTACAAAAAGGCTTGTTACATTTTGATTTTAATAAGTTGTTTTTAAATTAAGAAGAATAACCACCTAAATACTCAACAGTGATGGCAAATAGACTTAATGAAGATTATAGTCAAGAAAATTATGAAGGTAATCCATCTTATGGAATATATTTTCCAGATTTAGATAGAATGCAACAAGTAAAAAATATTAAAAATGTTTTTAGTAAAATCTAAAAAAAAACAAATATAAATAATGTTGTTATTAGTAATAGACATTTAAATAATTTACTAATAATAATGTTAATAAAGTTGCTAATAACTTAATTTAATTAAAATTGATTTAAAGAATATTTTATTTTACCTTAAAAAAATGAATATTGAACAAAATTTTGACAGTGTAAAATATAATAAGATTACTATATCCTATAGAGATATTTCAACATTTAATGTATCAAAACGTTCTGAAAATGATAAATATAATAAATTAAGAGAAAATATAGTTGGATGTATAATTAATAATAAAATACCTGAGAATTATTATAATTTTTCACCAGAATGGTTAGAACTTAAAAATGAAATTAATAATTATATAAAATTTCTTGCTAGAAATAATGATATTTCTAATATTAATGATATAAAATGCATCCATAAGGCAGGAAGAAGACATCATTATGATTTTAACTTAATTATAAATAATACAAATATTTTTAATGTTGAGTTTAAATTTAACTGTGAATCTGTAAATGACACAGCACAATTTATATCACCAATGAAACCTTCACAATATTTAGAAGATAATTATGAAGAATATTATTATGATAATTATTTAGTTGAACATTTAAAAAATAATAATTTTCCAATTATACCTAAAGAACTTTATTTAGAAAAAATACATCAACCACACCCAAAGTGCACAGAATCAATACAAACAAAATATTATAATGGATGTAAACATAGCAGTAAATATACATCAAAGGTTGATGATATTGAATTTTATAATAATTTTAATAAAATATCTAAAAAAAGTATTAGTGAATTTATAACAAAATATAACATAAAAAAAGATTTATTAAGTGATTATCTATTAGAAACACAGAAAAATAAAATATATATGTTATACAAAGATGGAAAAATATATTTTCAAACAATAAATTTAGATGATTACATTATTACAAATGTAATTAAACAACCTGAAAAATATAGATACATTTGTGAAACAAAATCTAATATTAAATTAAAAATTTTGTTAAGATGGAAAAATGGTAATGGTATAGCTTATCCAGCATTTCAAATATCATAAATTGGTAATATATAACTCAATTCATCTTTATTTACAGCGTTATTTCCAAAATATAATTTAATAAATTCTTTAGTTTTTTTATTTTCAAAAGATTTAATAATCTTCTTGTATAATATAATTAACTCTTCTTTTGGTATTGCTTTTTTAGAATTTACACAAATCAAATGATTTTCAATACAATATTCAATATTATCATTTTCATTTATCAAACAATAATTAAATATATATTTACCAACACCATAACCTCTATTTATTACAAGAACAGGATTTGTTGAGCCACTTTTATCTATATAATTTTTCTTTTCAGCATTTTTATATTTTTGTATTTTCAACACTTTATTTTTTATATCTGAACTATAAATCAATAATGATTTACTTTTATTATTTGTCAAACTATTTTTGCATTGATTCCATACTACATTACCAATTTTTAGTTCAAATCCTAAATTATCTAATGTTGATGATTGAGCATACAAATTTTTTAATCTAATAATATTTTCATTTGTCCCAAATATAGTAAATTTAGAAACATTTAATACATTTGTTTCATTATTTATTTCACTATTACTTACTTTCCTTAAAATTAGCAATATTGTTTCTTGTTGTGTATCCAAATAACTATCATTACATTCAAGAATATGTAATATTTGAAAATTTTCATTAATATATTTTCTTGTTTTATCATAATATAAACAATTTAGGAAGTTTTTTGGTAATACAAAACTTAACAAACCATTTTCATTCAACAAATGTAGTGATTTAATTATAAACATAATAAATATATTTGGTCTTCCATCAAAATATTTATTATATTCTTTATCTATTTTTTCTTTTTTAATTACAAAATATGGAGGATTACCAATAATTAAATCATATTTACTATCAGAATTAAATGCTAAATAATCCTCATTATACAATTTAATATTATCATTTTCAAATGAACCTATTTTTTCAAAAATCTTCTTATTAAATTCAATTCCAGTAATTTTTAAATTTCCATATTTTTCATTAATTTGTGTAATAAATTCACATGAACCACATGATGGTTCTAATACATCTTTAATATCATCTATATAAGGTTCTAATAATTCAATATTTTTCTTAATAGTTTTAGGTGGTGTAAAATAAATGCCCTCATTTTTTTTATCACTCTTTTTTATTTCTTTAGTTAGAGAAACTGACAATGTGGAAAATTTTTTTTCATTAACACTAGTCATTTTTTTTTTATTATTAATTTTTATTTTTTTTATCAATTTTGTTTTATAAAGTTTTTCTTCTATAACATTATCAACAATAGATTCTATTAGTAATTTTAAATTATTTAAATTAGTTTCACAATCTGTTTTTCTTTTACAATGTGAATTATAATGTGATTTTTGAGAAAAACTTTTACCACATTTACTGCATAAATAATTAACCATATTTGTTATAATTAGTTAATATTTAAATAAAAAAAAATATACAAAATAATTAAAATTTAATCAGAATCTTCAGTTTCATAATCATTATCCAAATAATTAATTCCATATCTTTCAATAGTTACTTCTCTATTTGTATAAAACTCATTTATTCTATTAAGGCGAGCACTTATTGCTTCATCATCAGTATTTTGTCTAAGTGATGACCTAAGTCCATTCCACATTGATTTATTACCACGAAACATAAAGTTTGTATATTGACGTTCAATAATCATTAGGTCAATCCATTTTTTTTGATTTTGTGATTTAATATATTCGCTAGAATTTTCATTTTCAAAATATTCATGAAGTATCATTCCAGTTTGTTTTGCCAAATTACACCAAGTATTTATAGGCTCTTTTTCTATTCTTGGCAATTGATGATATACTTGTGTTATAATAAAGTTCAAATATTCTAGAACATTATTAATCTTTTGTGAATCACTTTCAGTAATAGTATTATTTAGATTTGCACATTGAATTCTAAAAGATTTATACATTGATTTACGCCTGCACATTATATTTTCATTTTGTTTAATATTATTATATTGAAGAATAGCATAAATAAATGTTACAACATTTGGAAGTGAACTACGATTACTATGAGTTATACCTTTTGTTGTTCCCATATAAGAACTTAGCCAATTATCTTGGTCAATAACAGATATTGCTTTTTTAACATAATTAGTATCTTTACGGTTCCAATATAGGTCTTTATCTTTAAGAGCAGTTCCATTTTGAAGTCTTTCAAAGACCTCAATTTCAGCACTTGGATCTGGATTTATCATAACCTCAATGTAAATCTTATAATTCTCAAATCTTCGCTGAATTGATGATGGCAAATCTTTGAAGTAAATTTGTTGACCATCAACATCTTCATAGTAAAATTTGTTATTATAAAATTGCTGTAGAATTGAAAGACGTGATTGACCATCTTCAATTTCATAGTAAATATTAGTGCCATCATTTCTTTCTGATACAACAAATCCACTCATTGGAAAATTTGAAAATACTGTATCAACAAGAAGTTGTTGATCTTTTAGTTTCCATTCAGGATATCTTTGATGGTCTGGAATACGATATTTTAGTTGAGACCCAAGTCTTTCATCACTATTAAAATATCTAGGAACATTATCTGAATCAACTTCAAATATATCACCCAATGTTTGATAATCTTGGCGCCTACACATTCGTTTTTGAGGAATGCTCATATTAAAATGTATTTTTTTTCTTAACTTAAGAGGAAAATTTCAAAATCAATTTTTCTTTTTTTTTGTTCTTTTTGTTCTTTTTCTTCTTCTTCTTTCACCAC
>MDSZ01081035.1_pt1 | contig 11646 bp, 12 predicted proteins | sample 811201 | NCBI WGS metagenome assembly MDSZ01 (sample SAMN05326647, study PRJNA326480) | marine metagenome | isolation source: seawater | place: Indian Ocean: North | collected 2010 | reverse complement strand
ATTTCATCTTTATTTAGTCCAGTTAGAGCACCATAATGTCTCTCATTAAGCTCCCAGAAACTTTTAAAATTTTTGTTATCTCGCAATTCATTTTTGATTATCTTTAAAGTATTTTTTGCCCTTAATTGAAATGAGGAATAATATAGATCAATATTTATTTTTTCATTTTTAATTAATTGGCCAGCTTTTTTTGCCTCTGATTTCCCATTTTCTGTCAAATCAACATCTACCCAGCCTGTAAATCTATTTTCTAAATTCCAAGTACTTTGTCCGTGTCTTACAAGAATTAAATTATTCATTTTTGTTCATATTAATTTAATATAAAAAAAAACATGCTAGTTAAATGAAAAAAATATCTTTATTCACAAAATTAACTTTTCATTTTTCAAATGTAATATTACTAATATTATATCTTTATCCTGGAAGTATATTTGGATGGGTGGTTTATGGTGATTTTCAAAAACAACCAAATATAACATCAGATTTTATTGTTTCTTCAAATCATGTTTATGCCTTTTTAGTTTTATCCATCTTAGGTGTGTTTTCTTCAGAAAAAAATAAGGTAAAAATACTTTTTATATACTTATTTTGTATTTCAATTATTTTAGAACTTTGTCATGGAATAATTCCAAAAAGAAGTTTTCAATATTCAGATTTATTTGGAAATTTTTTAGGAGTTTTATTAGTTTTTTTATTGTTTAATTTTAATCAATATATAAAAAATCGAAAATGAATTTTAATAATTACTATAAATTTCTTATTATAGTTTTTTTACTTCTTTCATCTTGTTCATCTATACCTAAAAGTACCTCAAATAGTTGTGAAATATTTAATGAAAAATATTTTTGGTATAAACATGCAAAAAAAACAGAAAAAAAATGGGGAACTCCAATCAGTTTGCAGTTAGCAATAATTAAAATGGAGTCCGATTTTAATTGGTTGGCTAAACCACCACGTCATAGACTTTTTAAAGTTATCCCATATAAAAGACTTTCAAGTTCTTTAGGATATTCTCAGGCTGTTAAAGGAACATGGGAACAATATAAAAATGAAACAAATAAACCTTTGGCAACTAGAGTGAGGTTCAGAGATAGTGTTGACTTTATAGGCTGGTATACAAATAAAACAGAAAAAATTTTAAAAATTTCAAAAAAAGATTCATTTAGACAATATATTGCTTACCATGAGGGTTGGGGTAATTATAAAAATTACAAAAAAAATGCTAAAGTTATTTCTTTAGCAAAAAGAGTAGAACAAAATACAAATAAATATAAAAAACAATTAACTGATTGTAAAAAAAAACTAAATAAAAATAGATATATTATTTTTTAACGTAATTCTTTTTTTAACTCTATATCTACCGCATCTATTCGTTTTGTGTTTTTAGCTAAAGCCAAGTACATTGTTGGAGTAACATAAAGAGTAAAGAAAGTTGAAATAATCATGCCACCAAGAATTGTTGATCCTACAGCGAGTCTTGATCCTTCACCCGCACCAGGACCAATATTACCAATTACAAGAGGCAACATAGCGATCATTGTGCTTAATGAAGTCATTATAATTGGTCTAAACCTAATATTGCATGCCTCTTTAATTGCACTTTCAATATTTTTACCAGTTGTTCTAATTTGATTTGCGTAATCAACAATTAAGATACTATTTTTAGTAGAGATACCGATTAAAATAATTAAAGCTATTTGAGAGAATATATTTACAGAACTATTTAAAAATAAAATAAATATTAATCCGCCAAAAATTGCCAATGGTACTGTTAAAATAATTATAAATGGATGAATAAAGGAATTAAATGTAGCTGCCATTACCAAATATGCAGTCAATAAAGCTAATGCAAAAATAATGAATAACTCATTAGTTGTTTCCTTGACTTCTTCAGATTTTCCTTTCCAAGTAATTTGGTTTTGTGGAGCAACTTCAGTCATTACATTTTCCAAATATTTAATTGCTTCAGATAAAGAATAATTTTCTGATATATTTGCTGAAATAGTAACTGCTCTTTGTCGGTTGTATCTAGCAAGTTCTTTAGCAGCACCTTCTTCTTTAAAGTTAACTAAATTTACCAGTGAAACTAATTTTCCATTAGTTTCAGATCTTACAAATATTTTTGATATTCCCTCCTTATTTCGTCTATCTGATAAATATTGTTGAAGTATAATTGGGTACTCTTTTCCTAACTTATTAAATGTTGTAACTTTCTTTCCCCCATATAAGGTTTCTAAAGTTCTTCCAATTGATTCTGTAGAAACCCCCAAATCTTTTGCTTTGTTTTTGTTAATGACAAGTTTTACCTCAGGCTTATTTTTGGAATAATCAGACTCAATTCTAGATAAATTTGAATTTCTTCTTAAATTTTTAATTACTTCATTTTGTATTTCTTCAAGCTCTTCATAAGTAGTTCCATAAATCACCATCTGAACTGGTTTATTATAATTTGAGACTCTTATTGATTGAGGAGAGATTGGAAAAGCAACAGCTTGTGGCACAGTTACTATTTTCCCAATTGCTTGTCTCATCACAGTTTGTGAGTCTTGTTTTCTATTTTTCCAATGATCCAATAGAGCAATAATTATGAAACTGTTAAAAGAATTCGCAGAACTACCAAATCCAGGGACTCTCATGATAAACCTTTTATAGGGACTATCTTCAGCTTGGAGGAGTGGAACTAATCTTTGTTCAATAATTTGCGCTTTTTCCTCTGTATATTCAAATGAACTACCTTCATCTGTGAATCCAATTATTAAATAAGCACCTCTATCTTCCATAGGGAGCAATTCCTTTTTAGAGAAACTAAAAAGTAGAATTGATGAAATAATAATAAATATTATAAAAAAAGATATAGTTTTAGTTTTGTTTAAAGTTACACTTAATGTTTCTTGATAAAATTTTGAAAAATTCAGAAACCAACTTTCAAACTTTTTAATCATGAAATTTTTATTCGTCTTTTTTACTAAGAATTTACTACCAAGCATTGGAGAGAGAGTTAAAGCAACAAAAGATGAAACTACAATTGAAAAAGAAAGAGCTATAGCTGTTTCTCTAAATAAAGTTCCCGAAATTCCTTCAATAAAAATTAAAGGTAAAAAGACTGCAATTAGAATTAATGTTGTTGCAATTATTGCGAAAGTAATTTGTTTTGATCCTTTATAAGCAGCAATTAATGGAGTTTCACCATTTTCTATTCTTCTATATATGGCATCGGTCATTATAACCGAATCATCTGTTATTATTCCTATTGCAAGAATAAAGCTTAATAGCACAAATATATTAATAGATAGGCCAAAGATATAAATTCCTAAAAAAGAAGCAATTAAACTCACAGGTAAAGCAATAGCAGGAACTATCACAGCTTTTAAATTTCCTAGAAATAAGTAAATAATTAAAACAACTAATACAAAAGCAATTATAAGTGTTTTGTAGACTTCATTTATTGCAGCTCCTACATATGTTGCTCTATTAAATGCTATTTCAAGATCTAAACCATCAGGCAAGGTTTTCTTCACTTCTTCAATTTTTTTTTTGATTTCTTTTGACAGTTCTACAGTGGAGGCTCCACTCTTGGCATATATTCCAATACCTACAGTTTTTAAATTCAACTGGTCTTTTCTCTGAGCTTTAAATAAAGTTTTTTCTGATACAGGTCCAAATTCAATATTTGCAATATCTGAGAGTACTATTGTACGTTTAGTAGTTTTTTTAATTGGCAATTGTTCAATTGTTTCAATGCTATTGTAAGATTTGTCTAAATTAAGAGTTAGATCTATATTATCCGCCTCTAAAGTTCCTGCGGGAAGTCTAATATTTTCCCCTCTCAAGGCTTTTTCTACTTCTTGAACAGTTAAATCATTAGCTGCAAGTTTAACTGGATCTATCCAAACTCTAATACTTAATTCTCTAAGTCCCCCTACTAAAATTCTACCAACATTTTTTACACTTGAAAATTTATCCACCAAGTATCTCTCAGCATAATCTCCTAGCTCTAAATCACTCCATGTTGGAGAAGAAAGGCCAAGCCACATTGTCGTTGTAAATCCTGCAGCTCTTTTTAAAATTTGTGGTGGATCGGACTCATTTGGTAGATTATCCACAACTCTTGCTACCCTTTCTCTAATATCATTAGCAGCGTTATCTAGATCTATACTGGTATCGAATTCTATGTTTATAGTACTTCTTCCATTTTCAGATTTTGAATCAATATTTTTGATTCCTTCTGCACCACCTATAACATCCTCAATTACTTGTGTTACTTCTTGATCTACTATTGGCGCAGATGCAGATGAGTAGTTTATTTGTACTTGCACCACTGGGGGCTGTATTCCAGCTGGTAACTCTCTGACAGGCAATTTCCAAAATACAAAAAGACCAAATATAATAAGAATTAAAGACATTACCCATGAAACAACAGGTCTTCTTATACTAATATCGGTTATGAGCATTTAATTAATTTTTATCTTTTTTTTTTTTTCCAGTCTGTCTCAGTTTTTTTCTCACCTTCTTTAATTGGATTTATTTTTGCACGTGGGAATACTTTTTTTAACCCTTCTGCAACAATTATATCGCCTTCATTAAGTCCTGATAATATCTCTATCTTACCTTCGTTACGATTACCAATTTGAACTTCTGTTTTATTAGCAATATTTTCAGGTGATACTTTATATACAAAAGCCTTTTCACCCTCCATTATTACACTTGTATCAGGTACAGCCAAGGAATTTCTCATATTCAGCAAAATACTTACTTCTAAAAGAGACCCGGAAATTAATTCTAAATCTGAATTATCAATTTTAATTCTTATAAGCAAACTTCTAGTATCAGCATTAATTCTACTTGAAATAAAATCAATCTCACCATTAAAAGTTTTATTTTTAAAACTAGACACTTTTGCTTCTACTGGTAAACCTTTTTTTAAAAAAGAAGAATAATTTTCAGGAATTTTAATATCGGAGTAAATTATTTTAGTATCATCTAGTGTAATTATAATAGTTTTGTCAGAAACAAATATATCTTCAGTCAAACCTGTGTATCCAACAACACCACTAAATGGAGCAATTATATTTCCACTTTTTAACTCAACTATTATATCTCCTTTATTTACATAATTGTTAAGCTCTAATTCATTTAATAGATCATCTTTTTTAATCCTAAATGAATCGTTTCTATTTGATACAGCTGTACCAAAAGTTTCTATTTTTTCAAAAAATCTGTTTTCAACTACTTCTGTTATCATTATTCCTGGAGGTGGTCTTTTTCCAAATTTTTTCTTAAAGTGATTTCCAATCATTGTTCTAGCAATTATCACTGAGGTAATTATAAGAAAAAAAATTATTATTATTGATAAAACTTTAGTTGATCTTTTCATTTAATTAATCCGTATTCACTCCATGAACCATCGTAAATGGTAGGGGTATATTTAGTATTAATAAGAGAATATGCAAGCGCTAAAACTGATGCGGTAATACCTGAGCCACAGCTAAAAACTATATTATTATGTTGAGTATTTAAAATTTTATTAAAGATTTTAATTAAATCATCTTTATTTTTAAAAGTGTTATCATTTTTATTAATAATTTGATTAAAAGGCAGACAAGTAGATCCTTCTATATAACCACTTCTAACATTCGATCTTGGCTCAGGTACTTTTCCTTCAAACCTATCTAAATTTCTTGCATCAACTACTTTAAAGTTCTTTAAATTTATATTTGTATCAATTTCAATTTTAGATTTTACCATTTTTTTATTTTCTTTTGCTTTATACCTACTTTGATTTACTTTTGTTACAGAGTTGACAGTTGGTTTTCTTTCTTGTTTCCATTTTTTTAATCCACCATTTAATACAGAGACTAAGGATGGATCATGACCAAAATATATGAAAGTAAACCAACATCTGCAGGAACTAATCAAATCTGAATTATCATATATAATTATTTTATCATCATTTGATATTCCTAAATTAGATACAATACCTTCCCATTTTTTTACAGAAGGCAACATATGAGGTAAATCTGTTTCTTGGTCTGAATTTTTATCTATATCAAAGAAAATTGAATTTATAATATGTTCATTTGAATATTCTTTTTCTGCATTTCTATTTTGATTTGGTAAATGCCATGAACTATCAATGATTTTAACATTATTTGAATTTTCCAATAACCAATCTGTATTAATCAAGGACATTAAAATCTCTTTTTTTCTAAGTATTTTTGATGATATTCTTCTGCTGTACAATAATTTTTTAATAATGAAATTTTAGTGACAACTTTACCTAATAATTTTTTATTTACCTCTTTTAATATTTTTTCAGCTATTAATTTTTGATTATTATTTAAATAAAATATTTCACTTCTATATTGTGTCCCAAAATCTGGTCCTTGAGAATTTAGAGTAGTAGGGTCGTGAATTTGAAAAAATATATTTAAAATTTTTTCATAAGTTATTATTTTTTCATCAAATTCAAGCTTAACCACTTCTGCATGATTTGTATTTCCGCTACACACTTCTTTATAAGTAGTAATTGAATTGTTACCTCCACAATACCCGACCTCTGTTCTTATTATTCCATCAATTTTACTAAATTTAATTTCGGGGCCCCAAAAACATCCAAGTGCTAAAACTGCTATTTCCATTGATTATGAATTAATTTAATTTACAAATTATTCATATGCTCAGTAAAAATCAATTAGGTTTTTTGTACATGTTTATGTCTATTTGTGCATTTTCATTGATGGACGTGATTGTTAAATGGTCAGTCGATTATCCAATTGGTCAGGTTTTATTTTTTAGAGGTTTTTTTGGGATAATGTTTTATTTTTTCGTAATACCTAAAAACAGACTTAATAATTTTTATAAAACTAAGAGACCAGGTTTACATGCCTTAAGATGTATATCAGGGTTAATTGCTTTGGTTGCGATATTTATAGCTTTAAGAAAATTACCTTTAGCTACAGTCGTAAGTATTTCTTTTGCAGCTCCTATATTTACGACTATCTTTTCAATTTTTTTATTAAATGAGAGAGTAGGAGTTTTTAGATGGCTGGCTGTAATTATTGGTTTTTTAGGCATCTTAATAATAACTGAACCCGGTATTACTAAATTAAATATTTATTATATTTTTCCAATAATATTTTGTTTAGGGCTTTCCTATGTTGCTATAACTATCAGACAATTATCTTCTACAGAACCAGTTTGGTTAATTTCTTTTTATTTTTCATTGTCTATAACTCTATTGAGTTTTTTAACTATTCCTCAAGGTTGGATCTTACCTAGTATAAGTCACTTTATATTGCTGTCCCTTATAGGTATTTTTGGAGGTGTTGCAAATTTATGGTTAAGCCAATCTTATAAATTTTCTGAAGTTTCTTTAGTCACTCCTTTAAAATATTTAGCTTTGGTATTTGCCATAATCTTTGGATATTTTATTTGGGATGAAATACCTACTATAAAAACAATGGTTGGTTCATTTTTAGTAATTGTATCAACATTAATAATCTTTAGGAGAGAAATTTATAATAAAAAAATTATAACTTCAAAAACAATTAATGACTAAAGTCCCAAAATATTGGAATAAAGCAAAAATATATTTGTCTAAAAAAGACAAAATAATTTCTAGACTAATCAAAAGTTATAAAAGTCCATCCGAGACTATTTTGACTTCAAGAAGAGATATTTTTTTTTCACTTTGTAAGAGTATAATTGGTCAACAAATAAGTGTTACTGCAGCTAACTCTGTTTTCTTAAAATTTTCGAACAAATGTAAAAATAGAATAAATCCTACATCAGTTTCAAAATTGACATTTTCTCAACTTAAAGGGTGTGGTTTAAGTCGACAAAAAGTTATTGGAATTAGAAATTTAGCTAAACAATTTATAGATAAATCATTCAATCCAAAAAAGATTTCAAATATGAATGATGAAGAAGCTATAATTTACCTATCAAGTTTAAAACAAATCGGAAGATGGTCTGCTGAAATGATATTATTATTTACTTATAATAGATCTAATATCTGGCCTATTCAAGATATTGGCCTTCTTAGAGCAATTTCAAAAAACTATAATAAAAGTTATTTGCCATCTAAACATTTTGTTGAACTTTTAAGAAAAAGGTTTTCTCCTTATTGTTCTGTTGCTACGTGGTACTTATGGAGAAGTATTGATCCAACACCTATTCAATACTAAATCCTTCAACTACTTGCATGTGTCTTTCAGTAGTATCTTTTGCTATGGACCAACCAGCTTGGTACTCTGTAGAATTATGACACTCGATTGCTTTTGAATAGTTAGGAAATTCCCAGATTACTGTTCTAATAAAATTGTCACCATCAAATTTTTCATATTTTCCTCCTCTTACAATAGGTATACCTCCAAATTTTTTAATGATTGGAGTAACAGTTTCTGCGTATTTTTTTAAATTTTCCTGATTTTCTACTTTTGTGTATAAACTTACCCAATATCCTTTTTTCATTTAATCAATCCATTTTTTATATTTTTTAATGTTATCTATAATGTAAGAAGGTAACTTTTTTAAGTTATATTTTTTTAATTTACTGCCTTGTCCAATTTTTTGAGATCTTTTATCCAATTTCAAATCATAAATTGCTATTCGATTTTTAATTAACTTTTCAATTTGATTCTTTGTTATTGGTTTTACCTCAAATTCTCGATGATGAAGGTATGATTTTAATTTATGTCTGATCTGTTGTGCAGTTTTAATATTGGTGAAATGCCATCCACCATTTTTAATTATTTTAATATTTGAAAATTTCTTATCAGAAAAAAGAGTATCTAACCTATAAAATGGATACTTTTTATCTTTTACATTCCTTAACCATTGTGGATTTTTTAAATATTTTTTTTTACATGATTTCGTTCCTATCCATTTTAAATTAGGCAATTTTAAATTAAATTTGTAATAAAACATTTCTTGATTAAAAAAAATTAGTTTATTTTTTAACTTTTTAAAATCGACTTTTTCTAAATTTGGTATTTCATCTACATCTGAAATTAAAATAATATCATTATCATTTGCTTTCGACAGACCTTTAAAGATAAAATTTCTTTGACTATTTTCTCTATATATAGCATTCATAATGTACTTAGAATTTTTTTCATGATCACTTTCATTTTTTTTTATAGTTTTAATTTCTTTAGGGATCTGATTATGAACTAAGTAGATTATTTTTTTTTTGAATTTTTTGAAATTTTTAATATTAAAATTTAATTTTCTTTTTTCACCTTTGTGATTATAAATACTTTCAACTATTATAAAATTATCTACATATCTGTCTAAAATATTAAGTCTTAAATCTAAAATTAGGTCTTCATCAAAATACATGAAACAATCAAAAATTTTCATAAAAAATACTTGCCTTTAATTTCATTTAAACGAAATAAAGCAATTTTTATCACTTGGGCTTTTGCTTCTTGAAACTCAGTTATATAATTATTATTTATTCTTTTTTTAAAATTTTCAAGTATCTCTACTTTGTTTTTTCCCTTAACCGCAATAATAAATGGAAATTTAAATTTTTTTTCATAATCTAAATTGAGCTTTTCAAATTCTAATAATTCTTGTTTTGTACATGAGTTTAATTGAGCGCCTTTTTGCTCTGTTAAAGAAAACTTTGTTAGTTTTTTTTCTATTGCTAATTTTGGGTGTAAATTTAAAATTTTGACAATTTTTTCTTTTGAACAATTTTTATAAATATTTATCATTTTTTCCACTAAATCTTCAGAATTTTTAAATGGTTTTTGCTTAAAAGCCTCATTTGCTATCCATTCTGATTTCTCAAATACACTTCCAAAAATAGATGTGAATTCTGTTTCAGACAGAGAGTTTAATTTTTTTGTAAATTCCATTATGTCTCTTAATAAATGTTTTAATATATTTATTATGTAATTTTTGTATAGTAGATAAAATAATTTATGACTAAATTAACTACTCATGTTTTGGATGTTTATTCTGGAAAACCGGGTAAGGGAATTAAAGTTGATCTATTTTATTTCAATGGAACAAACAAAGAAAGAATTAATTCAATTACTTTAAATGACGATGGAAGATCAAATCAACCGTTAGCTGAGAAAGAGAATTTTAAATCTGGTAAGTATGAATTAGTTTTTTATATTGGTAATTATTTTGAAAATATTATTAAAAAAACTGAATTACCATTTCTTGATGATGTTGTTATAAGATTTGGAATTTCAAATAATAAAGAAAATTATCACATACCTTTATTGGTATCACCTTGGAGCTATTCAACATATAGAGGAAGCTAATGGTTTCCAACGCTATTCAATTTATTTATAATAATAGAATTTATACTGCTAAAGATTTTGATCCAAATAAAACAATTTTAGAATATATCAGACAAGACTTAAAAACAATTGGAACTAAAGAAGGTTGTGCTGAGGGAGGATGTGGAGCTTGTACCGTAGTTATCGGAGAATTAAAAAATAATAAAGTTATCTATAAATCTATTAATTCATGTATAAGTTTTTTACCATCAATCCATGGGAAGCATTTAATCTTAGTTGAAAATCTTAAGTCAGACAATGGGAGATTACATCCCGTTCAGGACGCAATGGTAAAATTTCATGGGTCACAATGTGGATTTTGTACTCCTGGTTTTATTATGTCATTGTTTGCAATGTATAAAAATCATTCGAGCTTTGATAAAGAAACAATTGAAGAAACACTATCTGGTAATTTGTGCCGATGCACTGGATATAGACCGATAATTGATGCTGCTAAAAGTTTAAATAAAAAAAAAGACAATGACCAATTTAAAAAAAATCAAAAAAAAATAATCAATTTATTAAAAAAAATTAATAATAAAAATTTTGAAATCTCATATAGAAATAAAAAATTCTATGCTCCAAAATCTTTATCAAATTTAAAAAAAATACTAATGACAAAATCTAATACTAATTTTTTGAGTGGGGGAACGGATCTATCATTAGAAGTTACAAAATCAAGAGGTGAAATTCAAAACATAATATCGCTAAACAGTATTCAAGAATTGAAATTTGTAAAAAGAGAAAAAAATTTTTTAGAAATTGGGGCTGGAGTTTCTTTATATGATTTTCAAAATATAATTAAATTTTATTATTTAGATTTTTATAACGTACTAAAAAGATATGGATCTATCCAAATAAGAAATGTCGGTACAATAGCTGGAAATATAGCTACTGCTTCACCAATTGGTGATACTCTTCCTTTATTATTAAGTCTAGATGCAATAGTTAAGATTCAGAATAAACACTCTATAAAATCAATGCCTTTAAATAGGTTTTTTATTTCTTATAGAAAAACAAGACTTAAGAAAAATGAAATTATATACTCAGTAAAAATACCAATAAGTAGTCAACATCATTTTAAAGCTTATAAAATATCAAAGAGATTCGATGATGATATTTCAACAGTATGTGCTTCGTTTAATTTTTTAATTAAAAAAAATAAAATAGTCGAAGCAAAAATTGCATATGGAGGAATGTCTGAAATTCCTAAACGAGCAACATTAATAGAAAAAAAACTAATTAATTCTAAATTTTCTGAAAAAGTTTTTTTAGATGCTAAGGTTTTAATTGAAAATGAGTTTACTCCAATTGATGATATGAGAGCTAGTAAAGAATATAGAAT
>MDSZ01236578.1_pt1 | contig 11649 bp, 8 predicted proteins | sample 811201 | NCBI WGS metagenome assembly MDSZ01 (sample SAMN05326647, study PRJNA326480) | marine metagenome | isolation source: seawater | place: Indian Ocean: North | collected 2010 | reverse complement strand
CATTTGTTTTTCAATAATTTCGTTTTTTGACAAAGGTGTTAAATTATCTAATATTTTTGAGAGTTGAGAACTTGAATTAAAAAATATAGCCTTTGGAAATAATTCTCTGTTTATATCAATATCACGTATTACCAAAGGGGTATTATATAAATGCGCCTCTAATACTGGGATACCAAAGCCTTCATCCATTGCTGTAGATATATAAGCAGAAGAGAAGAGTAAAAGATAACATAGATCTTTTTGTGAAATTTCAGGATAATAATAAATATTAGATTTATTATTTTTACTATTAAAAGATTTATTTTTTTTTATAAATTCAAAAACATTATTATCATTTGGTAGGCCTACAAGAAAGACATTAAAGGAAATATTAGTTTTTGATAATGCTTCAATCAATTCAAAATGACATTTTCTAGGAATCAAGGTTGCAATATAAGAAATGGTAGGAATATTTAAATTCAAATTCTTTGCAAAGCCACTGTTTTCAAAAATATTATTATCTTTACCAATATTATTAGACTCTTTTATAAAAGACTCATTTACAGAATTATATAAAAAAAATGTTTTCTTTTTTCTAGCTGATATTTTATTAATAGCAATCATAGAAGTCTTACTTACAGTAAGTATATTTTGATAATATTTAATAAAAGATTTTAAAATTTGATATAATAAGAAATTATTTCTAGCGAAATTTATATTGACCCAGCTAACATCATGAATTTGTACAAAAACATTTTTTGAAAACAAAGCAATAATAGAAGGATTAAAATCTGTTATCAAATTATGATTTCTCAAAACTGCATAATATAAAATAAGCAATTCCACTATTAAAAACTTTAAAGATTTTTCTAAAATTTTAATATAAACTGAAGAATATTTTTTTTCTTTTAGAATAATTAATTTTACTTTAAAATTTTCTTTTTTTAAAAGTTTTTCTAAAAGTAGATATCTATTATATGCACCACTTATTCCGTTAAAATAAGGATAAATAAGAATTACTTTTTTATTTTTTGACATTATCTAAAAACTTTTTTTTATAATAATATTTTTAGAGTATATTTAAAATTACTCTATAATTATTTTGCAACATTATAAAAAAATATTTAAAAGCCTTGTTTTCAAATATTATAATAATAAAAGAATTATATTTACACAAATAATCCTTTTTTTTTTCAGAATGAAAAAAGTCCTCTTGGTTTCAAACTACTATTCTTATTATGTATCTGCTGGTACTTCTAAGAGAACTAGAGAAATAAAAAATGGGCTTTCCAAACAAGGTTGGGAATGTAAAGTTTTGACTATAAAAAGAAAAAATTTCCCAGTCAAAAAAGAACCAGATTATAAGGATATTAATGCAATTGGATCTTTCTCTGAAAAATATCCTATTCCTTTTTTTTTTAAAAGAAAAGTATTTGATTTAATCAAATCTAGCGATGTAGTTCATATTATTAATAATTTTTCGTTGCTTAATATTTTATCTATAATTTTTTGTTTAATTTCAAAAACACCTTATATTTATTCTCCTTGTGGAGCATTAACCGCAGTTGGTAAAAATATATTTATAAAAAAAATATACAACCTATTTTTTTTAAATATGATATGTAAAAACGCTTCTTATATTTTTGCTATAACAAAAAAAGAGTTGGAAGAAATTAACAATTTTTCTCAAACTACTTCAAAGACTATTTTATTACCAAATGGTATTTGGAAAGAATCAAAAAAAGAAACAATTTCAGTAGATAATTATAAACTTTCGAAAATGGGACTACCTGCCAAATATATTTTATTTGTAGGAAGATTGAGCGTTATAAAAGGTCCAGATATACTTTTAGAGGCTTTTCTAAAATCCAAAATTAAATATGAATTTTCGTTAATATATGCAGGTCCAGACGAAAATATGAAAAAGAAAATGTTGAATAATTTAAAAAAAAATCCATTTAAGAATAATATTATTTTTCTTGGATCTGTATCATCAGAAAAAAGGGACTTCTTAATGAAAAATGCCTTTTTAACAGTAATACCCTCAAGAAAAGAAGCAATGTCAATGGTAGCATTAGAGAGTTCATTAATGGGTACACCATTTTTAGCTTCTCAATTTTGCGGACTCGATGATTTTGAAGAAAATTCTTCTGGTTATATTTGTAAGGGAGATTCAGAATCTATTTCTCTTAAATTAGATTTTTTATTAAACGATATCGATGCATTATTAGAAGTTGGCGAAAATGCCCATAACTATGTTTTATCCTCTTATACATGGGAATCAATTATTGATAAGATGGATTCATATTTAAAAAGATTGATAAATAAATAAATTTCTATACTTTAAAATTCCATTCAAATTAATTAATTTGATTAGTTAAATAAATAATAAACTTTTAAGAATTTTTCTAAATTAATCATCCTTTTATTTTATATTATATAAAAATTTTAAATAAATTTAAAACAATAATTATGATATCTATAAATGGCTTTATAGGTTGTAGAGCGGGATCTACAAGAGTTAAATTTAAGAATTTATCACTAATTGATAATAAGCCTCTTTTTAGTTATTTAACTAATAGCGCTTTGGAAACGAAAAATATTAATAACCTATATTTGAACACAGACTCACAATATATTGTAGATATAGCAAATGATATTTATAAAGATAAGCTGAAATACTATATAAGACCCTCTCATTTAGGCTCATCGAAAGCAAAATTAGATGATTTTGTTTATGATTTTATGATTAATTTTCCTAGTGAAATAACTATCTTTTTTAATCCTTGTTGTATCTTCCTAAAAACTATAACTATCGATAAAGCAATTGAATATTTCTTAGGTAAAAATCTTGATTCAATGTGCGCAAGCAGAGTAGCGCAGACTTTATGTTTTAAAAATAATAATCCAATTAATTTTTCATTTGAAACTGGTCAACCCAGAACGCAGGATTTGGAACCTGTACATTGTCAAACATGCGCTTTCTTTATTTGGAGAACAGAAACATTTATCAATGCATATAAAAAAAATAAAGCAGGTAATTTCTGCGGAAACTTTGAGTCTTATGGTCTTTCTACATTAGAATCTATTGATATTGATACAGAGGAGGACTTCTTAATTGCGGAAAGCATATTAATTGGGAAAAAAAAGAAATTTAATTTTACTTACCACAAAGATGTTGATAATTTAATTAAAAAAGGAATTATTAAGACCAACTAAATTCATAGCTTACATCTTAATAAATTCTATATAAAATAAAATTAATCTAAAAATTTAATGAATCTATATTTAAAACAAATATGAGCATCTTAGTCACGGGAACAGCAGGATTTATTGGATTTCATCTAAGTAAAAAGTTAATCGAAAAAAAAATTGAAGTTGTAGGTGTTGATAATATGAATGATTATTATGATCTAAATCTTAAAAAAGATAGAATAGAAACATTAAATAATCTTGCAAAGAAAAATAAAGTTAATTTTTATTTCGTAAAAGGGGATTTAACAAATAATTATGATTTAGAAAAAATTTTTAACTACAAAAATCATCATTTTATCAATTTTCAAGAACCTAAAATTTCATGTGTGATAAATTTAGCTGCCCAAGCAGGGGTAAGGTATTCTATTGAGAATCCAGCAGCTTATATACAATCCAACATCGTTGGTTTTTCTAATTTAATTGAACAAGCAAAAAACAATAAAATCAAACATTTCATATATGCCAGTAGTAGTTCTGTATATGGAGGTAATAAAAAGATTCCTTTCAAAGAATCTCATAATGTTGATCATCCTATTAGTCTGTATGCAGCTACAAAAAAATCTAATGAGTTAATTGCTCATACCTATAGCCATCTTTTTCAATTGCCAACTACTGGTCTTAGATTCTTTACAGTATATGGGCCATGGGGAAGGCCAGACATGGCACTATATAAATTTACAGATTTAATAATCAGGAATAAACCTATAAAAGTATTTAATTATGGAAAAATGATTAGAGATTTTACTTATATAGATGATGTTATCGAATCTATATACTTTTTAATTGACAAAATACCTTGTAAAGATGATTATTCAAATAAAAAAAGTTATAATCCATCGAATAGCTGGGCTCCATATAAAGTTTTCAATATTGGGAATTCTCAACCAACAAATCTTAATAAATATATTGAAGCTATAGAAAAAAATCTAAATAAAAAAGCCGATATAATCTTAGAGGATATTCAGCCTGGTGATGTAGAAAAAACCTATGCCGATACAAAAAGTTTAGAAAAATGGATAAATTTCAAACCAAGTACCTCAATAGATGTTGGTATAAAGAAGTTTATAAGTTGGTATTTATCTTATTATAAGCAAAAGAAGAAATAAGAAAAATATTATGTTACCTAAACTTGAAAATTGTTCTATAGCGATAATAGGTCTTGGATATGTTGGATTACCTTTAGCATTAAAAATCGCTGAACAAAATACTTGCTTGTTAACTAAAAGGAAGTTAACTCGAAAAGTTTATGGTTTTGACATTAACAAAACCAGGATTGAAGAATTAAAAAGTAGTTTCGACCGAAATAATATATTTTCTAAAGAAAAATTTAAAAAAGTCAAAAATTTAAAGTTTGTTAGTAATGAGAAATTATTAGAAAATACTGAGGTTTTCATTATTACAGTCCCTACCCCAATAAATATTAGAAATGAGCCAAACTTATCACATATTAAAGAAGCTTCAAGAATTGTTGGAAACTTAATTAAACATAGTAAAAAAAGGTCAATCAATCCAATAATTATTTATGAGAGTACAGTTTTTCCCGGTTTAACTGAAGATATTTGCGTACCGATAATAGAAAAACACTCTAATAAAAAATATAACTCAAAGGATTATAGTGACTCTTTTTATTGCGGATATAGTCCTGAAAGAATAAATCCAGGAGATAAAATACATACAATTGACTCTATTACAAAAGTAACAAGTGGATGTAATCAAAGAGTTTCTGATTGGATAAATTCTTTTTATGGATCTTTCATTAATGGAGGAACTTTTCAAGCAAGTAGTATAAAAGTAGCCGAGGCAGCTAAGATAATCGAAAACACCCAAAGAGATATAAATATTGCTCTTATTAATGAATTAACTATCCTTTTTAAAAAGCTTAATATAAATACTAAAGAAGTGATAGATGCCGCAAGTACAAAATGGAATTTCCATAAATATATGCCTGGTTTAGTTGGTGGACACTGCATCGGTGTAGATCCTTATTACTTAACTTATAAAGCAAAAGAAATTGGCTATGAAACAAAATTAATTTCAGCAGGAAGAAATATTAATGACTACATGCACGAGTATTTAATGAATCAAATCCTTTTTTATAAAAGTAATAGAAAAGAAAACTTTAAAGAAGAAGATATTTTACTTCTTGGTTTATCTTATAAATCAAACTGTGGGGATATAAGAAATTCACAATTAATTAATTTAGTAAAAAATTTTCATAATAGAAATATGAAAATTACAATTGTTGATCCCAAAGTAGATGTTGATGCAGTTTACAAGGAAATAGGCTATAAAACATTCGGCTCAATTCCAATTAATAAAAAATATACGATAATTATTTTTGCTTTGTACCATGATGAATTTAAGCAACTTACCAAAAATAAATTATTAGAATTTTCTTTGAAAGGAACATTAATATTTGACCTTACTCATAATTTGATTGGAGAAGGTATTATCAATTTGTAAAAATGCTTAAAAATATTTGGAGAAATTATTCGCGATATATAAATTTTTCACTCAAAGAGAGTAGGCTTGCAGTTATATCTGGGACAATAGGAGCTCTAACTGAAACTTTTTCAATTTATCTTCTTGCAAATTTAATAACAAATTTAAATAAAAATAATTTAATAATAAATATTAAATATTTAAATCAAGTTTATATTTCAAAAGAAATTTTTATTTTATTTTTTTTAATATCTGCAATTATTTCTTCATTGCTATATTTTCAATCAAACAAAAATATAGTAAGAGCGAAATGTCAAATAGAAAAATTTGTCAGAGAAGAAATTACAGACTTAACTTTGAACATTAAATGGGAATATTATTTAAAAATTAGTCAGGGCGACATTTCTAAATCAATACTTTCTGAAGGACAAAATATTTCTGAGGGATATATGTATTTCTTATCTGCAATTACATATTCTTTCATTGCTATTACATATTTTATTGCTTGTTTAATATTAGTTCCAGATACATTCTTAATACTAATAATATATGCAATTTTTGCTTTTAGAATATATCTAAAGTATTCAAAAAAAACAGATGAATATGGAAAAGAATTATCAAACATAACATCGAATATTGGAGAATGGACTGCATCAATATTTAATAATTTAAAGTATCTCAGAGCAATAAGCAAAGACAAATTAGCTAAGGATGCATCAAAAAATATATTTATAAAATTTGCTAAATCATATGAAAATTCAAGAGTTGCGAGCTTCAAATCAAAGTTTGTGACAGAGATAATGACAATAATATTTATTTTTTTAGCTATAACTTTCATTTCAGTAAGAGGCAATAGTGCCTCAAACCTTATTCTTTCATTATCCTTATTTATAAGGATGACTCCTAAAATTTACAATGCGCAAATTAGATTACTAGATTGTGTAGCTATGGTTTCATGGCCTCAAGGACATTTAAAAAAAATTCAATGGGCAAAAAGTCACAAAGATATACACTACAAAAACAAAAAACATTTTTTCTTTGATGGGACAATTAAATTTGATTCTGTATCTTTTAGTTACCCAAATTGCGATAATATTCTAAATAATATAAATCTTATAATTAAAAAAAATGATTGCGTCGGGATTATAGGAAAGTCAGGGATTGGGAAAAGTACTCTACTGGACTTAATAACTGGAATAATAAAACCGAATAAAGGTTCTATATATTTATCAAAACAAAATATTCAAGATATAAATATTTATTCTTGGAGAGAAAAATTAGGAATAGTTATGCAGGAAAATTTTTTTAAAAATGAATCTCTTGCATCTAATATCGCATTTGGTGAAAAGATTGATAGAAACAAAATAAAGGATTCTCTTATAAAAGCCAATGCATGGGACTTTGTTAGTGAATTACCAAACGGTATTGATGAAATCATCTTAGAAAGAGGTTTAAGGTTTTCAGGAGGAGAAAGGCAAAGATTAGCTTTAGCAAGAGCTTTATATAATAATCCAGAAGTTTTAATTTTAGATGAACCTAGTACAGGTTTAGATAAAAATTCAGAAAAAAAACTAATATCCTCTTTAATAAAACTTAAAGGAAAAATAAATATAATTATAATTTCGCACAAAAAAGAGGTTGTAAAAATTTGTGATAAGATTTTCATACTAGATAATGAAGGTTTGAAAAATTCATAGTTTTTATAAAATTTAAAAATTTAACTCAAACTGCAAGATGTAAGGTACAAATGTGCTTTAATAAAATTACGATTTTACAAATAAATTTCAAATATTTTCCATAAAGCATAAATTTATAATGATTACGAAAGTTGTAAAAAATAAATCTGTACTAATAGTTTCAAATTGTACTTGGTATTTATATAACTTTCGAAAAGAACTATTAAATAATTTAAAGAAAAAAGGATATAGTCTTATTTTAATATCGCCTTTTGATGAATATCATTCAAGTATTGCAAAGTATTTTATAAATCAAGAAAATTTATTTCTTAGAAGAAGTTCAGAGAACCCAATTCTAGAAATAGTTACTTTACTTCACTTGCTTTTCATTTATATAAAACATAAACCAGATTTAGTTCATCATTTCACAATTAAACCATGTATTTATGGAGGATTTATTTCAAGATTATTAGGTATCAAATGTACTATAAATCATATAACTGGATTAGGACCCTCATTTTACTCTAAAAGAATAAAAATAAAATATATAAATAAATTACTTAAACCTCTCTACAAATATGCATTTAATAATAAAAAAAATAAAATAATAAATATTTTTCATAATGATTCTGATAAAAATACATTTTTAAATAAAGGTATAAGCATAGTAAATAACTCAACAGTTATTAGTGGTTCAGGAGTAAATATTGATGTCTATACAAATGACCGACCAGATAAGTTTAACAATAAAATTCAATTATTATTTCCAGCAAGGATAATAAAAGAAAAAGGGATAATAGAACTCATAAATGCATGCAATGATTTATGGAAAAAAAATTATAGATTTACTTTAAATATAGCTGGTGAAATAGATAAACAAAATAGAAGCTACTTAAAAAAAGAATATTTGAAAAAGATTATCAATAATCCAAACATAAATTTTTTAGGTAAATGTAATGATATGGTTGAAATTTACAAGAAAATGGATATAGTAATTTTACCTTCTTGGAGAGAAGGATTATCAAAATCTCTTCTAGAATCAGCATCAATGTCTTTGCCAATAATAACCACCAATGTTCCTGGTTGTAAGGATATTATTAGCAATGAATACTCTGGTTTATTAGTCCCAGTTAAAAATAAAGAGAAATTAAAATATGCAATAAAAAAATATCTTAATGACAAAGAATTAGCAATTAAGTATGGAGAAAATGCGAGGAAAATTGTTTGTAAAAAATTTACTTTAGAAATAATAAATAATCAAATAATGCAGATTTATGAAGACTTTATAAAAATATGATTTTTTATATTATTCCATTTATATTTCTTGCAGCACTAACCTCATTTGAATCAAGAAACAAATTTGATCTTTTTATAAAAAATAAATATTTTTACTATATAATTTCAATATTTTTTATAATTTTTATAGGATTAAGATATGAAATAGGTTGTGATTGGCCCCGATATAAGGGAATGTTTGATAGGTATAATTCACTTAGTTTAATAGATATCGTAAAAAATAGTTTATTCTCGAAAATTAAATTACAGGAATCAGGACATATTATAATCGCATCAATATCTAAAAATATTTATGTACTTAACTTAATTTATTCTATTATTTTTACTTTCCCGTTAATGTATTTTTGTTCTGAATTAAAGCGAAAATACTTTAGTCTTTTAATTTCATATCCATACTATGTGATTGTTATAGGGATGGGTCCAATCCGACAAGCTGCATGTATATCTCTATTGATGCTATCTATACTTTTAATTAAAAATAATAAAAACTACACTCACATCTTCATTTCAATTATTTCTGCATTAATTCATCAGTCATCAATACTTTTTAATGGAATAATTTTAGGAACACTATTTAGTAAAATTAAAGGAATTAAGACTTCAAAGAAAAATATTATTTTAATGATTTTTGTATCAGCAATTTTTTTATATTGCCTTCCATCAATCATTAGCAAATTATATTATTACATAACTCTCTATAAATACACTGATCAATCTGGGACGAGATTAATTCCTCCAGCTAAAAGCTCAATATATATATGGTTAATACATTTTGTTCCTTCTTGTATCTATTTAAAAAATATTCCTAAATTTAAGTTCAATGATTCTTTAAATAAAATACTTTTCACTTTTACAATAATTGATTTTTTATTACTACCAATTATTTTCTTTAATTCAGTCATTGCTTATAGATTATTATTATATTTATTTCCTACAAGCATATTAATTACATCCCATATTCCTGATTTAGAATTATTTAAAATTGGAAAAATTTACTACATAAATTTCATCATTGGGATATCTTTTTTAAGTCTAATAATATGGTTAAATTTTGCTTTTCATGCTTCTTGTTGGGTTCCATACAAAAATTTACTATTAAACTAGAATATTCAATAAATGTTTTTAAGAGAGTCAGTACACATATCAACAATATTTCTTTTCGGTTTCCAATCCAATAACTTCAAAGCTAGTTTATTATCTGCGACAAGAAAAGGCTGATCTCCCATTCTTCTCTTTACAAAAGCATAAGGAAATGTAATTCCATTTATTTCTTGAAAAGTTTTAATTATTCTAAGAACACTCGTGCCTTTTCCTGTTCCAATATTAATTACTTTATATTGAGGTCTATTAACTCTAAGAAAAGATAACGCTGCAACATGCGCCTCCGCCAAGTCCATAACATGGATAAAATCTCTTATACATGTCCCATCATCAGTTGGCCAATCCTTACCAAAAATCAAAAGTTTTTGTTGTTGACCAATTATGGTTTTAAGAATTGCAGGGAAAAGATTAGCTGACTTACCCTTAGAATCTTCAGATAATAAACCCATATTATGGGAACCAATTGGATTAAAATATCTCAGACTTACTATCTTCCACTTTTTATCTGTAAGATACAAATCTTTTAGAATTTCTTCAATACATAATTTTGTTTTCCCATAAGGGGTGGTTGGTTTGACCATATCTATTTCCTTTAGCAACTGCATTCCATTAAATGCATAAACAGAAGCGCTACTACTAAAAATGATCGAAAAACATTTATATTTTTTCATTATCAGTATTAATGCTATAGTACTGGAAACATTTGTATCCCAATATTCAATAGGTGATTTGATAGATTCATAAATTGACTTAAATCCAGCAAAATGAATTACTGATTTAATTGGCTTATCAGAATTTAAATATTTACCAAAAATATTATCTAACCATAATTTATCTCTTAAATCACCTTTAATAAATTGGATATTGTTTTTGATCTTAATACCTTTTAAACTAGCTGTTTTTTTTATTTTATCCAAAGTATTTTTTGAACTATTGACTAAAGAATCAATTATTAAAACGTTATAATTATTCTCTAAAAGGGACACACATGTATGGCTTCCTATATATCCACATCCTCCAGTTACTAATATTGTTTCCAAAAAATATTCAAGATTATACTTATTTAGATTACAGTATTCAAAACTTAATAGAAATTATCATTGCCAAATAAGTAATAATAATTTAACAATTTTTTCCTTTAACAGTTTATAAGTATGTTAAGTCTATTATTATATTAAAAATACAAATTCTTCCTATTAAAAAGCCTTGAATGAAGAATAGATTAATTCAAAATATATAAATCTGATGGTATTTAATATTAAAAAATTTACTAATATTATATTGAATCTTTCAAGACCCGTAAAAACTGCAATCGCAATATCAATAGATTTTAGTTGTTGTATACTTTCAGTCTGGTTCTCATATTATCTTAGACTTGGAGACCTAGTTCCTTTAACAGAAAGAGGATTAGACGCTTTAGCATATGCATTGATAATTTCATTCCCCTCATTTTTAATTTTTGGACTTTACAAAAATATTTTTAGATACTCAGGGCTCTCCTCACTATTAAATGTTTCAAAAGCACTTTCCCTTTATGGTTTTATTTATGGAATAAGACTTAGCATATTTGGTATTAAGGGAATCCCTAGAACAATTGGAATTATACAACCACTACTTTTATTATTTTTTATTATTTCCTGGAGGATTTTAGTAAGATTTTTACTAAGAAGAATTAATAATAAATCTTATTTCAAAGCGCAATCCACCAAAGCCTTAGTTTATGGTTCAGGAGAAGCTGGAAGACAATTAGTCAAGGCAATGCAAGACAGTAAAGAAATATCAATCCTAGGTTTTTTAGATGATGATGATCAGAAAAAAGGCTGTCTTATAGACGGCAAACGAATCTATTCACCAATAGATCTAGAAAATTTACTGATTAAAAAAAATATTTCCCTTGTTT
>MDSZ01113647.1_pt1 | contig 11649 bp, 28 predicted proteins | sample 811201 | NCBI WGS metagenome assembly MDSZ01 (sample SAMN05326647, study PRJNA326480) | marine metagenome | isolation source: seawater | place: Indian Ocean: North | collected 2010 | reverse complement strand
TCGACTCCAAGTGCAACGCAAAGTCGATAAATAGTGAGATCATCATAGCCGCACTGCGCATCTCTTTCGCTGCGTTCTTCGTCACCTTCGTGTAGGTGGGGATGACCAGACCAGTCGTCGTGATAGTCTTCGCGAACAAACTTGCACTCCGGACCACGAGGATGCTTGCGTAGCAAGTCCATAACAAGTGATTCACAGTGTCGTTTGTGTTGCGGGTGCGTAGAATCTGTAACTGCTTCGAGGTCGATTCTTTTTGGGCGTCGTGCCATGAGAGCTCCTAGTCAGAGTGTGGGGTGTATTCCTTAACCTTTATAATAATATTATACCACATTCTGAGGGCTTTTTTACAGATTTACGCAACTTTATTCAAAGAAAAATATATTTTCTTTAAAAGAAACCGGCCCAGCGAAACTGGGCCGGCTCTTTACTCGATTAAATTACGCCGCTATCGTCGTCTGAAGCTACGGGTGAAAGCTCGCTGTTGAGGAAGCTCTGAAGAGCCTTCGCTTCACGAACAGTCATGGTAACTGCAGTCTGGCCAACGCTGTACTGGCTGTCCTCGTAAGGAAGAGTTGCGATGGTGAGAGTGTTTGCACCTGCCTTGTGGCTGGTGTCGTTACGGCTAATACCGAAGCTGAAACGCTTCGTGGACTTCGAGTTAGAATATGGCATGCTTTTTTCTCCTGTTTTGAAAGCAATTGGTTGCTATCCCTGCAACCTGATAGAATTTTAATCACGGGCATAGGAGTGTTCAAAAGTTTTTACTCCAGCCCACGCAAAATTTAATCTCAGTTATCCATTGGGACAGAGTCTAGCTGGCGCATGCTAGTCTCGATATCCCTAATGTAAGCTTCCCAGTGCCGAATAAGCGATGTATCGTCATCTTGTACAGCTGAGCATAGCTCAATAAGAGCGTCGTCATATTTTACCTCGAGTACTTCTCTTGCCGTTAGTAGTCCAATCTGTGTATTTGCCAAGGTGATTCCCTCCTACTATAAATTTAAAACCCAGCTCGTGTTTGTACATCAAAAACCTGACTCCAGCCCACGCGAAACTAAATCTCAGCAGCGCTGAGTGTAACATTTACTTGTTACAAATGATACATCTATTTGTTACGGCCCTCTTGATACATCTGATACATTTATTTGTTACAGTAACACAGCTGGGTTACGGATAGACTGGGAGTGTGGGATCGCCTACCCGTACGAGAGCTAAGGCAGAGCAGTTCTAAATTCTGCTCAGTTTTGCCCACTGCTCTCAAGAAAATCCGTTTCCACTCTAATAACGTCTGGGCAATTGGCACTATTTTACTTGCAGTCCATGTACATTTTGACCTCAATCGACGGAGCTGAGAATAAACTGGAGTGCTTGGGAGTGTAGACATATAGGGAACAGCAGGGAAGGGTGAACAGGGACAACGTCGGGACTGTCAGTAGGCTTACGCAGTGGCTTAGGTGCTATACTGTCTGTAAGCGTTGCGGATGTGCGTGTTGTTCCTATTGTTTTAGATATGTGTTGCACTCGAATGTGGTTTGAAATTCGTTTAGATTACTGGGTTTAGGCCTCAGCATTTTTTCCAGAGAATAATTAATAGTATGAGGAATAAGAATGTCTCGGTAGGAGATTTAGTCCGTATTTCTTCTCTACCCCGAAAAAAATCAGGAGCAAACATCTGGAAACCAGAGCTTGATAGCGCATGCTTTGGTATTGTTGTTGAAGAAGATCCTCGTTCTGAATTTCAGATATTGGTTGGCCAATGTGTGACGGTAAAACTAAACACTGGAGAGATCGTTACTTTATCTTCTAATATGCTGGAGATAATTAAAAAAGGAGTTCCGGAAAATGGATAAGTTTAAGAGACCAGAACAAATGAGAGTAAGACAAAAGACTGTTGCTTCTACTCTAAAAACTTATAGAAACAAAGTTGGCGCTAAAACCCTTGTTGAAACGGGAACTTATCACGGAACGACTGTGGAGTCGATGATAAGAGACTTTGAAAAAATACTATCAGTCGAACTCTCTCAAAAATGTTTAGACGTGGCTCAAACAAAAGTAGAACGTCAGAAAAGATTTAAGAGAGTTAGAGGTAAAGGTGTCGCTGAAGTAGAGCTAGTTTGCGGAAACAGTTTAGAGGTTCTCCCCTCTTTTCTAGACTCTTTAGATGGTCCAGCCGTTTTTTGGTTAGACGCTCATTATTCAGGAGGGGAAACTCTAAAGCTAGAAACTCGCGACTGTACTGTGCTTGATGAAGTTGTTATGATTCTTAATCACCCTTCAAGCTGCGTTGATGGCGACCCGAAAACTTTGTCTCATGCCATAATCATCGATGACGCTAGATCTATGGGCAAAGGTGACTACCCCGCAATATCTGAAATAGTAGAAGCAGTTCGAAAATCTAAAGATTCCGTAAGAATCAAAGTTGAAGATGATATGATTAAAATCGCAGCTTCAACAGACGCGACTGATTAATTCTGCTAGTAAAAATCCAACTGTTATCAAAACAACAATTTCAGCGTAGTCTTTAATCTTCATTTTAAACCTTTACTCTAACACTATTCCCCTGATTATGTATTGAACTTCGCCTGTTAGAGGATCTATTCGAACTTCAACTTTAAGAGGTGGTTGCTCGGGTTCTGGTTCTTTTTCTTCATCTTCACAACCAACGCATATTTCTGTCTCTTCAGGAACTTCTGTTTCTGGGGTGTCTACACTGCCATCTTTTGCTGCAGGTTCTAAAACAGCTACTAACAAAAACGTAAAAATAAATGCTGTCATTTTTTCTCCAACGCCATGCATTTAAATATTATCTAAATTCTACTTATCCGTGAATTAAGGCGCTGCCCATTGCGGCTGCAGCAACCACCCAGAGCCCTAAGAGGACTCCAGCTGAAAAAACTTCAATCATTTTATGTTCCTTTAAAGTGTGAGGCACCTGTAAACCCGTGCCTCCCTGCGGTTCATCTCTTAGTCGTCTTTGAAAACTACTCGATTTCTGAGATTCTGAGCTGCTGATCCATTTTCTACAAAGTGGTAAAGCTTTTGCGCTACCTCTATAACATCTTCAGTCGCGTATGGGTTGATCGGCTCACGATCAACCTCTTCTTTCATCAACTCATTATCGAATGCTCGATTCTGACGATCTTGCAAGATTCCAATTGCCATGTTGAGAATATCGGCGCGGATGGAATACCCGCTTCTTTTTGATTCACTCATTTTTTTCTCCTTTATGTGTGTGTTGAGTGCGAGGCACCTATCTTCAACATGAAACCCGTGCCTCCCTGCGGTTTTTTATTTACTCAGCTGATTCGCTGGTGTCGGCTACTTCTGCGGTATCAGCAGTGTCGGCACCAGTATCATCATCTTTATCTCCACAAGCAGCAAGAAAGCTACATGCGACGATTGCGATTAGATATTTCATTTTATTCTCCTCCATTTATTTTGTTTAGAACTGCAAAAAATGAGGTATCTTTAAAGGTACCTCATTTAAGCATTTGGCTATTATATCGGTCTTATTTTCGTGTACACCTTTTTTATTCATTAAAAGACGAAAGATCCCAAATATCAAATTCTCCAATCTCTGTTCTGGTTACTTTTGGCTTCATTTCTGCAGACATCCATTCTAAAAAACCTGCAAATCCATGGCGCGACATTGTAAGTTTCTCTGACATAGCTTTATCTTCTATTACTATGTTTTCTTTATTTACTTCTATCTCGTATACCCTGTCGTTATCTCTAAACATCATTTTCATTTTTGTACCTTTTTAACTCTATCATACCAAGAGGTACTTTAATCTTTCTTCCTCTTGAAACTATTTCAATCATCGCGCCGATAAAGCTTTCATGGACTGGGTGAGAAACAACTAAGGCAGGATGGCCAAGATAGCCGACTAAATCTCCTGGAGAAGCTAGAACTTCGTAATCACGAATCAGATTTCTCACAATTTATAACCTCTAACTCACATTCACATTGTTCGTAAACAATATCAGCTTTAAACCACCAGACCAAAAATTTTTCTTTATAACAATCGCAATAAGATGGAGGCTCAAAGTGCCTTGCGCTTCCATCTCCGATTATCATCCCAGCTGATCTATCAGTTGCCCATGCATATTTTGATTGCATTACCTGCGGATCTCGGACTAAGTCACCAACTTTCATGGTCTTAACTCAAAGTCAAAGTACCATCTTCTGTTTCAACAGTTACTGTCCACGCTCCCAAGTAAGGAGCGCTGTCAAGAAGATTATCAAGGTGAGCATATACATCAACGCTCAGAGTGCAAAATCCCCTCTTGTGATCGTATTTTTCAATCGAAGAGTCAACTACTTCTGTGTCATAGAAGTTATCGTTGATTGTCTCGCAAAGATAATCAGAAAAAGTATAATCTCGAGCGTAATCGTCTAGCAAGCTCTCGCTTCGAAGATCTTCCAAGACTTCTGAACCCCAACTAGAATATAGGCGGAGCTTCGGAGTAGAAAGAAGCTCACAAAAAGTAGAAACCACGTCAGTTTCAGCTAGAGCTGTTTCGATTTCAGTTTCGTTATGAACGAAAACGTCTGTTCCCTCGCTGTAAGAGAGAAAAACTTTAGAATTTTCTGGTAGGTTCATCTTTTTTAGTTTTTGAATGATTGACATTTGTTATCTCCTTTTAAGATATTATAATACTATTCTTGTTTGCCTGATTTTATAGTAAAAAATCAATCGAGGGCAATTTTTTCTAGATGGCAGACATGAAACTTAAGAATGCTTTTGTTGTCAAATAGTACATAGCCAACATCTGACCAGCCTCTATCTGTATTTACAACCATCTCTACAATTATCCCAGTTCTATTTTCAGACATTTCGGGGTCATGAACTTGGTCCAAGACTCTCACTAGATCTCCAGCGGCAAAAAAGTCTTTGTTAACCGGCTTACACGATGAAGCTTCTACCCTTCTTTCTTTTTCTGCTTTTTTTAATTTTTTAAAAGCGGATTCAGCTTTTTGTGCGGAAGACCGGTCAGGGTGCGGTTCAAAATATACAATTTCAACTGGAAGCCGTGAGCGTGTGTATTTTGCTCCTTTGCCCAATTGGTGTTCTCTTATTCTTCTCCTTAAGTCAGTAGTAACTCCAGTATAAAGAGAGTCGTCTTTACAGCGGAGAACGTACATTTTCCACCTGCCAGACATTAGACTTCTTCGTCGTACACTGGGTTGTTAAGCCTATCAACTGTAGATTGTGCGCCAGCTTTTGTGTGAGCTGCTCCATAACAAACTGGTTCGTCAGTTTTGCAAAACTCTTGTTTAAGGAAAACACCCCACTTGCCTTTGCTGCCGCCCTCTTTAATTTTTCTTACTTCCCACTGCATTTTCTTTCTCTTAGACTTAGACACTTAAGACACCTTTTTGATTGTTAATTTTACGGTTCGAACAGCTTCAATCATGTATCCATCGTGACGATATGAAAACCGGTCAGTTGCTTCTTCAGTTCCTGGGTTTGAAAGATTGGGTGTCCTCGTGTACTGCGACTCTACAATCTTCTTCATGTTCTCAGTTACACCAACATCGTGGAGCTCTTTTGCGAACCGGAGTAGAAGCTCTTCATACTTTTCTTTATGCATTTTCATAAGCTTCATCTCGCATTGCTAAATCTTTATTTAAGATTCTATGAATTGCGAAAATAGGAACATCAAAGATTTCATACCATCCATCTTCAAAAGGAAAAGCAATTGAAATTTTTCTCGCTTGACTTGGAGCTGGTGAATCTTCTCCAAACCTTTGAGTCACCTCAGTTACAAAACCGCAATGTCCCTTACACTGCTTTGCAAGATCAGTTTTGTTGCCTTTCCAGCTTTTTAACAGCTTTACAAGATCCCCCTTTCTTAGAATTGGATCTTCTCCTCTGATTTCAGCAAGTTTAATAATTTTCATTTTTTACCTTAGTTACCATCTCATGTTAAGGATTTGACCAAGCTCAGCTCCGCATATTCCTAAAGCGTTAATTCGAGCTCCGCCTTTATTAAAGGGTGTTATGTTTTCAAAATCAGATTTTAGAAGTTCATACCATTCCAAAGTTGACTGTCTTAGATTTCTTTTTTCGAGTAAAACGTTAATAACCTCAATAAATTCTAAATGAAATTTTCCAAACTCTTGCCTTTCGTGATCGTCGAGATCCATGCACAAATTAGCCACTCTTAAAAGCCTGAAGTCTCTCCAGTTTTGGAGAGCTTCTTGTAGAGAACTAGAGTTTTTTACTTGCTTAGGCAACGCTGTCTTATTTTTATAAAAATCGTTCATTACTCATTTTCAAGTTGGCTTATTGCATCTTTTACTCGAAGTCTCATAACCTTAAGGTTTTTAAGTCTCATCTTCTCTGAAGCAGAAAGATAGTTGCGTGATGACATCTCATCAGCTTCATCGTCTAGTTTTTGGTGCCTTTCTTTTAAAATATCTAGACGAGTAACTCGTAGTTGGTGTTTCATATTTCCTCCCAATTAAACTATATTTCTATATTGACAAATTTATAGATAAAAAATCACCAGTTTGTAGGATCGTTTGGATCCCAAACTCGAACTTGCGGTTTTGGTTGGTTTTCTTTAGCCTTCCTGCCCAACTCAAAAAAACGTTCTTCTGCAGGCGAACAAAGCTGGGAAAGCTTTTCAACTACATGGTCTACAACGTGGGTAGGGGCTTGGGGTTCGAGCAACGCTATTAAGTGTGTAAGTTCATCATGCGTCATTATCAATTACTCCGATCTTCTTTCCATCTGCAAATGCTTTTAAAGTTTCAACAAGGTCTAATATTTCAGCGCATGCATCGAGGCCGATAGTTTGCAGTTTTTGAAGCGCTACTAGTTCGAAATCGACGAGGTTGACTTCAATGTCTCCGTCGCCAAGATCAACCACTAAAGATTTAATACGAGGGCCCGCGATGATCTTGTCTCCACTTATAAGAGCAGAAGGGTAGTTGCCTCCATACTCTTCATGTTGAAGCTTCTCAATGGCGTCTTTGGCTTCTTTTAAGCCAATCTTAGCATCAGCGCGTAAAGCTTTAATTGCAGCAATCTTTCTAGGGTTGCTATTATCAAGATAGTTTTTTATATCACGTAAAGTTTCTAGCTTAACTGTAATTATTCCCACTGAGATACCTCTACTCGAGCTCGACAAGCTCGCTTATTTTTACGAGCTTTAGATGTAGATTCATCTAAGCAAGCTGCTCGACCACGCCAAGTGGTAAGAGAACCGCCAGATGCAAAATGCGCTTTTCTAGCTGCAGATTTAGCAGCTTTAATAGGGCAATACTTTTTAACTCGCTTTTTCATGATTTTGCTCTGCTACAATGTGAGATACCACTGATTTCTTTAAAAGCCAAGATGGGATGGTATGCTCTTGTCCACTCAGGTGCACTGGAGTAACAATCTTGCATTTTACCCAGCAAGAACGACCCCTAGAACGCTTTTTGTATTCTTCTCCATTTTCATCTACTTTCTTCTTACTCTTCCATCGACCGGTAGTTCGAAAGATCAGTTCTTCTACCTGCATCATCGTCCCTTGTGGAAGATGCATCCAATCCCAGCCAGTGCTAAGATTTTTTCTTTCACGATAGTCCATGAAGTTTTGAAAATTCATTTCGTCGATGAGAACGATATCTTCGGGTTTTACGTAAGCCATTTTCTCTCCTATTGATTCAAGCGATTCCAAGTTTCACGAGGAATAATCTTTCCTGTGGTAGACCCGTCGTAGTTTGTAAAGATGACAAAGTTAAATCTGTTAGCGTTGCTTTTCTTTATCTTTTTCTTTTTCGCGTCCCATTGGTTCCCGACAATCATCTTAGTACCCCGCTGCTTCGGCTTTCGCCTCGTAGATTTCCCATTCTTCTAGTTCAACATCTTCCGTGGGCTCTGCCACACCCAATGCGATTTCTTCACGCTCGAGCTTCTCTTGCTCTGCACGCCACTCCTGCTCTGCCTTCCACTCTTCGGCTGCCCACTCGGAGAGCCGAGCAACCTCCGCCTCTACCTGCTCTAGGGTGAGTGACCGAGGGGCGTAGGACTTGCAACCACACCAGTCCTTGTAGGCTTCAGCATACGAACTGCGTGCGAACTCCAGCTCCAACTCATAGGCGTTGGCGTAATCAGAGGCGATTGCCTCAGACATAAGAGTCCAGAACTCCCAACCCTCTGCCGCCGCCTGCGCATTGCGCTCAGCGTTCCTTGCCTGGATGTAACCCAGGACGTCGGTGTTGGAGAGGAGGCCAGCTTCGCGAAGAGAGAGAGTCATTTAGTGCTCCAAGGTTTAGGGTTATTCCTTATTCCTTATGATACTATTATACCACATTTTGAGGCTCTTTTTACAAAAACGTCATTTTATTTTGATATAATTAACGGTATGCTTGAAAAAAACAAGATAATTGTGTGCCCACTTTGCATGAGTAGAAATAGCGAAATATATAAACGCTCAAAAGAGTTTGGAGTACCTTTTTACAAATGTAGTAGATGCGATCTGCTTTCTATAAGAGATTTAAACCACGGAATCGAAATAGCAGCAAACCCTTCTAATAAAGGGCGATGCAAAGAATATAAAAGGCGGCTCATAAGTGTTTTCGGTGACGAAAAAAAAGAGACTATCTTAGAGGTCGGGCCTGGTGATTATATTTTGTGTGCTTATATGGAAGAATACTGCGGGGAATACACGACAATAGATGTCGGAACTAATTTCTTACAAAATGCTTCAACATCATCGATTAACTATTCAGTTCCTTCTCCCTCGACGCCAGAAGAAATCTTTAATTGTTCACAATTAATTTATGAAAAAATTTCAAAAGAAAAAAAGAAAGACAAGTTTAGTTGGGGTTTATCTCTTCATTCTTTAGAACATTCTCCTGATCCAATGGTGTTGCTTAAGTTGTTTGATGATTTCTGCGAAAACTGGGTTATCGAGGTTCCAGATGGAGAAAGGACTAAAGAAGGCGCAACGGTTAACAACAAATTTAAAGGAGACTTTCCGGTTTGGTCTAACCAGAATCAAAAACATCTTAAAAAAGTCGGCGGACATTATCAGCTTTTTCATATAAACACTCTTGAGTGGATAGCTAGGAACCTTTTAAGAAAAGACAAGGTTTATTATATCGGAAAGTCAGTGTTTCAACTGAATTCATTAGCTATTTCTACTCATCGAGAACTTTGTGTTCCAGTTATAACAATTGGATCTTCTGCAGCGAATATGACTTGGGCTTTGTCTAAAGAGCCAATGAATGTCTTAGATTTATTTTGGCGTAGATCGCTTTAAGCAAATCTTGAGATTAATCCTAAGATTCCGATTATCACCAAGCAAACAGCAAAAGCTTTCCCTGTTAAAATCAAATCCTCTTTGTCTATATACTTACCCATCTATTTTTTCTATTAGTTTGCAGTTTTCTATTTTTATGTTTTCACCATTGTCTAAAATTATCTCAACGCTAGAAATATATGCAAAACATATACCAGCGGAAGACCTCCATTGAACATGTTCGACAGTGCCCACATTTCCCGAGCTTAAAACTTTTACCCTGTCTCCTATTCTCAACTTAAACTCTCTATATGTTTCCAAACCTCTCTAGGCACTAACCATTTTAAGGCTTCTTTGTCGTCGTCTTTTAAAAATTTCAGTCCTGCAGCATGTCCAAGTTGCTCCCAGTCTTTCATCCACTGAAACGCTAGATTAGCGTTTCTTGTAGAGTCGAAATAATTCTGGTTAACAAAAAGGAGGTATGTCATTAAAAACCTTTAAAGCTGCTAGGTGGTCCAGTAGGATTGGCTTCCCATATTTTTATTTCCAAACTTCTTAAATTTTCTTCTAGCCAGAGTTCAGTTTCTCTTTTTCCTTTAGGGTAGACAACCCCAAGTCTAAACGGGGTATCTAAAATTAGCTTTTCATATTTGTCTACATCTATTTGTTCAAAAACATAACGAGCCACTAGGGGATAAGCCATTTGTTGAGTGTGAGCAGTAAGATCGTGAAAGAATACAATAAAATCTTCTTCTAAGCATTTTTCTACATTCTTCCAATCAGCTTCTGTCTGGTCGCGAGAATGATCTCCATCTATAAAAACTACGTTGAATCTCTTTTTATTTTCTTTTTTTAGCTCTACTGAAAACCAAGCGTTAGTACCAATATCAGAGTGATCCCAGTTTTCATGCTTGATGATCTCTTGAAGTTTTTTAATATTTTTTTGACGGTTAGCAGTAATCGCGCGATTTATAGCCACGCAGTCCGAATAGTCTATAGTTTGAAATTGTGTTTTATCATCTCCTCTATTTTTAAGTGTGTTTGCAAAACTAACAGTAGAAATGCCAGAACCCACACCTATCTCCAAAACGCTTCTCCATCTTTCTAGTTTGCAAGCTTCAGTAATCAAAGAAACTTCTGGTATTCGTGCCCCTGGCCTTTTTTTGGTTCCTTTCAATAGATCTACAGTGAGGATCTTTTCACCAGGTGAGTCCTTTTTTTCTAACACGCCGCAGATTTCTTTTAGACAGTTTTCGTTAAGAGCTAGATATTCATCAAAAAGCTTAGTGTTTAATTCTTTTACCAGTATTTTATCGGGTTTCACTTGATGTGCCTGTTTTGCTAAAGATTTCTCTTGTCTTCTGTCACTTCTTTTTAAATTCTCAATGCCCTGATGAATCTTTCTTTTCTTTCCATGCGTGTTCACGTAATTTCTCCCTGCGGTAATAGTTGTTTCTTCTTCTTCTCTTAGATTTTTCAGACAGCTTTTTAAGCTTTTCTCTCATTATTTGAATCTCTAAATCTTTCTCTTTTTCTAATTTTCGTATTTCTTTTCTAGAAGAAACCCACATTAATCCAGCTACTGAAAAATAAACTAAAGACAAAACCATGGCTGTTGTTATCAATAAGTCCACAACTGCCTCCCGCAGGGAAAAGAGACCGCTGTAAATTACATATACTCAAGATTTCTCTCTATTCACAGAAAATACCTCGTCAGAATAGACAACTTCAGTTTTTCCATCTGGCCAGAGTACTCGCACTCCGTCAGGTATCATTTCTTCTCCCCACATGTCTATGCCAATTTCAAGAATCAAAGCAACTTCATTTATTCTGTCAAAATTGTCAGCAGTATGCTCATCAAGCATAACAAGGTCACCGATTTTCAAATTTTCGTTGCCAATATTTCTCAAAGCCATAGTTAGCTCCCGTAAGCAAAATGTGCAAAAAAACCGTAAACCTGGTCGCTGATTTAACGTCTCCAGTTAATACCCACATAACAAACAAAGTGATTGATATAGAGACAAACCTCCAAGCTATGACCTTATACCAAACCTTCAAGCTACTTCCTCTGAAACTTTAAATTTTTCCCACCCAAAATCAGAGATAGAAGTATACCTCATATGATACAAAACAGGCTCAATCCATCGAACCCTGCAGCTTTTCTTTTCGGGCGTAGATTTTTCAACAACGCCAATCTTTCCATAGAACCACTTAGCATACTGGCCCGTATCTACAAACATAACCACATCTCCAACTTTCATCAATTCCCCCAACTGCAATCGCAAGGATCACATTCGCATGCTTCGCATGCAAAATATTGCAAAATGTATTCAAAATTAACTGTTTCTTCGTTTACTCGATATTCTATAGCTTGATTCCTTAAATGAAATTTTCTAGCCATTTCTGTCG
>MDSZ01097673.1_pt1 | contig 11649 bp, 11 predicted proteins | sample 811201 | NCBI WGS metagenome assembly MDSZ01 (sample SAMN05326647, study PRJNA326480) | marine metagenome | isolation source: seawater | place: Indian Ocean: North | collected 2010 | reverse complement strand
TCATGAATTTAATCAATCAATTACGGAGGACCCGTTTGCATCCAACAGTTGGGTCGTCGAGACTTCTGGTAATTTTAGATCGGAAAGATTATTCATTTTAGTTGAACAAAATAATCAATCTGATTCCGATCTAAGGTTTTTTCGTGCTTCTGAGATTTACGCTCGGTTAAAACCTACGGTTTCGAAAAAGAAGTTGGAGTCTTTTTTGAACCAAGATGAGTATCGAATTATTGGGAAAAACTCAAAAACCGATGAATTCATCATTCAAATAAAAAAGATTCGCCCTTCTGAAATTCGAAATACTTTGAGATTTTTCAAGAAAGAAGTTTCGATTTTCAATGATGTCAGAGTACCCATCTGGGCTTCGAACTAATGTGGTGAGAAATCGGGTAATCTCATTGACCCTAAACATCCAAATTCATATAATTTATCTTTAAAAAAATACCTAGGATCGCCTAGTAAACCAATATCAATCAGACAGTGAATATAGAAATCAAGGATGCGGGTACTGCCCGTAAAATAGCAACCATATCTTTCGAAGCTGATGAGGTTTCCAAAGAAGAAAGTCGAGCCTGTAATGAAATCAGCCGGGTGGCGAACATCCCTGGTTTTAGGAAGGGAAAAGCTCCTATGGTGGTAATTCGTAAAAAATTTGCCAAGGAATTGAAAAACGAATTAAACCGAAAAATTTCAACGCAAGCATATGAGGCGGTTTTGGCAGAAAAAGATATTCGTGTTCATTCAATTCTTAAAGTTGACCCCGGTGAGCTTGACCCTAAGTCACCCGCTACCGTTGAGGTAACAATTGATGTCGAACCAGATTTTGAACTCCCAGAATACGAAAGCTTTGAACTAGAGGTTAATCCAATCGAAATTAGCGATAAGGATGTGGAACAAGAACTTCAGGCACTTTGCGACCAAAGAGCATCTTTTGATGTAGTCGAAAGAAAGGCCGAAAAGGGTGACTATGTTAAATGTTCTTATGAAGGTAAAATGGGAGAAGAATTGGTTGCTGATTTAGTGCCCGAAAAACCAATGTATGGAAAACAAAGTAATACTTGGGAAGAAGCAGGGCAGGCCCAAGGTCTTGGAGTAGATGCAGTTGCCCAAGGAGTGATTGGTCTAGGCAAAGATGAAAAAACCAATGTGGAAACTAAATTTGATGATGATTTTGAAATTACTCCACTTGCCGGAAAAACCGTTAATTACAGCATCGAAGTACACGAGGTACGTCAAAAAAAAGCACCAGACCCACAAAGTGAAGGTTTTCTTAAATCTATGAAAGTGGAGAATATTGACTCTTTAAAAGAGAAAATACGCGAAGATTTGAAAGTCAGAAAAGAACAGGAGAATCAAAACTCTAAAAGACAGCAGGTTACGCAAAAGATTTTGGAAATCCCTGAATTCGCTCTGCCACAACAGGCAGTCGAGGATGAATCTAAAAATATATTCCAAGGTAATATCCAAAGAGCATTGCAAAGCGGTGCAAAAGAGGATGAAATCGAAAAGAAAAGGGACGAAATTTGGAAACAGTCTCAAGTTCAGGCCGAAGCAAGGATAAAATTAACTATAACTCTGGGAAGAATTGCCGAAAAAGAGAAGGTTGAAGTTTCAAATGAGGACTTGGCACAGGCAGCTACTAGAGAAGCGATGATGCTGCGCAAGGATCCATCTGAGTACGTTAAAGAGTTATCACAGGATCGAGCCCGCCTTAATCGTTTCAGAATGGATATACTGCATGATAAGACTCTGGAATTGGTTGCTTCGATGGGGAAAGAGAAAGTTTGCGAATCTGAGGGTGATCCTACAAACTGATTTAATATTATGGGAGCTTATTTACCACTACCGCATGTGTACGAAAGAGAGGGACGCCAAGAGCGTTCATGGGATATTTACAGTCGTCTGTTAAGAGATCGTATTGTATTTATTGGTACCCCAATAGACGATTTCGTGGCAAATTCAATAATTGCACAATTGCTTTTTCTGCAAATGGAAGACCCTAAGAAGGATATTCATGTTTATATCAATTCCCCTGGGGGAAGTGTTTCAGACGGAATGGCAATATATGACACTTTAAATTTCATGCAATGTGACATTGTTACATACTGTATCGGAATGACTGCCAGTATGAGTACGGTTTTACTAGCAGCTGGTACGCCAGGTAAAAGGTATGCGTTGCCAAATAGTCGAGTTATGATTCATCAACCTAGCGGCGGTGCCGGGGGCCAAACTTCAGATATTTCAATCGCCGCTAAGGAAATTCTTCGCTGGAGAAAAACTATCAACGATATTTTAGCCAAACACAGTGGAAAAGAGGTAGAGCAAATTGAGAAGGATTCTGACCGCGACTACTACATGACCGCTGATGAAGCTAGGGAATATGGTTTGGTTGATGAAGTAATCTCCCAAAAACCTACGAAATAGATTGGTCCATGGCCAAGCCTTCCAAAATCAACTTTTGCTCTTTCTGCGGTAAACCACAGCAGGAAGTAAAGAAGATGATTGCAGGTCCAGCCAATGTCTTCATTTGTGATTCCTGTGTTCGCGTTTGTAAAACCATCGTTGACCGTGAATTAGGTGAAAAGGAAAAGAAAAATAAAACTTCTGATTCAAAACCATTCTTTAACCTTCAAAAACCGCAGGCGATTAAAGAACATTTGGATCAGCATGTTATTGGACAGGATCACGCTAAAAAAGTTCTTTCTGTAGCTGTACATAACCACTACAAGCGACTATCCGCAGAATTGGGTATTGGAGATTCTAGCAATTCTAAGCCTTTCATCACCCATGATTTGGAAGATGTTGAAATCGAAAAAAGCAACATCCTCCTCATCGGTCCAACAGGAAGCGGCAAAACCTATCTAGCCCGCACCTTGGCAAAGCTGCTAGATGTTCCTTTTGCTATTGCTGATGCAACTACCCTAACAGAGGCTGGATATGTCGGTGACGATGTTGAAAATATCGTTCTCAGACTTCTTCAGTCTGCGGATCAGGATGTAGAGAAGGCACAATGCGGAATAATCTATGTCGATGAAATCGACAAAATAGGAAGAAAAACGGATAATGTTTCTATTACAAGAGATGTTTCTGGCGAAGGTGTTCAGCAAGCTCTGCTGAAAATTTTGGAAGGTACGATTTGTAATGTCCCTCCGCAAGGAGGAAGAAAGCACCCAAATCAAGAATACATACAGCTCGACACTTCAAATATTTTATTTATCTGCGGTGGTGCATTCATAGATCTGGATCAAATTATAGAACAAAGAACTGGATCAAAGTCTTTAGGGTTCACATCAAAGAAGCCAAAAGATTCAGCCCAACTTCTCGCAGAAGTCAGACCTGAAGACCTTGTCAAATATGGTCTAATCCCAGAATTTATTGGTAGGCTACCAGTAGTTTCCCTCTTAAATGAACTCGACCGATCCCAATTGGTAAAAGTTTTGCGCGACACTCGAAATTCTCTTCTTAAGCAATATAAAAAGCTTTTTCTAATGGAAGGTGCTGAACTTCGCTTTACCAAAGACGCAGTTACTGCGATTGCCGAGCAGGCAATATCAATGAAAACCGGAGCCAGAGCCCTTCGTTCGATCATGGAAAACATCATGCTCGACATAATGTATGATCTACCAACCATTGAAGAGCCAGTTCAAGTTGTCATTTCTGCAGGTGTAGTAAAGGGAAAATCCAAAGCGAAAATTTCAACTCTCCCGAGTGCTAAGAGAGACGCTGCATAATTCATTTTACCGTAGGTAATTTAAGTTTACTCACTCGAAGATTATTTGCAGGATTCTTATCGTCTTGCCCAAGCAATTCGATTTTACTCCGAATTTCAAATCCTTCACGCCCCTGCCCCACCTCTACGAAAAGTTTTTCGCTTCGGGTTTGACCAGGTTGAAGGTTGGAAAAAAAATAGTTTTTCTCAAGCCCTCTGTATTCCACAATTAAGTTCATCCCATTGATCCAGGAACTACCCTGATTTTGAACCGTAATCGTGAAAGGGACGGTTCCACCATCTCCCAAATTAATCAAGTTTTCAGGATGAAAATAGTATCCGACAACAGCACCATCATGATAAGTAAGATCATTCCGATGGATAACTCTATTAAGATTCAAAGCTCCATAACCACTATTCTCGTCAAAGCCCGGTTGATCTACTTCGTTTGCCAATTCAAGAAACAACTTCTGGAGGTTCTTTTTCTCCATTTTGGGATTCCTTGAAATTTCTGTTGCAATCGCACCACTTACTAAAGCTGCGGCAGATGATGTGCCATCGAAAATTGCATAGCCATTATCATTCCATGCACTCACTATGCCAACCCCAGGTGCTGCAAGATCAACACCATCACCAAAATTGGAAAAATCTGCAACTCGTCCATCTGGACTTAAGGCAGTAACTCCAATAACCGAATCGTATCTGGCAGGAAAAGACACCTCAGAAAAACCGTCGTTTCCAGCAGCTGCTACCAAAATTACTCCTTTTGATTCTGCATAATCGACTGCAGCCTTTAGAATTTCGCTCGATTCCTGGCCTCCCAAACTGAGATTAATAACTGAGCACCCCTTATCCACCGCCAATACAATTCCTTCTGCCAAAGTAAATACATCACCAACCCCATTTTCGTCCAACACCTGTAAAGATAAGATTTTTGCTTTTGGTGCTATACCCAGATAATCCTGATTCATCCCTGCAATAATGGAAGCTATTCCAGTTCCATGAGACAAGGAAACGCTTTGGGAAACCGAAGGGTCAATAAGTGAAATTTGTTCATGCTGTAAGTGGGAAAGTGCGGGGTGTGAAAAATCAATCCCAGAGTCAAGAACTGCAATCTTCACTCCCATTCCCCAATTTGTTCTATCTTCAGCTAAATGTAGTGATTCTCCTACGGTCCGATACTCAGGATTTCCCTCACTCTCCTCACTCATCAGCGGTACCCGAGGTCGGGAAATTGGAAAGTTGATTTCGAATTGTTTAATTGAATCATTTTCAGATAGAAATTTTGCCGCTAGTCTTGGATCGGTAACACGAAAACGAGAACTGGATAGTTGTGGAATGGAAGATAGTAAATTAAGACCACTATCCTTTAAATTCAGTAGAAAATCATCCATCGAACGCCTTGAAGTAAATCCTATTGAAAAATCATAGAATTCCTTACTTCCCAAAAGTGCTTCAAGGTCAAATTCAAGCTCTAAAATTTCATTTTTAAAATTAGTTACATTCCTGGGTTGATAAATTGATTCAGAAGATGAAATCTGATTTAAACCGACTGATATTGATGCATTTTTATCAACCTCCTTTGTGAATCGAGTAAGGTCACTTTTAAAAAAGTAAAAAAGAGCAATGAGAATTATAATTGGAAGTAAAATTCGAATCATTGAATTGTTCAAACTCGCCTATTACTAAATTAGTCGCAAGATGAAATATAATATCTCTGAAAGTTTTGAAAGATAAGGTTTTAATTGTTGGTCATGGACTGGCTGGTGCAATGCTAGCACAGGTTTTCATACAACATGGTGTAAGAGTCGATGTTTCCGAAGCTAACCTACCCTATTGTGCTAGTTCGGTAGCGGCCGGACTAGTAAACCCTTTGATTGGCCCAAAACTGAATCCACCAGTGGATATAGATCATTGCCTCGATGAAATAATGAGCCTCAACAAGAGATTTCATTTGAAATGCGGGGATAAGTTCTATGAAGAACTTACATTGCACAGAGTTTTTCGAAACCAGAAACAAGCAGATATTTGGAATTCATCTGAAGGAAGATTATCCAAATTCCAAATTAAAGGTGTGCCATTACTTTCTCACGATCTCAAAGTGGAAGCACCTTATGGCCTAGTCCAAACCAAATGTTTAAGGTTGAATGTTACCAAGTTTCTTGAATTTTCAAAACAATCATTGATTGAATCTGGAAATTGGAATCAGCAAAAATTTGATCATAGTGAAAAAACCCTTTCAAAGGTTATTTTTTGCGAGGGTTTTCGAGTTTCCAGTAATCCATGGTTTTCTCATTTACCCTTCGCTCCTGTGAGGGGAGAAACTCTTCGAATTAAGCAGTTTTTACCAAATGCAACCAGTAATGGAACATGGGCGATACCCGAAAACCGAGAAAGTTTTCTTGCAGGTTCGACTTGGGACCACAAAAAACTCGAAAGCGGACCAACAAAAAAAGGCAAAGAATCAATACTTTCTGATTTAAATTATTTGAATCTAAATGAACTATTCGTAGAAGAGCAAATGAGTGGGGTTCGCTCTGGAACACTGGATCGAAATCCAATTATTGGGAAACATCCGAAAAATCCCAACCTTTTTATTTTTAATGGATTTGGATCAAGAGGAGCAACTACGATTCCTCTTTATGCTAAAATGTTATTGGAATTTATTTTAGAGGGAAAACCAATTCCCTCACATCTAGATGTAAGAAGGTTTAGTTAGATTCCTTGAAAATTAAATGAGACTGACGAAAAGAGTTCATAAAACACTATCCCACTCTGTTTGCGCTGGAGACTACTGCATAGATCTAACATTGGGTAATGGTCTCGATGCCATACACTTATCTGGCTTAGTCGGAACAAAAGGAAAAGTCTTTGCTTTCGATATTCAAGATGAAGCCTTGAAAAGTACTCGCCTACTACTCTCTCAAAAAACAAAAACCACCAACCTTTATTTGTTTAAAGAATGCCATTCGAATTTCACAAGCAATGTCCCTCCGGAACTGAAGGGAAAAATAAAGGCTATCGTGATGAATCTTGGATATTTACCAGGTGCCAACAAATCCATTATCACTAGACCAAGCAGTACGCTAAAGGCATTAAAATCAGCCTATTCCTGGCTTTCGCCGAGAGGTTTTATTACAATAATTTCCTACCGTGGACACAAAGGTGGAATGGAAGAATTTAACTTCATCCAGGATTGGATAGTAAACCATGAATTGGAACACCAAAAAGTGGAGCCTTCAAATGATGAACACTCACCTGTAATGTTTTTATTAAGGAAAAGTCAAAAAGGGTGAATCAAATCAACATCCTTTTCATAATCGACTCTCTGGTGCCCAAAGCCAAAAAGCTTCAAGAATTCAGCCTGATAATCAGAAAATGAGGTCATTTCGAAGAGATTCTCAGAGTTCACCGTAGGCCACAATCTGATAATTTCATTTTGAATTTTCTCTTCCATTTCCCAATCGTCCAAACGGATTCTGTTCTGCTCATCTACCAAAACATCCGAATTCCCAGAGTAAAGAAATCGATTAAATAATCGAGTCGTCTGTTCGATACATCCTTCATGAGTTCCTGCTTCTTTCATTATTTTGAACAAAATGGAAACATACAAGGGAACCACTGGAATGGCTGAACTTGCTTGGGTAACAACGGCTTTATTCACTGAAACATAAGATCTGCCACCAACTTTTTCCTTTAGTAAAGCATCTAATTTCATTCCGGTCTGCTCGAGATGCTCCTTAGCTCTACCAATCGTTCCATTTCGGTAAATTGGTTGAGTAACCATTGGACCAATGTAGGAGTAAGCAATATTCAAGCATTCTGGAGCAAGTAGGTCAGCTTCTAATAACGCATTTACCCAAGAGCTCCAATCATCTCCACCCATTACACGCTCGGTGTTAAAAATCTCTTCTTCTGAAGCTGGATCGATCACAACTTCCTTAACCTCCTGCCTGTCTGTATCTAGTGTTTTATTCTTGTAAATTGACCCTATTGGTTTGAGGCACGCCCGATAAGTTTTACCATCGGTTGGATCAGTTCTTCGAGGTGAAGCCAGACTGTAGATGATTAAATCGAACTGCCCCATATCCTTGGCCTTACTGACTACCTCTTCTTTACATTCTTGAGAAAACGCATCACCATTTACATCAACCGAAACGATCTGCCTATCCTTTGCTAATTTATTAAAAGCCAAGGAATTGTAAAACCCAGCACTTGCAGGCTTTTCCTCTTTGGGCGGTCTCTCAAAATAAACTCCTAAAGTTTCAGCTTTTGCCGAAAAACTAGCAGAAATACGACTGGCTAATCCATAGCCTGTGGAAGACCCTATTACCAAAACTCTTTTAGGCTTTTTGATATCAGTAGTTGGGTTACTTTCTGCGTATTTAACCTGATCCAGAACATTTTCAAAACAACCGAGTGGATGGGAAGTAATACAAACAAACCCTTTAATTCTTGGCTTTACGATCATATCTATTCTCTAACATGGTTGACTTCTTTTAAGAAGTATAATTTTGCTTACTGCGAAATATTGATGGCTTTTCAGAATAAAAGACGGAAAAAACAAACGGATTTAGTTTCGGAGTTCATGTCATTACCAGAGAAGGACAAAACAATGTTCCAATCCGAACCAAACAGTATATCTCAGGTAATTGAAAAAATTTGGAACGATTGGTCAATTGGATCCACTCATTCTCCCGAACAAGTAATATCAAGAGAATGGAGCAAAATAGTCGGGACCAAATTGTCGAGTAAATGTGCTCCGGAAAAACTTGCCCCAAAAGGTATTTTGTACCTCAAGGCAGCAAATGCTCCGATCAAGCAGGAACTAAGTTTCATCAAGAAGAAAATCATTTCCAGAATAAATAGGTTAAGTTGCGGAGTGGTAATTAAAGAAGTGAAAATCTTGTAATCTGGTCTAATCAATGGAAATGGTCCACCTCGCGATAATTTGAAGCTACAAATTTAAAAGCGAAAGCAGCGATACATACTAATGCCGTCCAGAACCAAAATTCTGATGCACCGGGCAGAATTGAATGACCATTTTCATCAACAATCAAAAACTTTACTGCGGAAGTAAGATAGTTCCCCAAGGAAACCGTTAATAAAAACAATGCCATTATAAACGATTTCATTGACTTTGGGGCTTGGGTGTAAGCAAATTCCAAACAAGTTATGGAGACAAGTATTTCAGCGGCAGTCAGAATAAAGCAGGCCAAAACTTGCCACATCACACTTGGACTGTGACCAGCATCCACCTCTTGCTGCAATAATGACACGACAGTAAAAGCCAGTCCCATAATCCATAACCCTGTTCCAATTCTTTTCAGCGGGGTAATCTCAACGAATTTTCCAACCAAAGGATAAATGCAGTATGAAAAAGTTGGAATCAAAATAAGTATAAAAAGAGGATTCCAGACAGCAGAGACCTGAGCTGCTAGCATTTCCATCCCTCCAATCAAGGGAATCCATTCTGGAATGGTTCGATCCAATTCCCTCGCCTGAATCTGCCAAAGAGTCCCAATCTGGTCGAATAGTGCCCAGAATAAAACTACAAAGGCAAAAATTGAAGAAATTCTACCGATCACAACAAGGTTTTGTTTACAAAAGGTTTCCTTGAAAAATTCTTTTCCACGGGGAGGAATGTGGGCAAAATCTTTACGACCCATCCAAAATAAAAATGTTGCCAAAGCCATCAAAAGCCCAGGAAGCCCGAAGGCATAATGGGGACCAAAGATTGGCTCGCACAATTCTTTGGGCCCAACAATTCCGGAAACGAAAGGATAAATCCATTCTCCAATGGAACCTTCTTCTCTGGTCGCTTGGAGCAAAAAAGGTGTCATCAGACCTGATACAAATGCTCCAAAATTTATCGAAAAATAAAACCAGCCGAAAACCTTGGATATGAGATGTTTATTTTTCGAACAAAACTGATCACCAACATGAGAAGAGACGCATGGCTTAATTCCACCGGATCCAATGGCAATTAAAGTTAATCCAACCAAGAGCCAAATTCGAGTATCCCCCCAAACTTCCATAAATGCCAAACAACCATGTCCTAAACAGTAACAGATAGAAAGAATCATGATTGTCTTAAACTTGCCCCAAAACGCATCCGCTAACATCCCACCTAAAATCGGGAAGAAGTATGCAGAACCAACAAACAAATGAACCCAAGCTTCAGCCTCTTTTTCGTCAAAAACCTGGCTACTTCCATCCGGTTGAACTAAATAAATAGTCATATAAGCAAGGAGAATGCTTCGCATGCCATAAAACGAAAAACGCTCGGCTGCTTCATTTCCAATAATGAAAGGAATCCCAGGCGGGAGCCGGTCTGAAACAACTGGAAAATTACGATACATATTTAATTACGAAGAAAAACATCTTCTTTTTTTCTTCTCTTTAATTCATTATCAAGATCAGTCATTACAGCATTTTTTTCAGCGCAATCTGACTCTTCCTTTGGTAAACTTTTGTCTTTGTTGAATTTATCAATCAAAAGATAAACAATATTCGCAATTAATGCAGATACAGATACCATCTGAATCCACAGTAAAATATCTTCAAAAATTTGACAGATAAGTAAGGACATAATCCAAAAAAATGCGTTTATAAAAACGAGTTTCTGGTTAAACATAATGAATTTATAGATCTTAATGATGAAAGTGTAGGACGGTCGGAATTAATCTTCTTGCAATAAACTTCTCAATTTACTGTTACAATACAATGCAAATCTATAAAATATTTCCATTATGTTTGATGTTTTTAATTTGGGGATGTGGAACTGAAGATTCTTATTCAGAAAAAACGGAAGAAATCGAAAAGGTTGAAGACAGGAATCCTGAGCAAGAGGAAGCAGAACCGAAAAAAGTACAATTAACTGAAACTAAACCAGCTCCTCAGGTTCCTAAAGAGCCTCCGCCAGAAGCCAAGGTGGTCCCTACACACACCACACCACCGGAAAAGGCAATCTCCAAGACCCAAGCGATCGAACCTGAATTTACAGAAGAATTACTAAAAGCAGTGAATCACTGGAAAAAAATTCCGCCCTCCGTTTTTCCTCTTCAAAATGTCAGCATCCAAGAATCAGTAACTTTCCAGCTTATTGGCAAACAAAACGAAATCATGGCTTCAAGTCCGGTCCCTGCTGGAAAGGAAGTAGTTGCTAAGGCCATCCGTGGAAATACCCTTCTTATTTCGCCTTCTGTTTCTTCTAATTTAAAGGCCACGATTGATATGGAAAAGACAGATTTTAAACAATGTGTTGCATTCCGCTTTGAGATGGGCAAGAAAATCATTGAAATGAGAGAGAAGCGAAGGAAAGAAATGGCATTGGGTAAACTCGAAGGGATAACTGCTGCATCATCGTCCAAGGATAAAAAGCAATCGGATAATATCGACGAATTAACCATTCCGGGTGATTTTGGGCATGGAAAGTTCTGTATTTGCTCAGATTGCAGGCAAAAAAGATTGGCATTAACCGGAAGTATGAAATAATTGTATGATATGAGTTTTACCAGTAAGAAGAAAAAGAAGAAAAAAGAAATCGAGATTGGTGACCATGTTAAAGAAACGGTCGCCTCTAAGGGTAAAAAGCGGTGTGGGGAGGTCCTAATGATCTTAGCGGATAACCCAGGAGACCCCACAATGGAATGTGTCGAAGTTCATCCGGACGAATTGACTCCTCTGGAAAAGGGCTCGGATGGCATGAGAACTTTTAGAACGAAAAGATCAAAGTTGAAGTTGTATACTCCTCGAAAAAAATTATTCGCTAAGAAAACTTTTGAGAAAGGTGATGTGGTTCGTCATAAGAGAGGATCAACTATTAGGTATGGTAGAATAGTATGTTTTGTACATCCAGACGGATTATATTCAACCTCCCACGAAGAGGGATACAACGGAAAAGATTTGTTAGAATGTGTTGAAATTGACAAGAAACC
>MDSZ01084149.1_pt1 | contig 11649 bp, 25 predicted proteins | sample 811201 | NCBI WGS metagenome assembly MDSZ01 (sample SAMN05326647, study PRJNA326480) | marine metagenome | isolation source: seawater | place: Indian Ocean: North | collected 2010 | reverse complement strand
TTCTTCCCTCTGGCGGAGCGTGTGGGAGTCGAACCCACTCAGCCCTTACAGGCTGTACAGATTAGCAATCTGCTGCATTACCGTCCTGCCCACGCTCCTGTTGTTAATACCTTACTTTTTAAATTGCAAGGTGTAATTTCTACCATTTGTGTTAAACGTAATAGTAGAATGACTGTACACTTCACGTGTAGATTCGTTATATCTAGTTTCGACACGACACTGTCGTTGTGTGCCACCAGTTGCTTTGGAATTGCTATGTCCAAGCATACCACCAAGAAGAGCTCCTACGGCGCCGCCGTTTTCAACATTCTTAGTTATATTATTACCAATGATGCCTCCTATTATTGCGCCACGTAATGCATCACCAGTTTTATCTCCTGGGACATTTACATCATAACAAACTTCAACAGTATAAGGATCACGATCAATAACAGTTTTGTAATGATCTGTGATGTTACCTGATGTAGTATCTGCTAGAGCTGGAGTCGCAAAAAGCATCATTGCAAATAGTATTTTTTTCATTGTTTCACCTCTATATTATGTTCATCAAGAACAAGTTGTGTTGATGGCCTTATGCCAAAAGCCTTTTGCCTTGGACAGTTAGGGCCTGTTGTTGGAGCAAAAATAAACGTCCTTTTGCTCTTTACTTCAACAAATTTATAATCTCTGTTGAAGAAAAATTCTACCATCTTGGTAATGTCCTGATTAGGCTCTACAGTTACCCATGGTAGTTGTGTTTCAATAAGATTCTGTGCACCTTGAACAACTTGCCATTCAAAGCCTTGCACATCTATCTTTATCAAACTACAATCTGTAATATTTTGATCATCTAATTTAACCATTTCAACTTCGTAAGCAGATCCCTCAAGTGTAAGATCTGGTCTTACTTTTCCGTTGCCGCAATTTTTAGCACTGTCTTTAAATACTACAGTACTATTTACATCTCCTACGGCATATTCTCTGATTTCACCATTCCAATTTTTACGCAAACATTCTAAATTTTTTATGCTAGGTTCGAAAGCAATTACTTTATTAAATTTGTCTTTCATTGCGAGGCTCCACACACCTATGTTTGCACCCACATCCAAAAATGTTTTTTTGTTTGGATGTTCTTGATCAATAACAAGACGTTGTTTCTTTTCATAGTTTGGAGCAAATCTACTAGTATCACCTTTGACATGACTAAACATCTTTTCGTCTTGGTCGGGTACGTGCCATCCATTGCTCAAAATTTGCATTAGTAATTTGCTCCTGCTTCAGTACCGTTTCCATACTCTAGCACTTTGATAGATTTTACTCTATCATATCTAAAACTTCTAAAGCCTTTCGATTCGATTGCCCAGACAGCAACAACTTTGTCATTTTTTTGTGTTGCTTCTTTTTTAGGATCCGGAAAGAAACTTTCAACCAGTGTACAAGGCATAATACGTTCGTCGCCATTTAGTTTTGTAAAGGTTACTTCTACAATTTCCTTTTGCAACAATTTAATAAGTTCATCCCTTGTAGGGATACCTTTTAAATTTGCCACTGTTTCTTGTACTGTATTCATCTGCTCTCCACCACTTTATCTGCGAAACCATTTGATACTGCTTCTTCTGCACGTAAGAAAGTGTCAAACTTCATAGTTTCAAAAAGTTCTTCATATGTCTTACCAGCAGTATTATGTTTGACATATAGTTCTGTTAAACGTTTATTTAAATATTTGCTTTCTTCGAAGTGTCTACGTGCATCTTCAAACTCAAGTTCTTGTACATGCACACTACCACTTGTACCACGTGTGCCAGAACTTACTCTATGAATCATAGTTCTGCTTTCAGGTAAAACAAATCTTTTACCTGGTGCTCCTGCTTGTGCTAAGAAACTACCCATACTTGCGGCTTGACCCATAACATACGTATGAACAGGACATTTACTAAATTGCATTGTATCATAAATTGCCAAACCAGCTGTTACACTTCCACCTGGTGAATTAATAAACATCTTAATAGGTTTTTCAGCATGTACACTTTCAAGATATAACATCTGTGCAACAAGCACATTTGCCATGTAATCTTCAACGACACCTTGTACCATAATAATACGGTCTTTCATCAAACGACTGTAAATGTCGTAAGAACGTTCGCCTTTTGATTCGCTTTCTACTACAATAGGTACTAATGGCATTATAACTCCTCCACTATGCCTAATATTTCAGCTATGATAAAAGCGGCTCCTGCAAGCATTAGAAAAAATCCACAATCTGCAATAAAAATATCTGTATAGTCATTTGCAATCCAAAGCACATAACCAGCCCAGGATAACAAACCTCCTGCGGCTAATCTCCATATGCTCTTTATAAGGCTTACATAAAAATGTTTTTTACTTACGTCTACTGGTTCAGCCATTTTTTACCTCTGCCAAAGGCTCAATCGTGCTTGAATCATGCCAGTCAGTTCCATCCTTACTAAACTGCCTTGTAGTTGTTTCTTTTCTAAGCATACCATCATCAACTCTATAGGTTGTAAGCACTTGTTTAATTACACCGGTTGTATCACTTTCAAATGCGGATACTAAAGGTCCATCGAATTTGCTATTCATCTTCTTCCTTCCTTTGTACTAAGAATGCGTGGACCATCACTTGTAAACTCCATACCATGTGCAGTTCCTACATACACTCTACCGTTCCAACGCATTGGAATTTTATTAGTTGCTAGATAAGCATCGAAGGATTTTTTCTCTACGAACTTATCTACTTCAGCTTCTGCTTTTGCTTCGTTATTAGTATTCACTAACGTAGCAGTATTATCAATTATAGTTTTCATTTTACTCCTAATAATTTAAGATTCAATACCATATTTTCAACTAACAGTTTAACAATAATTGCCTGGTTTGTCAAGTGATCATTTTCCATTTCTATCACATGCATCGCCATTAAATTAAATGCTTCCTTTTCTGTTATGTTTAGTTCACCCCAATCAATGGGATCAACTATATCAGCTTCTTGTGCTAATTCACTTATAAGTTGCCAGCTAGGCTTCAATGTATTGTTTCCTGTTCTAAAACATCTACATCAAAGTATTCTTTACACATTTTAATTATTACTTCTGGAACGTCTGCCTCTTCTTCGCCATCTGGAATAAACATTCCTTTTAGCTTGCCTTTTTTACTAATGATTATACCCCAATCATCATCTTCTAATGCATCTTCAAATGCAATTTTTTCACTCATCTTCTAGCACCTTTTTTCTAATAGTTTTATGAATACCTGGATTTACTTTGAGAACTCCTTGCATTAGTTCATGTCTAATAAAGTTCCTAGTAAAATGTATGTTTTCATTACTTACATCTTCTATGAAGGGTACACCTTTGAGACTGGCCCATAGTTCAAAATCTCTTTTTCGACACAAACGAAACGGACGAACAACGTAGTTCCTTCTATAGGGAATAATTTTTCCTGTACCATGCATACTGCTCCATACCCACGTTTCAACACAGTCATCTAAGTGATGGGCAGTTACAATTGGTGCAACATCATATTTGTCGAAGAAAGCATATCTTTTTTCTCGCCACCATGCTTCTTTACTATTGCCCGGAGGAATAGTTTCTTTATCTCTTACTCTATCAACAATAAATGAAATATCATTTTTTCTGCAATAACTAACAACAAATTTTTCAGCTTCAGCACCATGTCCAGTACCGTGATTAAAATGTAGAACCTTAACTTCGTGATTACGTCTAAGAAAATCAAGAGCTACCATAGAATCAACTCCGCCAGAACATGCAAGATATACTTGTCGCGGAAGTTTTCCTTGAAGTTTAATCATACTTTGTAAATCTTTACATAATTAATCGTTGTTTCACTTACTTCAAATAATCTGTTCTTGTCATGGGCCTTAACTTTGCCTTTAAACTTTCTATGTTCTCCTACAGGAATTTCGAATTTGTTCCAAAATCCAATAACATTGCCCATGTAGTCAGCAGTATATTTGTATCGTTCATAATGGCTACTGTAATGTCTGTCCAAAATCTTGCACACACCTTCTACAGATTCGCCAACACCTGCAATATACTTACTTTCCCTATATTCTGTCCTTATCACTTTCTTAAGACTATTTTCTTTTAGTTCACGTTCAACTAATGCAGGGACATATGCTAGGATCCCTAATTTATTAAATTCAACGTTTTCACTCCATACGTTTTCAATCACATCTTTTTGAAAGTCGGTTAGAGAATCTCCAAGCATACCAAATGTATATCTACGAAAATGCTTCAGTGCTGAATCTACATCTGCATAGTCATCCTCATTAGTTTTTATTACATTGAAATCAGGTGGCCTAAACTCTGGACGCATTTGGAATTTAACAATATCTTTGTTACTAAACACAGTATTGTTTACAGGTTCTGAAAATCTTACTGTATCTTTGACATAACCATTGTTGATTTTGAAAGCTCTGAATGCAACTGCTAATACATCTTGTGTTTTATATTCAACTTTCATGTGTCCATTTCCTTTCGGCTAAATTATTATCTTCAACCCAACGCACAAACAATCCTGTTTCACGACCGTGTGCTTCTATTTCGTATTCTCTATCCCAATAGTCTTGTTTAGGATTAAGTAGTTTGCCTTGCCAAGTTCCTTGTGTTAATTCTTTTCTTGCATATTGTTTTACATGTACCATTTCATGTGCTACAGTAACAAGTAATTTTCTTAAAGTTTGTTTTTTATCTATTTCTAATTCAAAGGTTCTAGTATCTTCTGAAAGACAATATCCTAAAGCATCACCTTTCAAATCCTTTAGTTTTATCTCAATATCAAGTGTTTGCATACGTGGCATAAGTTTATTGATGCAATAGTGCACCATGTCTTCTACACGTTTTCTTTGATATGGCTTACCGCCTGATACATTTACATAGTTCATAATACTATAATAGCATCAACTATAGAAAAGTCAAGTGTTTTGGTTAAGTTCAAAAGCAACCCACTTGATTGCTTCTATTTCAGATCCAAAGTTTTTTATTGTGTTATAGTGTTGACTTACAATTTGAATGTTTGAAATATCTCCAAACTTAACTCCGCCATTTCCAACAGCCAATATATGATCTATTCCGGGACGAAAGTAACTGTTATCAGTAATTTGATGATTACCTATACCATAATCAAGCACTGCGCCTGTTACAGGACAATAGTCAGGGGCTATTTTTGCAACATCATATGGATCTAATTGATAGTGTTTTACTCTACTGCTATTTCTTGCCCACACTAATTTAAGGTCTTTAGTTTTTACAAACTCATCAAAGATTACTTTGCTTCCATATGTAGCAGGATGATAGTAGTCATACAGTACACGTTCAGTAATTTGTTTCTCTACCTCACGTTGTCCTACCACAGGCAAAGCACAAGGATTAAACTTGTGCTTTGCAAATACTTTTGCTAAATCTTTTTTGAGATCACTATACTGCTTCTTGTTCATCTTCATCTTCGAAGTCAATTTCAGTGTGATCGAACATTACAAGATTATCTCTGTAAAAAGGACGTCCCCTTGGAGACCATCCATCAGCAAAGTAACCTAACTTAATGTCAAGCACAATATCATCCGCACTCTTAATCACAGGTACTTCTGTTTTAAGCGGAGTGATATTACTGTTGCTTTTAACATAGGCATTGTAATTGAGGATCAAATCACGTAGGCCAGCGGCGATTACATAGTTAGCACCAACTGTTGTTCTATAGTCTCTATCATCACCTTTGTTGTTAAGTGTATTTAGAAACTCTCTACAACTGCCCCATAGTGTTCCTTGTCCTGTAGCACGATTAACTTTCTTAGGATCATCTACATATGTAGAACCAAGTGCTTTTTTAATTGCACTTTTGATATCTCTAATTTGTGGCTTAGTAAGGCCGAAGTCATTCATTTGTTTGATAAGTTCTGAACACCCCCAAACAAACTCTCGTGTAAGTTCTCCATTGGGCCAAATCTGTCTGCACAGTTTTACGCTTTCAGTAAAAATTGTATCTCCGTATTGATCAAAGTCTTTAAACAGTTTTTCGCCATTTTGACAAACTGCTGGCCTTTTCTTAAGTCCGCTTTCTTGCCAACTACAACCTTCAGCTTCTAGGATTTCGTAAAAGTCAAAATAGGTTTGGTCATCTGCTTTGATTGGAATACCTTCTTTTTGATAGTCCATAGCTCTTGTTACACGGACATTAGCATTGTTTTCCCAACTAGATTCTAAGTTATGAATATTACGTGATGCATACATGTTTGAATCCATACTTTCGTCATCACTTGTAATACCTTCTACCACAACATTTGCATAACCCATAATCAATCTACCAAAGTTACCATGTTGTTTGTCATTACAGTTTGCAGTTCCATCTGACAGAACTCTTACATACATTGGATCATTTAGATCTGCGTCCCATTCAATTAGGATATCTGCAAGTACATGCCAAACTTTTACACTACGTTGCACAGGATACCTAAGATAAATTTTAGACCAATCCATGTCTGCTCCACCTACCCTGCCGTTAGGTTCTGAAATAGGTGGTAACTTATATGTGTCAAAAATTTTAGAAGCATGTAGCATTTTTAATACATGCACTGCTACTTCTAAATAAGTTGGTCTGTGATACTTGCCAAAAATTTCATATACGTCGAGTACACCATTATTTGGCAACTTGTCGCATAGTTCTTTAACTTTCTTTGGACTACCTGCAATGCTTCGCAAGGAAATTTTATTTTCTTGTTCTTCTACTGTTCCGAAGATATCTTGTAAGTCGTTACCAAATTCTTCTAGTAGGAATTCTGGATATTCTCTTTTCATAAGTGCCTCCATGTGCCTTTAATTACTATTAATATAGTATGTGTTGACTAATTTGTCAACCAGTATTTTAGCCAAAATGTTTATCAAAAGTATTATCTGCTTGTGCCATAGCACCATAATCAGTTGCTTTGTGTATTTCTCTCGGCACAAACAATCGATCCATATACTTCTTAATTTGTTTGTGTTGCATACCTATGTTTTGGCCAAAGAACATATCACGCTGATCTTTGTTTGCGGCACGCCTTACTGCACTAACACAAACATAGTCATATTTTGCCATAAAGTCATATAAGTCTTGCGGTTGATAACCAAATAGATTACACTGCTTAGGAACAATTTCAACTTGCACACTAGGACGACAACGTTCGATTGTATTTTTTGCACCTTGCATCACTAACAGTTCACTGCCTTCAACATCAATCTTGATGCAGTCTACATCATCAAAGTTATAACTGTCTATTGTACGAGCAGGCACTGGCACTAGATTTTGACTTTCACGTAGTTTAATATTTTTGCTATCTAGTATTACATGATTATGTCCGCCATGATCTGTATGATCAAGTATATCAATTGTACCTTCGTTACGATTAGTTGCGGCAACTTCATGCACAGTTATATCAGCAACAACATCCATAGACTTGTATTTGCCTTTATACTTAAACCAACCTGCTTTTGCTGTTTCGTCACGATACAAGTCACCTTCTTGATCAGTGCCTCTCCAATATACACCTTTTAACTGTTGTTGTTTTGCAATAGCAATATTTGCTTTCAACATTTTAAGTGTTGTTGGTGTAGGTTCAAATGATTCTACTTTTTGTGCCCATTCACTGTACGCAATAGTATTGTTACCTACGTTAGCACCTACATCAATAATACGTCTTGCATTAGGATAGATAGTTCTTATCAGCCTTGAATTGTTTCCTTGATAGTATACATTGTTGCCACTAAATCTTGGGCCCTGTAAATTATCATGTGCAAGCAACCAATAACAACGACCAAACTTGTTTACTACAAGCCTAAACATTGGATCATCGTATAGTCCACTTGCTTCTTTAAATTTAAAATTTTCTTGGAATTGTTCTGCCGAGATTTCGGCTGTAATTTTTTGCGGCATGTTAATTCTCCTTCTTAACCAATTTTCGCAATAATACTTATTATTCTTTTTTATCTTTTACTTCTGTAATGATTATTTGACCATTTTGTGATTCTACTTTGATTTTTGTTCCTTCGCCCCATCCCATTTTTTCTAACACTTCAGGCGGTATTACCATGTTGACATTATTAGGATCACCTTCAATATCTTTAAAAATTTCGTCTGCTTTATATTCTTTCGTCTGCGACATTTTTATAATCCATTTCTGTTTTAATTTCATCACCTTGATTATCGTATGCAATGGCTAGAGCCATTGATTGCACTTGTTCTATTAGATGTCTGCAAGTTTGCTTGTCATACTCTTGATCGGTAATATTGGAAAATTTTGTTCTTATTCTATGTGCTTGCACAGCTACGTCATGCATTGCATTTATGCGTCTAATTAATTCTTCAATACTATGTTGCATCTGAAAATCCTAAGTCTGCTGCTACTATCATTCTAGTCTCCTTGCTTTTAAGTAAACCTGGTCTATGCATCCATTCTGCAGGATAAATGGCCCAACCACCTACTAAAGGCGGACAATAAAATCTATTTTTGGATCCTAATCCTTCTGGAGCAAATTCTGTTCCACACTCTTCGTCACCTATGTTTTCTTCAGGTAGTTTTAAATAAAAAACTCCACTTAATTTTTTTGCACCTGCTGGTGGCACAGGGCCTCGTGGCAGTCCGCCCTCATTATACCATGCATGATCGTGCCATAGGTTATCTCTATCTTCTGCCCATTCAGAGCTTGTTATCATACCCCAGCTCTTAAGTGTTTCAATACGTACCTCTTTACCTAGGTAAGCAAAACAACTCCAAAAAAAGCTCATTCTCAATTTCGACCAGTGCGGACGTTTGATAGAAAATACGTCAATCTTTGTTTGATACTTAGGGCTGTTCTCATACCAATCACCTTGTTCAACAATCTTTGTTATATCTTGTTGAAGTTCCAAACGATCTTGTTCAGTTATAAGTTTATGCCAATCATAGGTTTCAAGCACTCTTAAGATATCCTATACATCTAGCAGGCGTGGTTTGGTCATATGGATCATCATCTGAACCGTCGTTGTTAATGCCTGGTTCTTGCCACCATTTTTCTACCACACCATTATTTAGAACACACATATAACGCCAACTACGTAATCCAAAACCTAAATGGTTTTTACCAACTAACATACCCATAAAGCGAGTGAAGTTACCTGAACCGTCTGGTATTACTTTTACATTTTTAATGTCTTGTTGCTTTGCCCAAGCATTCATTACAAATGCATCGTTTACTGAAATACAATAAATGTCATCTATCTCACAATTACATATATCATCATACATCTCTTCAAATCCAGGCAGTTGATAAGTTGAACAGGTAGGTGTAAACGCTCCTGGTAAACTAAAAAGAACTACTCTTTTGTCTTTAAAAAGTTCATCGCTCCTAACATCCTGCCATCTGTAAGGATTAGGTCCTTCTACGGATTCATCCCGTACTCTAGTTCTAAATACCACACATGGTGGTTTAAATCCTTCAATCATAAAATTTTTCTCCTATACTATCTTATGTATTGAACACGTATTTTCTTATCTCGTGTTTCGGTTGTATACCCGTGTACGCCATCTACAACACAGTCAACTCTGTCATAGGCAGAATCTGGATGACCTATCCCAAGCATAACTATATGAGGGTTAGAAGCATCCGTTATCTTGATGTCATATTTTTTTCCTATGGTATCCAATAATTTATCTTGCTTAAAGCACTGACAGTAACCTGTCCTGTAACCTAGACTGTTTGCTGTCAATGCAGCCGCACCTGATGATATACCAATAGCTACATAAAAATTTTCAGTAAACTCATCATTGTAGCCGTCTATTACTTTATTAATAGGAGGTGTCCAAATCATTAGTAACGGTGCATAAACCTGTGTATTTCTATGGATTTCTCTGTCTATAAAATGATCGCACTGATCATTGATAGACCAAGCATAACAAGTCTTGTTAAAATCTAAATTACTACTTACAGTTAATTCATAGAAAGCTCTATTGTTTTTTGTTGGCATTGTTGTCGCAACATCTACAATTTTTTTGATATCATCTGGTGCAACCGGATTTGAGAAATCCCAATTACGTTGACATCTTTCTGCTGTCTTAGAAGCTTCTATTAAATTAATCAATGTGTTAGTCCTAATTGTATATACTATAATAGTATCTTTTATTTAATCTGTCAACCATATTATGTATGTGTTTTTTGGTAAATACATATAGCAGAGCGTGGGGGCGTTCTACGGAGGGCAAATGGATATATTTACATTAATAAAGGATGTAGGCTTTCCTATCGCAGGTGCTTTAGCGGCAGGAGGATTTGTTTTTCTTACTCTAAAGTTTATCCTAGCTGGTGTCACAAGTTCTATATGTACCTTAAAAAATATAATATCTTCACTTGATAACAGAGTGCAGACAATGAATAACGACCTAGTAAAACTAGATGCTCTCCTTAGTTACACTCTTAACGTGCGACCTAATGTTGATCGTTTTGCGGCCAACGAAGGTAAAGAGGATGCTAGGAGAGATTAATGGAGAAAGAGTTTAAGAAAGATTTCTCGGCTATATCGAAAGATCCGGAGATAGCCAAAAAATTAGAAGAGAACTTTCATTTCTTTGGATTAAAAACTGAAGAAGAACAACAAAGAATTATGAAGAAAAAATTTAATGCAATAGTGAGGTATGCAAAATGATCTGGATGGACTATACAGTCGAACAAGCAGGTGAAAATTTTACTGTCAAGGGTGATTGGCCAGGGGAAGTAATGGGTAAGCAGAAAGACGGCTCGCCTAAAGATCATTGGCTATATAAACCAGGAGATGTTTTTATTGTTAACGAAAATGGTTGGCTAGTAAAAACTGATCAAGTAAGCACATTATTAAAAAAATACGAGGCTAGTTTGAATGGACATAGTACAAGCGATTAAAGAATTTGGATTTCCAATTGTTGCCGCTTGTGGACTTGGTTACTTCATATATTTTATATGGAAATGGGTAACAGAAACAATAGATCCTGTAATAGGAGAAACAATGGGAACATTGATAAAACTTGTAGATCGTGTGCGTATGTTAGATAATGACATGATTAGACTTAACACAAAATTAGGCATGGTCTTGGAATATAGATCAAAATTAAATCCACAAAGAAAAGATGAATTGCAAAGGCTAGTTGACGAATATAAGACTGAAAACAAAACATTTGATAGTGCAGGAAAAACAAATGATAAGCGAAGAAAGAACGTGTAAAAAATGCGGACATAGATGCCACTGTTATCAACCCACATGCGAGGAATGTGTAAATGACGTTTGTACAGGGTGTGACTGTGACTCGCCGGGATACGAGGAGTGATTATGAAACATTGGACTGATCATCAGCCAACATTAGCATGGTTAAGTAAACAGCCGTTATGGCATGACAAAGACATGTTTAAGTGTGGTGCAGTGTGTTTTGTATTAGGTATTATCGCCGGGCTAATAGTTTCGCTTTAATAGCATCTATATCCGGCCTGGCAGGGTCTGCAGGTTTGGTAAACAGTTGGGGTTCTTTACGTGTATTTTTATCCTCTATAAACCCCATCTGTAATTTTGCTTCATGTATTCTACGCTTTAAATTTCTTACCCTATCTTCTAGGTCAAGAACATATTCTTCTAATTGTGTATCTTTTTTCTTTTTAAACATTA
>MDSZ01052476.1_pt1 | contig 11649 bp, 6 predicted proteins | sample 811201 | NCBI WGS metagenome assembly MDSZ01 (sample SAMN05326647, study PRJNA326480) | marine metagenome | isolation source: seawater | place: Indian Ocean: North | collected 2010 | reverse complement strand
GGCTATTAGGCCCCCGGAGACCATAGAGGAGGAACTGGAGATAATCTCCCAGGCTCTGGAGGCTGGAATAGATCCCTTTCCACCAAAGAAAGAACCGACGAGGTGGGCCAAACTGGCATTGGGGTGGTTCATGATCATCATGATGGTCAGCTGGGTCTCTCAACTTCTATTCCAGTACGTCTAGTGCCTTCTTGGTAGCCTCTCCTGGATTGGAACTAGGATTCTGGAACCCCTCTAGTGGTCTCCGGAGAAGCTATCTAGGCCCCTCTTGGAATGCTAGTGCGGCGAGACGGTCATCTCGTCAGAGCAGTACTCAGCCTCTTAAGGGGGTCCCGAGTCGGCCATGTACCCTAACTTAGTGATAATGTGCCAAAATCTGACAATAGCATTCCAAACTCAATCAGTTCAATCCGAATTGACGCCACAAAGCACAAACATGGGGGGTTCCTCATTAACTTTGAACGGTGGTTCGAACGAAGTGCCGAACTCCTAGATCAGGACGGCAGTTCGACGCTTTCATCGGCCGATATCAGACACATATTCCAAGAGAGATGGTGCCCCCCCACAGGCGGACGGTATTGTATCCGAAAGAAAGGAAGCGGAGCAACTGAGAGATGGCTGCTATTCCCTCATCCTGATGACATCGCTACTGGTACGGACAGGTGCCTTGTCGGTGTTGACGACAAAATACCAGGTGTCCTGCTTGAGTTGAGGCAATGGACAGACAACCGCACCGAAGAAGTGACCAACTACCTAGCCGCAGTCGCAATCTTCCAAGTTCCAAATGTAAAGCCGAACAAAGATGACGTGGTATTCACCGCCGAACTTAAGATCAAAGAACGAGACAGAATCTGGGAAGTCCCTGAAACCCCCTCTAATGTTTTGAAGTGGCTGCGGGCAATTCCTAGCAAGGAAGAGGAAGTGACCACCCATCTTGAGGATTGGAGAAATTACCTTAATTGGAGAATTGAGGACTATAGAACCAACGAATGGGGTGCAAAGATAATCAAATTTCATCCATGGTCCACAGATAACCCGTTTTTTAGGATCGAGATCGCTGCTCCCGAGGAGGCATGGAGAAACATCAGAAGAAATTCGAGAGGAGTGGCAGTCATAGGAATGAAGAGGGAAGAGTCCTCCTCAGAGGAGGTTTGGGCTAGGCCGGAGGAGGGTCCAGATGGCAAATCTCGTCGCAGGAGATCCGCTGGAACGAAGGCCGGCAATATTCAATCGGTGGGGAAGCCATTTACGGACAAGGACGGCATGATGAGGGGTGTTTTGAAAATCAGGCCCACCAATCCAGAGAAACCTGAAGTAGGCTTAAACAGCACTTGGGAAGGTCATTTCCTGATCAATGACATCGCGCTAGACCTAATCCAAGTAGAACGTCAGAGAAGTGCGTTAGAAAGGTTAGAGAATCTTGATTCGAGCTCATTCAACAATCTGCATGACTGGATCTTCGACATCACCAAGGCTGAATCAGGTCCCAGCCAACCTCCGGAACTGAATCACGAAATTCTGTCTACTATGAACGAAGAGCAGGAGGCTGCGGTGAGAGGGGCACTAGCCGCCCCAGACGCATACCTAATTCAGGGTCCACCTGGGACGGGCAAGACCACAGTGATCGCCGAGATAATCAACCAAGCCACTAGCGATGGTCAGAGAGTTCTTCTGGCCAGCCAGTCAAACCTAGCCGTGGACAATGCCTTGGGCAGGCTAAGTTATAATTCCAGAGTTCGACCTATTCGTCGTGTAGCAAGGAGCGCATTAGGGGACCCAGATGCAGAACCATTTCTAGAGGACAATGTAGTGGGCCAGTTCTTCATACCATCGATAAAAAGAGTATCTCTGGAATCTCATGATGCTTCCGAAGAACTCACTGAGAACAGGGATGCGCTGGTCAGATGCCAGCAAGAAACAACCTCTATCAAGGAAGAATGGCGAAATCGAAATGATAAGATCGAGGAACTCAGTCGGCAAATCAGAGAACTAACCGACGAAGAGAGGAAGACTACAGATAAAATCTCATCACTAAGGCAAGAGCGTGCCTTAGTGAATTCGTTCAGCACGCTATTCGATGACAGGCTGCCTCATCGAATTACCGAGGAGATGTCCACGGCATTAGGCATTCAACATACTCGAATAGAGGATTTGGCAAAGCACTCCGAGATGGCCGATGAGAAGGATCAATTGGCAGATTTGTCCGATCACCTCTCCTCCTCCGCCACCGAAGGCAGTAAAGTCGACCCAGAGGCGATCCGTCTACGAGAGCAGGAGGCTGAGGCAGCCAAGGCTGGTGATTATGTCAAGGCAAAGGAAGCACAAGAGGCCCTAGCTGCATTGGAATCTGAGAAGGACGGCACGACTCCCAGTTGGCCGAAATGGACCGGGGTTCTCAACAGGATTCTACGAAGATTGGATGGGGTCGATTATCTCGACGACTTATACGACTTAAGCACCAAACTGAACAAGCCAGCCGACTTCGAATCTAAAGCTCTCGAAGAGTTGGAGCGCATACGTGATAGAATTGCCAAGATAGACGACCACATAATCGGTTTGGAAGCCTCTCGGTCAGAGACTATGGACGAGCTGAAAATCCTCATTCCCCAGAGATTGGGGGGGATGGACTCAACTATCGATGAGGAAATCAAGAGGTCAGAATCCTTATCGAAGGATCGCACATCTCTCCTGAAAAAACAAGAAAGGCAAGTCAAGATGAGAGACGATGCTAGCGACAACTGGGAGCAACTGATTCGATCCCTCCCAAAAGGAGTCGCAGAAGGCCTGGAAGATATCGAGGGAGCGGATCCCAAGAAGGTAATTGAAGCCTCTAGGAAGTGGCTGGAGGACCACCGCAATGAGATTGAAGAGGATGACAAATGGAGGGGGATTAGGGCCAGTTGGATAAAGGAACTAGAAGAAGCAAGTACAGTTACGCTAAGGGACCTCAAGGAAATGTATCTGCGACTGGTTAACGTCGAAGGCGTCACCACATCGTATGCGGGGATGTGGTCGTGGTACAGCGAGAAGATGGCAGAGCCATTCGACATCGTGATAATCGACGAGATCAGCAAAGCTACTCCCCCGGAGATTTTGATGCCTTGCCTCCTGGGGAAGAAGTGCATACTTGTCGGCGACCATCGACAATTGCCTCCAACATTCAAACCCGCCAGTTACCGAGGCCCCGATGAATTGGATGCCGGAGAATTCTCCAAGAGGGATGATAGGGTCAACGACTTCGAAAGAATGGTTACTTCTGCTCTATTCGCAGAGCACTTCCAGAACGCACATGAGAGTCTGAAGACCACACTAAGAGTACAGTACAGGATGCATGAGCAAATCATGAACTGCATCAACGAGTTCTACGAGGGACAACTTTCTCGCGGCCTAACTCCAGATGAGCAGGAAGATAGCAAACAGCACGGTTTCACCATATGCAAGAAGGATTCGGGCGGTTCACACCTCCGAGCGGGATCAGAGCTGATCAATCCGGCGTATCATGCCGTTTGGATTGACTCCAGCTTCGATCGAAATGGTCGATTTTGCTGCGAAACGCAGCGTCAGGGGTCAACGTCACGGAGGAACGAGCGCGAGGCTCACCTAGCTAGGGTGCTTCTAGACGAATTTAACTCTCAAATCGGAGAATCGAAGCAGAACTGCTCTCCCCGGGAATGGAGTGAAAACCATATGCTGAGGCATCTGGATCATGAGGGTAGGCTTCCCGTTGCATTCATCACATTCTACGCCGACCAGAAGCGCGCATTCAATGAATTCGCTAACGAGGGAATGGCCTGGACAGCAATGAGAAGTCGCTGGGAGCATCTGACCGTGCGTGCTGACACGGTGGACAAGTTCCAGGGGGGAGAGAGGCCAGTGGTCATCGTAAGCATGGTGGTTTCGGGGAATCTCAAGGCTGATCGAGGCAGTGTGGAGAAATTCGAGGGCGATGTGGCCGACCTAATCGACAACCCGGCGAAAATGGCGAAGCGTAACGAATTCAGACCGGGAAAAATCGCTGGAATAACGACTCCGTTCATCAGGAGTCCGGAGAGAATCAACGTAGCCTTCTCACGCGCTCAGAACCTACTTGTAATACTCGGAAATAGGTACTCTTTGAACAGGATAGCGCCCGAATCAGGAAAGAATCAGGGAGTAAGAATCACCCGTGATGACGGAAGCACAACCAGGAGGCCAATCTACAGGCAGATTCAGGATAAGATAGGAGAGGGAGGCATTATCGATGGCCGTGACTTGCTCTGAGGAATCCCTCCAATCATTGCATATGGTCAATGGCCAAACTGCGCCCGGACTGACACCCATCCACACCATACCTGCAAGGTGGCCGATGATGGACTGCCCAATCGAGGTGCAACTATCTCGTGAAAGGGCACTGACACTGCTGGAGAAGCATACATTGAGAGCTTTCAGAGATATCGAGGATGTCTCTGCGGCCGAAATCGCGTATCATCTCGGACTTTTCGAACCGATGCTAATCGAGGAGGCTCTCGATACTCTGCAGAACTCCGGTGCCATTCAATCGGAAATAAGGCCAGTGGAAGAGGTAGATTTGAGGGAGAAATTGAGATTGCTCGATGCCAAGTTAAGCACCAGATCATTGTCCCCAGGTCAACGGGGCAAGTTAACCAATGAGAGAAAAATCGTCATAGGCCGAATAAGAGCTACTGAGTCCAATCAGGGTGGTTTTAGGAAACGCCTTCAAAACGCCTTTGAGAGACTCCGTGGATTCACTGCCAATGTAACCGAGACAGGCTTGACCAATCTTCTGAAGGGAAGGATTACTGAGCCTCAGAAGAAGGAAGTCCTGTCTCTGATTAGGTCCAGTCCTGACGGTAAGGTAATGACTTCAAGAGGAAACGGCTTCACCGAGGACGATCTTAGACCGACTGATAGAAAAATCTGGTCCCCGGTAGAGCCTAAAACAGATTTCAATCAAGTCACTCATACTGATGTTGAAAACGCATTGAGGGAATCGGGACAGCTCCAAGGCGGATTGGTCATTCAAGAAATCGAGCCACTCAATCCATCATCCAGGGATTTACGAATCCACCTCACTCTGTGCGTTAGGCATGATGACGGCTCCCCGGAGATAGTGGTCCACGCCGAAAGGGTAGGACGATCCCTAGGTACTATCAGACTTGCTTGGGCCGAGAAGGCGATCAATTCGAATGCAGCAACTCTTGAATTTGTCCTACGCAAGTTCATGAAAGATCTCCCCCCTGCGACTGGAGCGGAGGTCAATCGTGAAGAAGCTATACCTCTGGTACTGTTGCCCCAGCACCTGAAAAGGCGGGCCTTCTCCGGTTCCAATTCTCCCATTGTGGCAAGGTATCGTGAGAAGCTATTAGTGGCGAAGGGCTCCAACGATGCTTTCAGCCAGCTTCTCAATTCACGAACATTCATCGATGTTAAATCCGGAAAATCGGGGTATATCCCCATCCACCTGACCAAAGATAACGATTCGATGCAGTACGAAGTCACGATGCCGAAACCATCGCTACCAGCGAGTGGCTCCATCGCAACGGTGGACGGCCTGTTCTCCAGAGGGAAGGTAATCGTAAAGACGCCCGATGGATCAAATGAATTCGAGTATCCTGTGCTAATTATAGACGAGGATGAAGGTCAGAGAGTGGTGAATGGAATTACAGAGCGCCTTCGCAGTGACATGGATTCAGAGGATGTATTCCTGTATTCAAAGAGGGAGGATGATCTTCGAGCTTGGGTAGATGAGATCGTAAGCGAATTCGAGAAAGATACGGATATATTCTATGGCATCGTAAAACTCCAGAGAGCCGCTAGAGGAACTGGTCACAATATATTCAGGATGGTGATCAAGTCACTGTTCTCGAACAAGCCAGAACTCGTCTCCGAGTATGGAGCAATGGCAATCTTCGAAGAGCTCGCTAGACACGACTCAATTCCCACCGAGGTCATTTGGCCTTACTTCGAGCCTCGAATCCAGCAGACAATCTTGCAACAGTCCCTAGGCTCCTCTGGATCGAGCAACGACTTTGAAGATTGGATCAAACATTGCTCATCAGAGCAACTTCTCCCCTGGGAGGATGCCGCTTCTCTGGAGGAAGCTCTGTTCGGGCACTGCTCTCACACCAAAGGCAGACTAGTGCTGAGATTTGAGAGCATCATCAATGGATTGACCATCGACTCCGGGATATATCCTGAAAATCTGGCTTCAAACATCGCTTCACTAGCGCAGGCAGGTGTGATTCCAACAGAACTCGTGGAAGGATGTTTCGAGTTGAAGGATCAGAGAAACGATTTATCACACGAGGAAGGTTACACTTCAAGCCTTGAGAGTGCCAGATCAGCCATAGAGCTGGTGAGGTTTCTCCAGGATCTGGTTGGAGGCCATGAGGGTGACTCTCGCTTCTCGGATCCAAATCAATCTGACCATCGCGTTTCGATGGATACCGAAGAGATGGTCGATTACCTAAAGGCATCATCCGAGGTCATCACCTCCGCATCCCGCTTTGGCTTGAGTTGCCACTCTATGATATGGGCCAAGGTCCTTATGGACAGACTACCATCCGAATTCAACGAGTTTCCCGAAGCCCTGCTATACGAATTACAAGGCGCACCCGATCTAAGTGGAGACTTGCAGTTCTCATCAATGCCCGAGGAGATAGTCCTCCGGTCATCCGAAGTCTGGGTTGATTCCATTCCGGAGTCAAGCCTACTAGAGATCAGTCAGGCAGCAAAGGGAACTATCTCCCTGCTAACGAAACTCAATTTGGATAAATCAGTGAAGTCACTGTGTGTCAAACTGGCAGCGAAGGCCCCAATGCCTACAGAAACGACAGAGTTGTTGAGCGAGGTCAAAGAACATCACAATTTCGAACGAATCATCTCGCTTCCCGAATTGCGTTCCAGGTGGAAGAAGGCAGTCAATGCTAAGGGTTTCTCAGTCACCCTAGCTGACCTCAAGAAATGCAAGGCAAAGTCCATGGAACCACTTGGAAATGTGTCCGGGCAGTTGGCCAAGAAAGCCATAGCAACTGAAATAGAGGGCATTGATGCAGGAGACGCAGAGTCGGTGATAGATCTCATCGCGAATCTGGGAAAACTACCCAAGCACTGGCATGAGCGAATCAAATCACATGATGGCTACCTCTCGGACAGAGCGACTCAGAAGATCCGTAAGGGCGGAGACATATCCGCTGCATCCGAGTTCCTGAGAGACAAGACTCCCGTGAACGATAAGTTGTTCCCAAGGACCAACCAGGGTCTTCGACAGATTCAAAGAAGTCACAAGAAGAAGGGTAAGTCATGAGCCACCGAGGGGAGTCCAGGGCGCGCCTCGCCGAGCGACGTCGTCGAGAGGAGGAGAGCAGGAGGGAGCGCGAGCGCTGCCAACAAGTCAGAGACAGGATCAGTACGACCGTCTCGAAGTGCGAAGAGCAAGTCCGCACGATGGTGAGCGAAGGCTCGGCCTCATGGATCCAAGGTGAGCTAAACGAGATTTCCCAGTCGATAAAATCTCATCCAGATCCAAAAGATATCGTAGACGGAAGAGTCGATTCCGCTGAGGAGTCGGTCAACCAACTACTCGCACGCGCACAGGAACTCAGGAAGCTAGCGAAGAGCAAGAAACTCGCCAAGAGACAAGAGTTGGATAACAGGGAGATAGAGCTCAAGGCCCTGCTTCAGCAACTTTCACAGACATCCGAGGATTTGGCGCACGAACAGTTCAAGGAGCGAATGGTGGCCCTCATAGGGCAGGTCGAAGACGCAATTGCAGGTCGCTCCCCAGAAGCTGCATCATCTCACGATGAGTTCGTGAGCCGAATCCGTGAGATATCTCGAACCATCGTGGGAGAGGACGATTCAATGCAGGTTGAGGAGAACGCCCGCAACCACATCGCCTCTTCCCTATTCACCACCATGAGAGAGATGGAGTTCACCATGGACAATCCCCGGAAGAAAGACGGAAACGTGGTCATCAAAGGGAGGTTGCCTTCGGGCAGATCAGCGGTTTTCAACATCGACATTAGCGGTAACATGGAATTCGACTTCGACGGCTATCCTGGAAGGGAGTGCGAGAAGAGCCTAGATCAGATGATTGAGAGGCTTAGGGATGAGTTCGATGTCGATTCATCGATAATCCAGCGCGACTGGAAGAACCCCGACAGGATCTCGAAAGGCAGCAAGGGCCTTCCAAGTGGTGGCTCGAGCAGAAGCATAGGGGGAGGAACGCGATGAGCGATATGGAGTGGCAGAAACAGGTCCTGAGGGAATCGGGCTACAGGCGATGCATCGTCCTGCATGGTAATGTCAGGGATCTCTGGCCGTCTCAGAATGGCCGTCTTAACAGACTCTCACAGCACCTCTGCGACATTCTTCCCGGATTCACCATCAGGGGGACATGGGACAGCGTGGACGGACTGGCATTCCAAGACGACGAGAACGGAGGGGAACAGCGAATCGCGTTTGAGGACTCGAAGAGATTGGTCGAATTCGGAGCCGAAACCAATGAGGGAGAGGAAATCGACTTAGGAGTGGGGAATAATATCTCCGAGTCGAAGTATATAGAACCCGAAGAAGCATTCCCTGCAATCCGACAAGTGCTCACCTCACCAGACAGTCAAAGGCCCCTGTTCATCATTGACTGGGGCGAGCACCTGCTGGCCAAAGAGCAGGATTCGCAAGAGAGGAAGCAACTAGCCAACCTGTCCAAGGCCATCGGTGAGCAGCACCGAACCCAACTCACAGAAAACTCCCTCAACCAATCTACAGGACTTCTAGTCATCATCACCCCCACCATCGGAGCACTGCCAGACAAAATCTACGGTCACGATTCGAGGACCAAACTAATCTCGGTGCCAAACCCAGATCTAGAATCTCGTCGCTCTGTTCTCAAGCAGATGAGAGGGGAATTGATGGCTAGGGAAGAGGAAGGAGTCGACTCCGTAGAACTTCTAGCTGAGATGACTGATGGTCTCAACACCGTCGACCTCAGGAACATAGTCGCTCTATCTAGGCAGCAAGAAGACGAACTATCAGCAGGAGAGCTTCACCACCTGTACAAGTTCGGAAACCCAGACTCCCCTTGGATGCAACTCAACGAGGAGAGAGTCAGCGAGGCAGGAGAAATCCTGCGCCAGAGGGTCAAGGGCCAGGAAGAAGCAGTGGACCACGCAGTCACTATGATTGTCAGGGCCTATCTCGGTCTGGCCGGCATTCAGCACTCAAAGCGTGCTGCCAAGCCGAAGGGGACACTGTTCTTCGTAGGTCCGACTGGTGTGGGCAAGACCGAGCTTGCTAAGGCGATAGCCGAGTTCGTATTCGGCGACGAGAGCAACTGCATTCGCTTCGACATGTCTGAGTTCAGCCAAGAGCACGCCGACCAGCGCCTCATTGGAGCCCCTCCGGGATACGTCGGCCACGAGGACGGCGGGCAACTCACCAACGCAGTTTCCGAGAAGCCCTTCAGCGTCCTTCTTTTCGATGAGATAGAGAAGGCCCACTCTAGGGTCCTCGATAAGTTCCTGCAGATCCTGGAGGACGGCAGACTGACTGACGGCAGGGGGCAGACTGTACACTTCTCGGAGACGGTTATTATCTTCACATCCAACATAGGTGCGAGCAATGTAATGCCGAATCAAGACAGGGAGAAGGTGGTGGAGGAGTTCATGGAATCTGTCAGTAACCACTTCAACAAAGGCCCGCCTGAAGGACTCGGACGGCCCGAACTACTCAACAGGTTCGGCGATAACATCGTCGTCTTCGATTTCATCCACGATCCCACCGTCAGGCTGGCAATAATGGATAGCAAATTGACAGGTGTCAGAGAGTCCCTCAAAGAGTCACACGAACTTTCTCTGACCATCGAAGAAGAGTACACCCGATCCCTCGTCACAAAGGGGAAGATTGGACATGGGGGAAGGGGCCTAATCAACGTCATTGAAAGGGAACTGATCAATCCAATGAGCCTTTTCATCTTCGAAAACCTGCATTTCATTCGCGCGAAACCACGCACCATCACCGTCACAGGGGGAGAGGGCGGAAAGGCTAACTTCTCCCTCAGTGATTGATATGAGCGAAGCGGCCTTGAACGTCTCCGCAACCCTCCATTCCAGCCATGCAAATGGCCCGGGCGCCCGGGCGGTAATCTGGGTCCAGGGCTGCTCTCTGGGATGCCCCGGGTGCTACAACCCCGACACCCACAAGCACTCACCTTTGCATATCGTCCCAGCCCAGGATCTCGCTGATTGGGTCTCATCACTAGAGGGCATAGAAGGAATCACCTTCAGTGGCGGAGAGCCATTCGAGCAGGCAAGGGGGGTTTCTGAGACCATCCGTCTAGCAAGGGCCAATAGGCCGGATCTCTCAGTCTTCATCTTCACCGGATATGACATGGCGGAGCTCCGCTCGTCCAGGGATGAACGCGTGGCAAGCCTTCTCGGAATGGCTGACATGCTCTCCGCTGGAAGGTACGACGCGGCTAGTAGGGACCCATCACTCCTCTGGCGCGGCTCTTCGAACCAGGAACTCGTCTACCTTACCGATCGGTACTCCCAAGGTATGGAGTCCCATTGGGAGGAGGAATCTCCCATCGAAGAGGTCCATGTCCTCTCTAACACAGTATTCCGCACCGGTTTCCTAGGCAAGAGGGGAAAACTAGCACTCGCCTTAGATGCCGAAGTTGGAGTCGACAGATGATGAGTATTCATTTTCTATAACCCTCTCCTTGGAAGACTTCATAAGCTTCCACACTGAAGAAATTTCATCCCGCTCCCTAGGAGCGGGTGCCAAACTTCGTTTGGAACATAACAAAGTTAGGGCGCTCCCGACACCAAAAAGGTGTCCTAAGTGGGAGGACGCAGTCGCAACACTTGCCAGTGAGCAATGACTGCGGAAGGTGCGTTGACGAGAATTGACCGCGCTGTCGGACCTGGGAGATGAATGCTGAGTATTACGTTCTACATGGATATCGATTCATGGAACCTGAGACCCAACCGTATGGAGGAATGTAAGGCACCCCGAGAGAGATACGCCTACGGCAAAACCGATTCCATCTGGCATGGAAAGAAGTAGGGGCGTTACGACACAAGGCAGTAAATCCGTGGATGGCGAGAAAAAGTAGAGGTGTGCCCAAAATGATGTTTTTGGGAAATAAAGCATTTGGGGAAGAACCCCTTTAGTGCCCACCTCACACTCCCGAAAGGGGGCCGACTTGCTCACTCAACTCGCTGCAATAGCGAGGATCAGTGGCTGAATGCCAAAAAACGAGGACAAGAGAGCTAAAGATCCACCCCGATCTATGAATCGGGCGTAATGACCACAATGGTGGGAGAGATGAAGCCTCGGCCCCGAAGCGGAAGACGGCTTTTCGTTCGCAACGCACGCGCCCGCCCTTCTAACACCAACCAGTGTGAGCTGGATTTACACCATTCTCCCGGAAACTACCTCAAGTCTAGTTTGGTAGTCCCTCCCGGATTCGAACCAGGGTCATGGCATCCAGAGTGCCATATGATGGACCGCTACACCAAGGGACTGGTGTAACACGGACGAGGCCCGGATATTTCAAGAAAACCGAGCAATCAGAACTGCGTGCTCATGACCTGAATGCGGCATTCACCTTCTCTAGGCTGTCCTCGCTGGGTCGCAGGAGGT
>MDSZ01161185.1_pt1 | contig 11650 bp, 6 predicted proteins | sample 811201 | NCBI WGS metagenome assembly MDSZ01 (sample SAMN05326647, study PRJNA326480) | marine metagenome | isolation source: seawater | place: Indian Ocean: North | collected 2010 | reverse complement strand
GGATTGCCTGTTGCTGACTTCCCAGACTTGGCAGGTACTAATAAGTACTACTTACCACTTAAGGTTCAACCATTCACTTCATCTGGTGTTCAGTACTATAATGAGAATGATATTCTACTTATTGATACTGTTGAACAGTCAGGAAAACATGCTGAATTTGTTAAGATTACTCGTCTTGTTAAGATACAAGATCCAACGGGTATTTGGATTGAGGTTGAGAGACAACCATTTGGAACTCTTTCTACAATAAGTACACAACATCCAGATGATGTTAGGATCTATAAGTGTACTGTACAGTATGATGCTACATGGACAACTGCTGTTATTGATGGTGCTGGAACAGAAGATAATGTTTACTTATCTCAATTTGGTGGTAGTTTATTAGGGCAAGATTCACGTGGTGGAACTAAACCTGGTGATTATGTAATTGTTTCTCGTACTACATCTGGTAACGATGGTGAGATATTTGAACTTAAGACTACACTCTCACAGGTTGCTAAGAAACTACGTGTTAATAGTGATTGTGATCCTGATACTACAGTATTTGAAGTTAATTCTGTTACTGGTGCAGTAACATTAATAGGTGATACCTACCTTACAGGAGCTCTTACTGTAAATGGTACTTGTGCAACTCCATATGTTAATGCAACTACTAATAAGAAGTTAACTATTAATAATGGAGCTGGAGTAACTACATTTGAAGTTGATACATGTACAGGTGATACTGATTTTGGTAATCAGCATGGTACAGTGTTCATGAATTCTGAAGTATTTGGTAGTTCACCTGCTGCATACACTAAGGGTACTGATGCTGTATATGTTTACAGACATGATCCAGAATCAACACAGAGTGGAGGACCATCAACAACAGTAGCTTCAGCAGTTGGTACAGGTGATTCTACAATTAAGATTGCTTCAAATCTAACATCATTTAAAGATGGTGATATGATTGCAATTTATAGTGGTACATCTCAAATTGAAATTGCTAATATTACTGGAAATCCTTATGTAGTTGGAACGGATAATATATTACCATTCGCTACTACTGGTAGAGGAACAACAACTAATAAAGTTGAGGGTACAGTTGCTCAGTCTTGGAGTTCTGGAGCAAGTGTTGTTAAGTTACAGAAATATACAAGCACTACATTGCTACATGATATTCCTGCAACTCGTTCATTAAGATCTAGTGGTAACACTTCTATTAAGGCAAGATCACCTAACACCAGTGATACAAGACTTGAGATTCAACTTACTAATGCAGACTTTATTCAACCAAAACTTGATTATGTACAGTATGTAAGAATAGGTGAAGAGTGGTTTGTACCAGATAGCGTTGATGGTTCACTTGATGCAGCATATGCTGTTAAGATGCCTAAGAGTATCAGGAATCCAAACACATCTGCAACACCATTGGTAAATCTATACGGTGGTGGTAAGATTACTAACCATAGTGATCTTGAGATAACTAGCGGTAATCTCAGAATATATGGTTCTGATGGAGTTACTCCAGTATTCTTTGTTGCTAATGATGATGGTCACCTTGGTGATGGATCAGTTGAAGATCCAGCAGCAGGTACTACTGGTATGCAACTCTATGGACCTGGAACTATCCACGGTAACCTTGAGATTAAATCTAAAGATTGTCAATCATATGGTTCTTGTATTGGTGCAACACAATTTAGCGTTGATGCACAGCAAGGTAATACAAGTATTGGTGAGAAGTTCTATCAAAAAGGAAAAATTTCTACCACAGAAATTGCTTCTGAAAGTGTCTTCCACATTGATAACCTTGGTGCTTCTGGAGCAACAAATCCAAAAGACTTTAGAATTTATCAGAACAATGCTATTGACTCATTTGGTATTGAGAAATACTGGACAGGAAATGGTGGTAGAAGACATACATATGTTGCATATGATCCTACCACAGGTATTGGACAACAGCAAGCTAACCCACTACAATGTAATAATAACTATCTAATTAATGCAACTTCTGGTGCTAATATGGTACTATACTTACCTGATGACGCACAGACTGGTGATATGATTAGATTTACTGAACTTAGTGGTAACCTAACATTTAATACAAGTTTGATTATTAGAGCACTTAAGATCTCTAATGTTGCAACTGCAATTCAAGGTGATTCATCTGGTACTAAGATAGGTGCAGGATCTAATGTTACAAATAATGCTGTATGGGATTCTGGAGAATTAATTATTCAGACACGAAATGCATCATTCGGACTAGTATTTGCTGGATCGGTTGATATTGAAGGATCTTCAAACGCACAAACAATTCCACCTTCATTAAGAGGTTGGTGGCTAATGGAGTTATAAATGGCAGCATACTACGATTCTATTAAAAGCATGAAGACAGCCAAGGTAGGAACTATCTTACCTTGGGCTGGTGATGGAGGAACAGGATTCCTTCCTTCTAATATACCTAAAGGGTGGATAGTTTGTGATGGTAAGATAAAAGATGCTCATGATTATCCATTGTTAGCATCTATATTGGGTGACACTTATGGTGGTGATATGACTAAACCTACTGGCGGTCATTATACATTTCCATATGTTGATCCTGTTGATGGTTCAAATAATGCTACATTTGGATTGCCTAATTTATCAAATAATGTGTTAGTAGATTTAGAAAACGATTATCTAGATCAGACTAAGTATCAGTTTGGTCAGACAGATGCTAAGACTGTAGTTGTTGATAATGTTGGTACTAAATTAGGTGATTTAGTTAAGGACTATGGAGAGACTGTTGATATTAAAACATCATGGTCTGCTAATGCTGATATAGATTTTACATTGTCTCTTAGTGGCAATTTATATTTTAAATTTACTAATTTTAATTTGACTGCTCCTGATTTCTTGGAGTCAGTATATACATTAAATCGTAAATTAGGTCTCAATCACACACCAGGACATAATCATACTGACAGTATTCCTACTGCTCAACTTGGTAGTAAAGGTCCTATGGTTTATAGTTCTGGTGAAGATGTTGAGATGAGTGGATCTAGGGGATATACTAATAATTGTCCACAGACTTTTGGACCATTTAACTGTAATATATCAACCAGTCCTATTAGTTGGAGAGATGGACATGCTCCTATAGCATATTATGGATCTGCTCAGTATGAACATACTTTACCTGCAACTAGAACTTTTATGGAGTTTATTACTGACTCAGTAAACGCTGGTAAGAATTATTGGGATACAGTTCCTGCTGGAGCTACTAACTGGAGAGGAGCTACTAGAGGTTCTGGACCGAAACAACAGACATATACACAGACTATACAACCTGCTGATAACACAACTTTAATAACAAATACAACACCACTTGATACACATGCTCAACCTGCATTCAAAGGTATGTTTCCAAGACCAATGGAAGATAATGCTAGAGCAAATTTCTATGGTCATAGTCCTAAAGGAACTACTAAACCTGTTAGAGCAGATGGATTGAATGATTCTCCTGAAATGAGAACTGCATATGTTGTTGCTAATTGTGTTGTAACTGAAAACTCAAATAAAATACTTCTTCCAGTTGGTACTGATTTAACACAGCAGTATGGTAGTGGTACTGATACGTGGGAGCAGTGGGATCAAATTCGTCCTACGATGTATGTTACATCAGAGAATCCTGATGAAAAATATAAGTATTTTGAAGAAGGTGTTCAAGTATTGTCAATAGAATGGAAAGCAAGTGCTCAGAACACAGCAGCAACTGGTCAATATGAAATTACTGTTAATAAGAATGCAGGACAAGGTGATGTTGAAACTGCTTCTGGATGGAGTTCAGGAACAATTAGTTTGAGATTTAGAGACGGAACATATGCTACTTCTCTTAATGTTAGAGAAAAAGATCCATTACAATCATCGTTCCAAGGTCATAATCATGGTAGTTTTGAGATAGGACAGACTATGGGAACAATGACAGGTCCACCGTCACATACTGCTGCCAATGCAGATGGTTCTTCTCTAGCTGCAGACAGTATTGAAAATGCGTTAAATATAGCAGTAGATACTACTCAACCTTCGTTAACAATGACGTTCATTATAAAGGCATACTAATGACCACATTTTATAACAAAGAAAAGGCAAAATATGGTAATATAACAGGACAAGTAATTATTTGGCCAGTTACTTATATTGGTGATCCTGATAGTCCTGTAAATAAAGCTAAGTTACCAGCAGGATATCTTAAGTGTGATGGAACAAAATATCTTGCTGCTGATTATCCAAGACTTGCTGCTATTTTAGGAACTGGTAGTAATACTGCTTTTATTAGAAGAAATTTAGATGGTACTGCCTTTGATAATGTTCCTGATACTCAATTTATGGTTCCTGATTTAGGTTCTAAGTATCCTGAACCTACAACAGGTGCTAATGCTGGTGTTTATAATAATATAAGAAAGAATGATGAGAATGGAACAGAAAAGAGTAGATCTGGTATTGGTATAGATTCTGAAGCAGCGATTGGTGATACTAATGTTACTGTAACATATAGTGGTAGTATTAATGTTCCTAGTCAAGAGGTTGATGTTAGAGGAAAACCTGGATGGACATACTCTGGAGCAACTCACTATACTGAATCAGAAGCTCCCGATGAAAATCAATTTCATCCACACCTACACTTTACAGATACTGTTAGATCTAGACTTAGATCAAACCCAAGTATAGCAGAGACATCTAATAACCATCCTAGAGCATCTGGTACTATAGGATTACAGAGTGCATCAACTATTAATGTTGATGAATGGTTAGATGCAACTCTTTATGATAATTCATCACCAAAATCTCAAGTTCCTGCTGGTTCAGGTTTTAGTTCAAACCCTGCTGGTAGTGGTCAAGAAGCATGTAATTTATTAGATGCATGGGATCCTAATGATGATGGAGATCCTCTATTTGAGGGTGGTGTTGGTACTCAAACAGGTTATTATGGAGGATGTATTGCTGATGATGGTAATTCTTCTGATCCATATAGAATAGGTGGTGGTTCTAATTTTGAATTTGCTTGTCTTAATAAAGTTGCATATTCTGTTGATAGAACTCAATTAGTTGGATCTCCTGATAGGAGTGAAACAGCAAAATTTAAAGATACACGTTGGGTTCTTTGGTGTCAGGGTGTATCTAATCAAGGAAGTAGTAGTAGAGACCAAACTCTAACTGTTGATGCAACATATACTGCTACTTCTATTGGTATGCCAAGGGATTATAATAATAATGTTTTAACTGATGTTCTTCCTTTACAGTCTAATCAAGATTGGATATCTAACTCTGGTATTATAAATTTATCAAATGAAGTTAATGATACTGCTAATCTTACAATAGCATCAGGAACTCTTCCTACCCTACATAATCATAGGGTTAGATTAGAAAAAGGAACTCATGACTATAAAGTCAAGACTGATGCTATTACAATTGATCCAGAGAATTTATCCACTACATTTGATATTGGAGTAGATAAATCTATATCAATTGATTCGGCAGTTCAACCCTTTATTGTAATGGAGTATTTAATTAAGATATAATCATGGTACAGAGCTATAGAAATAATAGACAAGGATATTATACCGATTGTCAATATGATACTACACCAATTGGTGCTTTAGTTCCTAATTTAAAGTCTGGTGCGAATTCTTATGACCATAGTTTTATACCATTTGGAGCAGCAAATACACCAAGATTAACAGAATTCGCTGGTAATGCCTATAATTCTGGTGATGATCCTGCATACACACATGAAGGATACTTATATTGTGATGGTACAGAATATAATATTAAAGATTATCCATTACTATATGAGATTATTGGAGTTGATTATGGTGGAAGAGCAAGTACTGGTATTGATGTAACTGCTGCTGGATCTGGATATACATTATTATCTGCTGTAACTATATCAGCTCCCCCTACTGGTGGAGTGCAAGCAACTGCTGAAGTTGAATCAATTAATGGTACTGGTGGTATATTAGCAATTCGTGTTATAAATCCAGGTTCAGGATATGTAACTCCACCTACTGTCACAGTAGCAGGTGGTAGTAGTGCTACATTTGTTGTTAGATTGAGTCTTACTGGTGGAATCATTCAGAATATTACTACCACTAATGTGATGTCATATTATGGTGATCAGTATTTAGGTACGTTTAAAGTTCCTGATACTGTTTGTAGGAAGATTGTTGGTAATGGACCTGTATTTGGTTCTAATTCACCTACTATTGGTAATGCATCAATGGCTGTTGGTGTTACTGGTGGTAAGTGGTATCTTGATCAAGATACACAGGATAATTATTTTTCATTGGGTAGAATAACAACTACAGGATATGATAAGGTAGTTGAGACGACATCTTGTAGTATTATTGGTTCTCAAACAGTTAAGGTAACAATGGAGGATAAAAAAATTCCTTCTATCTTTCAACATCAACATTCAGTATATCATACCATTCCAGGAGATGAAACTTGGGTTTCTAGGTCAAGTGGTGATAGATATCTTCGTGGTTATAAAGATGATACTGGTAAAACTTTAAGATTTGACCCAACAACAGGAGAAGAATTGAAGCATAGTCATGGTTTATTAAGACAACCTATTGTTAATACTGATGTTGCTACTTATGATTTTCTAGATTATAAAGGTGGTGATGGTGGAGTTGGTGCAGTTAAAGATGTTCCTGATGCTGGTACTTCTACTGGATCTTCTTTTAAACCACAACCAGGATATACCACTGAAAAACCATATGATGATCAGTATTATCTTGCTTCAGGTGATAGTGCTTCAGGAACAACTGAATTTGTTACAACAATACCAAATCCAACATTAGAAAGATTTAGTAGTACTGCTCAAATAGGTGGAAGACAAACAACTCAAGGTGGTACTCCAATATATGATTATTCTCAGGAATGGGAGTATACATCACCTGGATCATATCAAATACCATTTAGTAGTATTACTGGAACTCCTACAAAATTAATATACACTTTAATTGGTGGTGGTGGATCTGGTGCTGCTGGTAATACTGCTGGTAATGATGGACAAAATTCTACTATAACAGCTGGATCAACATTGGTTCTTACTGCTTCTGGAGGAAAAAAAGGTGGTCCTTCTGCTAATAATACAGGTGGTGGGGGAGGTAATGGTGGAACTGCAACTGAAACTGGATCTTTATCTCCAAGTGGAGGAGTGAGTGGTAATAGTGGTACACAAGGTGCAAATGATGAGTATCTTCAATCTAGTAATCCTAGTGATCCAGGTGGCGGTGGTACTGGTGGATCTAGTCCAGGAAATGTATATTCAATTGCAGGAGATAGAGGTAAGGGTAGTGATGGATGTAGAGTTTTATTAGGTGGTTTGAATGGAACCTATGACTTTACATTTAATATGAGTAATACTACAAATAATGCTGGAACATTTAATTTTGTAGATGCTAATGGTTTAGCAATCTCTAATGCATCAAATGTTGAGTTCTGGTTGAGAGGTGGTAGAGGTGGTGATGGTTGGAATAGACCTGGATCAGGTAGCACCAATACTAATAATAAAGGTGGATATGGAGGTCAGTTATATCTTCAATTAAATACATCTGGAACAAGTCTTGTTGATTTCTTTAGTCCAGCAGCACCAGGATGGAATGTTGCTCTTGGTGGTGGTGCAAATGGAAGAAATGGTGGAACTAATCCTGTAATCCCTGGTGCTAATGGGGGATATGGTGGTACTGGTGCTACTACTACATCAACACAGGTTGGTATGCCAGGAGCACATGGTGGTGGTGGCGGTGCTGTCACTATTTTAAGAAATGGATCTGTAATCGTTGCTGGTGCTGGTGGCGGTGGTGGAGGAGGGGGAGATGGTATGGAATCATGGGGAACAAATACTCAAACATCTAGTAATGCAACTATTTCAGCTGGACATGCTGGTGGTACATATCCAGGTGGTGTTGGATTATTTGATGGACTTCTTGGTTCTTCATCAGGAACAATAGGTGTTGGTTCTGGAGGTCAAGGTGGACAGTTCGGATGTGTTGGTGGTGGAGGAGGAGGCGGCGGTGCTGGTGTCTCCTCTGGTAGAAGTGGATCTACTGGTGAAGGTAGTTATGGTGGAGGTGGTGCTCCAGGAGGACCAGGTGGAGAACCTGGTGGTTGGGGTGGACACCAAGGTGGTAAAGGTGGAAGACAAGGACTTTCTGAATATAAAACTACTTTCTTTGGTTCTGGTCAATTATCTGATCATACTGATCAAGATGGATCTGTTCGTTGTAAGATAACATATAATAGTAATAAATGGACTGCTGCTGGAGGTGGTGGTGGATCTGGTGCTTTATGGAGAGGAGATATTGCTTTTTTCTCAATAGGATCTCCTTCAACGATTGATGTATTTGTGGGTAGTGGTGGATCTGGAATTAGTACATCTTCACCCAATACTGGATCAACATCTAATGGTAATAGTGGATATGCAAAGATTGGTGTTGGAGTAATTACTGGATATAGTGGTGGACAAAATTCAATTACACCAGCAGGTTTGATTGAATCTGCATCACAGAGTGCTACTCTATGGGATGTTAGTCTACAAACTAATGGTGCTGGTACTGGTACTGGTGGAAACTTCATTCTTCCAACAGGAACAGGAGGTGCTAATCCACAGCTGCCAACAGTATTATTCAGAGGTGGTGGTAAATCTAATAGTGGTACTGTTACTGCTACTGGATATGATCAGACAGGAACAGGACATGCACAAGGAACTGTTACTGCTAATGCTGCTGGTATTCTTCAGTCTTTTACTTTATCAACTACTGCTGGTACTAATACAGGATATACAGAAAAACCATATGTATATTTCTTACATGGATGTGGTGCTGGATCGTTCCCGACATGTACATTTGCAAATGTCGCAGTAAGTGGTGTTACATTAGATGGTAGTGCTGGTGATTATGCAACAGGACAATGGTTGAAGTTTGGTGGAGAAGGAAATCCAAGTGCTGCTGGTGGACAAGATAGATGGGTTATATTAAAAGCACAAGACATGACTTATGTTAATTACTTCTCTATTAAAGCATGTAGAGGTAATGGTGTTAATGGTGGTGATGTACCAGAAGAAGGATTGAAAGTAGAATATCAATTAGCTGGTACAACTACTTGGACATATATTGATACTATTATAAATCCATCAGCAATTAGAAATGATCCTTTAAGTGGGATGGCAGTTCCCGCTTGTGGACAGGGTGTTGCACATGATGGTACAGCAGGTGCAACTAAATGGTATACCTATTCTGTTGCAATTCCATCTCAAGCACAAGCAGCAGGTACTAAGATTAGATTGTATCAACAGAGAGCTGCTGGACAAAATGAAAATGCTGGTGATAAAGATCATTATGGTATTTGTGAATTTATATACCATAGACAGAAGGCAACTATTCAACAGTTTGTTTCTGCTTCTGGTGAGATTAGAAGAAATACTGTTGATTTCTTAGAATATAATGTTCAGGGTGAAACTGGAGCTGGTTATACATATAGTTCTGGTCTTGGTTGTGGTGATGCGACATTAACAATGAAATCAACAACTAAAATTGAACCACAAGCAACAATTGATCCTGATTATGATGTTCCTTTGATTACACCTTATATTACATCTAAGTACTTAATCAAAGCATTCTAAATACTAATGGAGATACAGTAGTAACATGGCAATACAAGTTGAGTTAAATGTTATTGGACAGGAATTGTCCTATAATGGGATAGCAAAACCAATTCCACAAACATATTGGACTGATACTCTCACTCCATTACTATATCCTACTTGGGATACAGATAAAGATAAGTTGATATCATTTTATTATTTTGATAATGGTACATACACTGCCAAACGTAGAAAGTATGTAATGAATTTCAAAACTAATACTAACGAATGGAAAGATTATGAGATGGAAGCAGTAACAAGTTCTGTTGCTACAACATTTAAAGATAAGTTGATTGAAGGTTGGTATGCTATTGATGCCATTGAGAATACAGAGTTCCAGAATGAACTGGGTGCGATGTATGCTAAGACAAAAGCAATTTCTCCATTATCAGTGAGGCTCGCAAGAGATTTCTTATTAACTGAAAGTGATTGGTCACAGGTTGGTGATTGTCCGTTGAGTGCTGATGATAAAGCATTGTATGTTACATATAGACAGAAATTGAGAGATATTACTACAACAACTGAGTTTACTACGAATACTCCTGCTACTAAGTTTCCTATCTCACCATTAGTTTACAATAAATTCTATAAAGTTGAGAATCCATCAAATGCTTATCTTGCAACAGATGATCAGTTCTTACCATTAGCAGAGCATTATTTAAAGAGATATCAAGATAGGATAGCTCATTACTTACTCACTAAGTCTTGGACTGAGAGATCATTCTTTGATGATTTCATTAAAGAGTATAATAATCTTAAACCAGCTCAACTTCAAGATTCTGATCTGAAAAAGATGATGACAACAGAGGAGAAGAAAGAGTTCTTAGATAAGATTATTGAAATAGCAGCTGCTGAGAAAGAGGGGTCATAATTATGATTATAGAAGGTAAAGAATTATCTGTATTTGATCTTGTTGCTTGTTACGCACAGAGGTATCAGAAGACTTTAGTGCATTTTAATTTAGACAAATATAATAGGTTGGATGCAACTAAGAAAGCAACTGTTACCACATACTATACATCTCTTGTGGATGACTATGTGTTAGATATCATTAAACAGGGTGGAATCTTCAATACTATTACATTTGATGACGAAGCTGCTGCTGGTATCAACGCTGCTGCATGGTTTCCGCTAGAATCACAATGTCCTGATGCTGACCATTACATCCATGCATATATTGTGGATACATGGGGTGATGTCACATGGGAGAATAAACCAACTGGTAAAACTAGTTAATGAAATTATTTCCAACTCTCGTAGTTGATGATTTTCTTGATGATCCTGATTATGTTTTAGATTTAGCAGAAACCGTAGAGTATAATGATCCTGATTATACCAACCATCCTGGTGTTGCTTCTAAGAATAAAATACATGAATTAGATCCAAAGTTATTTGATACTATTCTTAAAAAGATCCTTGGGTATTATTGGGATTTAATTAATCCTATTGAATTTAGGGTTGATATGGAATTCCAAAGGATTCAATCTAAGGATGAAGGTATACTCAATAAAGGTATTATTCATCTTGATACATCCACTGGTGCTATCGCTGCTGGTGTCATATATTTAAATAATAATCCAGAGAAAGATACAGGAACATCCTTTTATAAATTAATTGATGATAATTATCGTGTAAAAGAAAAAGAATTTTTAGATCCTGTTGCAAGATATCATTATGGTTGGGAAGTGGAAGGTCTTGACAAATTATGCCAACACCATTATGATAGGTTTGAAGAGACCATGAGAGTACAGAATCAGTACAATCGTTTGGTCACTTATGATTCTAATGTATGGCATACTGCCACATCATATGGTAATCAGACACGGTATACTTTGCGGTTCTTTATTAATGAACTCAATTCTAATCACCAAAACTTCCCTTTGCTGCGATGAGTGTACCACATTACAAACTGTCACAAGCACCCACACAGGGTGCTTTTTTATGCTATTATATAAATGTTGAGGGATGGGACAGTTCCTATCT
>MDSZ01019158.1_pt1 | contig 11650 bp, 12 predicted proteins | sample 811201 | NCBI WGS metagenome assembly MDSZ01 (sample SAMN05326647, study PRJNA326480) | marine metagenome | isolation source: seawater | place: Indian Ocean: North | collected 2010 | reverse complement strand
GCTTTCTTGATGCATGAGGTGACTCCACCTGATGCCTCCGCTTTCCCATTGATGAAGGAAAGGAAACGCAGCACAGACAATGTCCTGCACCTGCCGACCAAGTCTTGCGTATGAAAGTGCCCGTGTACGAAGACCCGAATGACGATGATGAGCTGATAGACAAAGTGCTTTATCCCAAAGAGGGTCACCCTCTCAGTCATTTGTCGGAGCAAAATCAGCCTGAAGAGTAGTACGGATTACCGGGTATTTGGGCCTTAAGTCAGCAACTACAGACTAAATAAGATTGCGAGCACATAAGCACTATCCAACGCCCGACACAGTCTCTCCGTATCTCCGGCGATTACTTCAAGTGGCTCACCTTTGCGCTGGATGACCACACTTTGGGTATACACTTTTAAAAAGCACTTCTGACCGGAGGCGGTTTGCGCCCCAACGCGCTTGCCGCATACTCTCTAGAGTTCCAGATTTGCCCGCCCTCTCATGTTTTGGCATCAAGATATTTGGGGTTGGACAGCTGGAGCTTTGCCTCAGCCGTTTCGCGCAAATGGTCCAAAATGGCTTGTCGGTCCTCCAATCGATCTTCCTGTCGAATATGATCCGCAAGGGCGCGGTTAAGCGCGAGAAGATCGTCGCTTGGGTCCTTCAGCAACTGCACCAATCGGCCCCTTTCGGCCTGATCCAGCGAATCACCATGCGACAGAGAGCGCTCCACAATCGACAGGGCATTGATGGCCACCTTCAGGTGAAACGCGGCTTGCCCCTCCAATTCGGGTGCAACATGGGTCTGCAGATGGTTTTGCACAGCTTCCAAAAGTTCTGTCGGCGATGGACGATCAATGGGCATATCTGTTCCCTAATTTATGAGCGACAGCAGATCATATTCGGTTTCGGCACTGCGGCGGCCAATCACTGCCTTTTCCAGCGACGGATGATTTCCGGAAAGATGATTGAACGCCAAATCGACACACATCATCCCCCATCGCAATGTGCCGAATACTTCCCAATACGCGACCGCCTCGGGAGCCACAGTCTTGCCGGTGGACGCTTTGTACCCTTCCAGCAATTGCGCCAGCGTGCCAAAACCGCCGACTTGCTTTTCGGTCTCACCATATCGCCAGGATTTCACACACAGCCACCCCAAATCGCTCACCGGATTGCCCAGATGAGCCAACTCAAAATCCAGCACGCCGCGCAGCCCGTCCGGGCCAATCACCAGATTGCCGAGCCGGAAGTCACCATGAACAATGGACACATCAGTACCGGCCAGTTCCGCGCGTTCTTTAAGCCAGCGCATCCCATATTCAAATCCCGGATAAGGATGTCCGGCCTGATCCAGCTGCCCTTCATAATATGTAAGCTGATTATCAATCGATGTCTTGTCGAGCGTTGGAAATTGCGCAGGCGACAAATTGTGAAACTGGCCGATAGCTTGACCGCACTGAAACGCAAGTTTACCTCGTGCTTCCGCCAGTTCTTTGTTCCTCAATACCCGCCGGCCCAACACTTCCCCGTCCAAGCGTTCCATCACAAAACCCGCGGATGTCTCAGGTGAAGGCTCTAAGAAGAAACCGATCTGTGGCACCGGCATGCCGGATTTGTGGGCGGCGTCGATCAGGCGGCCTTCTGTTTTACGATCAACAGCCATCCACGTATCATCTTGTGCATCAACAGATACTGTCCCATCTTGCCCATAGGTTATTGGGTCCCTCTTCAAGATGAGGGGATAGACAGTGTCGCCATCTACAATATCAAAAGACCACGTTTCACGGCTGGCGCCGCCGGAAAGTTTCGTGAGGTTATCGACCGCGCTGTTGGGCCTATAATGCTCGCGCGCCTTTTGCGCCAGGAGTGTGTGTAAGGCGGTTTTTGCGTCTTTAGAGGATTTCATAGCGGCCCCTAGATTGGCGCCCTACGCATGTACATAGCGCTTTACCAACTGACGCGCCAGCGATGCCAAGTGAACCTGATCGGGACCGTCCCCTACTCTAATGTAACGGGCTTCCGTATAGGCCCTTGCAAGGAAAGTATCTTCCGTGAACCCCATAGCACCATGCACTTGGATGGCCCGATCAATAACTTCTGTCGCCATTTTAGGTACAATAATCTTTGTTGCGGCAATCAAATCGCGCGCGTTCTTGTTACCTTCCCGGTCCATTTTGTCTGCCGCCTTAAGCGTTAACAATCGGGCTTGTTCGATCTCACAATAGGACCGTGAAATGTCTTCCCTTAATGATCCGTGCTCCGACAGTTTGTGCCCAAATGCATGCCGGGTTTCCGCCCGCTGACACATCAGCTCCAACGCTCGCTGAGCCAACCCAATAAAACGCATGCAATGGTGGATGCGTCCCGGCCCGAGGCGTCCTTGGGCAATTTCAAAACCACGCCCTTCGCCAAGAATAAGGTTCTCCGCAGGCACGCGCACATTCTCAAAGAGGATTTCGGGGTGTCCGCCCGGCTGACCGTCATATCCGAACACCCCAATATCGCGGACAACAGTCATGCCCTTGGTCCCTTTGGGAACGATGATCATGGACTGCTGGAGGTGGCGCTGATCGTTGTCGGGGTCCGTCTTGCCCATCACGATGGCAAATGCACATCGTTTATTTGAGAATCCAGAGGAAAACCATTTGCGCCCATTGATCACATAGCTGTCTCCATCGCGCACGATAGAGCACTCGATATTCGTTGCATCGCTCGATGCAACGGCTGGCTCCGTCATGGAAAAGGCCGACCGGATTTCGCCGTCTAAGAGCGGACGCAACCACTTTTCCTTTTGGTCGTCATTACCGAAGCGCGCCAAAAGTTCCATATTGCCCGTGTCTGGCGCACTGCAGTTGAAAGCTTCAGACGCCCAACTGACACATCCCATAATTTCTGCTAGAGGCGCATATTCTAGGTTCGTTAAACCCGCACCATGGTCTTCGTCGGGAAGGAACAGATTCCACAGGCCCTGTTCTTTGGCTTTCACTTTCAGCTCATCAAGAATTGGTGGCGAATCCCACCCCCCTGCTTCCCTCACAAGACGATAATAATCCGGCTCGATGGGATAGATGTGATCATCCATAAACCGCTGGACACGGTCCATCAGAGATTTCACCTTTTCGCTAAACTCAAATTCCATTTTGCTTCTCCACACTTTTAAAAACTAATTTGACCACCACAATCGGCGTCGCGCGCAGGCCAACGTCATCAATCGCTGATCTCTTTTCATCGAGACCAATCAGTCTTCGGCATAATCAATGACAATCAATACTAGATTTACAAAAGTCGTCATTTCGCCGTTACCTAGGCTGTCTAAAGTGGCTTGGTCTATTGTAACTGCCAACCTCCCAGAACCAGGTTGATTATTTTTCTGAGTTTAGAGAACTGATGCTTGTTGTTTCTGTTATTTGATATGCGCTGGGTATGTTGAATAAACAAGTCTGTGACGACGTATGACATCAGGCTGGTATCAAGCCCCGAATCCAGTCGTCCAGAGGTTTTTGCAGTATCAAGCACAACTTTCACTTGATTGCGTTGCCAGGTGATTACCCATTCCTCAACGTCTTGCAGCGGTCCCTTGGTTTTGCTTTGAATTATAAACTCCTGCATCACCGCGTAGCTGATGTAGTCGAAAACCTTCAAGTAGATTTTCAGCAACGCAAGCACTCCCTCGACCGGATCGTCTGGCAAATCTTCCAACGCCGCTTCTCCCAGGGTCTTTAACTCAGACATGTCGTCGTGACCCATGGCGGCAAACATACCTTCCTTTGTCTTGAAGTAGTTGTAGAGCGTTGCAACACCGAATCCGGCTTGTTCAGCAATATCCTCCATGGTGGTTTTACTGTAGCCGTTTTCAATGAACAGTCGCTTGGCTGTATCCAGCATACTCTGCCGGTTACCTGCTTTCTTTCTATGTCTGAGGGTCTGCATACGATGATCATATTATGAGAGGGCTAAAAGGTCTGTTCCCTATGTTAAATGGAAACTGGCCATTTGTATAGAGAAAGTGTTTTAAAATATATATATAGAACTTTAAAATATCTATTGATTTATAGTTTTTGCTCGATTATTCTGTGGTCAAACCGAGGGAGAGACGATGGCTGCAAGAACCGGAGAGGAATATCTGGATGGGCTGCGCGACAACCGTAATGTCTGGGTGAACGGTGTGGCCGTCAGCGATGTCACCCAATCAGATTTGTTTCGTGGTTCGCTGGCAGGCATGGCGGGATACTTTGACTGGCAGCACAAGTTTGCCGATGCCTGTGTCATTGAGAGCGAAGGGGGTGCTTGTAATGTCAGCCACCTGATTCCGATGAGCGCAGAACTCACGAGCCTGGAACCAGGTGCCTGATTTCTGGGAGGCCACTAACGAAGTCACAAAACCTTATGGGCTTGGATCCAAACCAGGCCAATAAACGCTAAAGGAGAGGGAAATGAGCATAACTGAACTGGGCTACGCGAGGTTCGGGGTGTCTGATCTGGAAGCCTGGCGAGTCTTCGCCGAGGAATTCATTGGACTAGAGGTGCATCCCGAAAGCGAAGGGGATCGACTCTATCTGCGTCTCGATGACTGGCATCACCGAATCATCCTCGACAAGGATCCGGCAGACGATCTTATCGGCATCGGTCTTCGAGTGGCCGGTAAGCAGGAGTTTCGGGACCTGAAGCAGACGCTAAAAGAGCACGATGTAAGTTTCGAAGAGGGTAGTGCCGAATTGGCGCGTGACCGGGCGGTGCTGGAGCTCATCACGCTTAAAGATCCAGCCGGAAATCCGCTGGAAATCTTTCACGGTCCAAGAATAGATACCCATTTGCCGTTCTATCCGGGACGGCGGATGTTCGGCCGGTTTCTAACGGCGGAAGGTGGCCTAGGTCACATGATAGTCAAACACGACAACCTGGATCAGACCTGGGAGTTTTACAGCCTGCTGGGCATGCGCGGCGGTATTGAATATCAGATCCCGCTGCCGGGTGGTGAAGCCTTTGAAGTGATGTTTATGGATTGCGGTGAGCGAGACCATACACTCGCGTTCGGCTTGCCTCCGAAGGGGAGGATCAATCACATCATGTTCGAGGTAGATAACTTTGACGATGTGATGTTCACCTACGCAAAAGTGAAGGATAAATATCCCATTGCCATCGCACCGGGCAAGCACGCGAATGATCAAATGTTTTCATTCTACTGTGAATCACCATCGGGCTTTAATGTTGAGATCGGTTATGGCGGTGAACGTGCAAAGTATGAATCCCAATATTATGTGACAGATACCTACGGTCACGAAATTTTGGGAGGCGCCTAGTGAGTGAAGTTAAGGCATTAGAAGTTCCTGGCCAGGTCCACTATATCGATGGGTCTTTTGTTGGTTCTGTTTCTGGTGACACCTTTGATGTGATTAATCCGGCCACGGAAGAGGTCGTGACCACAGCGGCTAGGGGTGGTGCGGAAGACGTTGCGCTCGCCGTAAAAGCGGCAAAAGAAGCATTTGATGGAGGTGAATGGTCCCACGCAAAGCCGTCTTTTCGACGCAGGGTCTTGTTTAAAGCAGCTGATTTAATCGAAGCGAGATCCGCGGAGATTGTTGCCCGACAAACCCTTGAAATGGGCAGTCCAATTGGCCCTGATTTTGGCGGTAAACCGCATCCGATGGTCGAGCGGTCCGCTTGGAATTTGCGGTTCTTCGCTGAGGAGCAAGAACAGGCCGGAGATCACGCGTTCAATCGCGACGATTCTCTCCTGACCTACACCATGACCGATGCTGCGGGCGTGTTTGGTCTGATTACTCCCTGGAACGGTCCCATGATGTTATCCACTTGGAAGATGGCCCCATGCCTGGCATATGGAAACTCTGCGGTTCACAAGCCTTCAGAAATGTCGCCGTTGTCCATAGGTGTGCTGTGTGAGATTTTCGAAGAAGCCGGTATGCCCAACGGGGTTTACAACATGGTTTTGGGGTACGGCAAAGAAGCCGGTGTCCCGCTTGTGGAACATGAAGATGTAATTGGTGTTTCGTTTACCGGCTCTCCGGCCACAGCGCGCGATATTGCGACACGAGCAGCAGCGGGTCTAAAACGCACATCGTTTGAGTTAGGTGGCAAATCCGCGAATATTATTTTTGCTGATGCGGATCTGTCAAAAGCGGTGCCTGCAGCCTCCATGGGCATCTTTATGAATTCCGGACAGGTATGTGTGGCGGGGTCTCGGATTCTTGTGCAACGTGAGATCTATGACCGGTTCCTCGAGCAGTTTGAGAAGGTCGCCGCGGGCTGGCAGCCCGGTGACCCGCAAGACCGTAGCACGCGCCTTGGCCCACTCGTTTCCAAGTCACAGTATGAGCGGGTGACTTCATATCTGAACCTTGCCCGCGAAGAAGGGCGGATATTGTTTGGCGGTGGCAGGCCTGAAGGTTTGGATAAAGGATATTTTGTTCAGCCAACAGCTATTGTTGATGCCAATCCATCGGCGCGTATTTGTCAGGAAGAAATCTTTGGTCCAGTGGCAACCATCATCCCTTTCAGTGATCGGGACGAGGCCATTTCGATTGCCAATGATTCCAGTTACGGGCTGGCAGGTTATATCTGGACAGGTTCCCAGGACACCGCCCACTACGTCAGCCACAGACTGCAGACGGGGATGATCTGGATTAACTCGGGTTTTGATCGTGACCTGCGACAGCCGTTCGGTGGCATGAAAAACAGCGGCCTTGGAAGAGAAGGCGGGAATCTCAGTCGTGAGTTCTTTACCGAAACACGATTTGCGTCCTTCCCCCTGACACCACGTGGCAATCTCACCGCAGGCCACTAACACCAAGCTGAGGAAACAAACATGAATGTATTAGAAGGCGAGCGGTTCGAACAGCGTCGCATACTGCACGAGGGTCGCCCGGAATGGACGACCGTTGATGGTGAAGAACTGGTCTTGATGGACGGACGCCGGGTTGTTGAATCTGAAGTGAACTACCTGCCGCCGTGTAATCCCACCAAGATTCTCTGCATCCACCTGAACTTTGAGTCAAGACGAGTCGAGTTCCGGGCACCTGATCTGGTCACCCCAACCTATTTCCAGAAACCGATCACAGCAGTAAACGCTCACCGGGGCACGTTGAACCGGCCTGCCAACTGCAAGTACCTGAACTACGAGGGCGAAGTGGCCGCCATTATCGGGCGTCCGATGAAGAATGTTGCACCGGAAGATACCTGGGACTTTATCGCGGGTTTTGCACCGGCCAATGACGTGGGGGCTCAAGACTTCCGCGAAACCGATGGTGGCGGTATGACCCGGGTGAAGGGAATGGACGGGTTTTGTCCGCTAGGGCCAGGCATTGTGCGCGGCGTTAACGTACGCGAATCGGTTTTGAAAACCTATATCAACGGTGCTGTTGTACAAGAAGGCAACATTGCCGACATGACGTTTGGCATCGACTATCAGCTGGCTGATCTGTGCCGTCATATCACGCTGATGCCTGGCGACATTGTCTTGACGGGCACTCCGGCAAACTCAAGGCCGATGCAACCGGGTGATGTTGTCGAGGTGGAGGTGACCGGTCTCGGTCGACTGACCAATACCGTTCAGGATACCCCGGCCCCTGCCCATGATGTTGGTCATCAACCCACCGATACCGATGCCGTGACGCGCGTCGCTTTAGGTGGTGATTGGTGGGCAGAGCAGGATGCGAAAAAAGCGGCGGAGCAGACGTCATGACTTTAGCCATAGCCGATATTCAGAAAATTGCTGAAGACATTTGGCATGCCGAGCAAACCGGTGAATGGACAGAAGCGCCGTCTAATCGTTTCCCAGACATCACCGTCGAGGATGGCTATGCCATTGGCACTGCCGTTCGCGATCTAAAAATTGCTGCTGGACGTTCGGTTAAAGGTCACAAGATTGGCCTGACATCAAAAGCGATGCGAGATATGACCGGCGCCACGGAACCTGACTACGGCTACATCTACGATGACTGGTTTGTTCTGGAGGGCGAGACCATCAAGCGTTCCAGGCTTAATCGTCCGTTGGTTGAAGTCGAACTGGCTTTCGTCATGAAGGAAGAGCTTAAGGGGTCATCTGTCAACGTTGCGGACATTATCCGGGCCACAGATTTTGTTTTGCCTGCTTTGGAGATCGTCGATATGCGCTACAAAGATAGTGGCCCCAACATGTTGGTGGATAGTATTGCTGATACTGCATGGTGTGGCGGTGTGGTACTTGGAGGCAATCCCGTCCGCTTAAACGACATCGATATTCGACGTATTGGTGGCTCTCTCTCAATCAATGGTGAAATCATCGAGACCGGCTCCGCCGTGGCGGTGATGTCGAATCCAGTTAATGCGGTTGCCTGGCTAGCCAATACGTTGCTTCGCTTTGGCACATCAATTCAGCCCGGCGACGTCATTCTCTCCGGTTCTTTTGTTCGCGCTGTTCCGTTTGAGGCCGACCAGTCCCTGGTCGCGCTCTTTGATGGTCTGGGCGAAGTAACTTTAAAGGTGGCCCCATGAGTTATTCTATCAATCATAATATTTTGGATCCCGGTCTCTACGTCAAACATCAGGGACCTCCGCATGAACTGTTTGATCTGTGGCGAGAACAGGACCCTGTTCACTGGAATCCGCCAACACCCGACTACGAAGCCCCGTTGCCTGCTTCTACTATGGAAAAGGGTTTTTATGTGCTCACCAGACATCAGGACGTGTTTGATGTCTCACGGGATCCGGAGCTCTTTACTCCGCACGACGAGGGCAACCTTATTTGGGACCCCCAGGGCCCTGGCCTTGAGCAAATTCAGGCCAACTTTATGTGTTTCCAGCCGAAGGATCATGCTGAGGTGAAGCAGGTGATCACGCCACCTTTTTCTCCTAAAGCGATGATGGAGATGGCGCCAAAGATAGATGAAATCGCCAAGGAAATCGTTGATGAGATTGCTGGCAAAGGCAGTTGTGAATTTGTATTCGATGTTGCAGCGAAACTTCCGGTTTTCACGTTTTGTGAGCTAATGGGTATACCCAAAGAACATCGCGAGCGAGTGGTGGAATTAGGGAATGCGATTGCCGATGTGGAAGAACGAAAGCACCTCGATTTTGACCCGGGGATGGAGCTCATTACTCTCGCATTGGAGTTGGGCGAAGAGAAACGTAAGAATCCTGACGGGCTGCTTTTCAGCAACATCGTAAACGATGAGAAATTAAATCTTGAACCGCTTCAGATTGCCATATTCTTTCAGGTGTTTGCCGTGGCAGGACACGAAACTACGCGCAGCACGGCCTCTCACTTCATTAACCTGATGAATCGTTTTCCTGAGCAATATGAGTTGTTGCGTGAAGACCTTGATGGGCGAATCGACAACGCGATTGAAGAAGTTCTGAGATACACATCAACCACAACCAATTTCCGCCGTACCACCACGGCAGCTACAGAGATCGGGGGCGTGCCGGTAGAGAAAGGGGCAAAAATTTATATGTCCTATGCCGGCGCAAATCGTGATCCTGACGTGTTTGAAGACCCACATCAATTTGACATCACCCGACAGAATGCGCGTAAGCATCTGGCATTCGGCACCGGGCCGCACGTCTGTGTCGCAGCTCGATTGGCTCGGTTGCAGTTGAAGGCGCTGCTGAAACAGATTGTCACTCGCCTGCCGGATATCAGGGTTGTTGAAGCTGAGTGGCTCAGGTCCATCTGGTTCAACGCGATAATTCGGATGCCTGTAGAATTCACGCCGGAGATTCAGAAGGAAGGCAGCACATGAGCCGCCTCGTTGAAAGATACCAGCAGGGATTAAGGAGCCCGGGTATCTGGCTTAACACAGCTGATTCCCAGATTGCAGAGATAGCAACTGCGGCGGACTTTGATTGGGTCTGTATTGATCTTCAGCACGGCCTTGCCGAAATGGCTGACTTGCCACGACTGTTGCCGATTCTCGAGAAGAGAGACACGTTCAAGATAGTGCGGGTACTGAGTAATGATGCTGCAGCGATAGGTCGCGTGTTTGATCTGGGCGCCAATGGAGTGATTGTCCCGATGATTGAAACTGTCGAAGAGGCGGCCGCTGCAGCAGCGGCCTGTCGCTACCCGCCAACAGGTTCACGATCTTGCGGCCCGACCCGCGCGATGGCCTACGATCCGAAATATCTGGCGCATGCGAATGATGCGGTGATGTGTGTCGTGATGATTGAAACAGCCGAGGGTTTCGCCAATGTTGCGGAGATTGCTGCGCTACCGGGCGTCGATGCGCTGTTTGTTGGTCCGGCGGATCTGAGTTTCTCATTAACCGGAAGCATTGCCGGATTGGGTAGTCAGGAATTTTCTGATGCGCTGGATCGGGTCCTTGAGGCGGGTAAAGCAGCAGATGTACCCGTCGGCGTGTTTGGCCTTAATCCCGATAATGCCGCTCAAATGTTGTCCCGTGGTTTTAGCTTCTGCAGTGTATCGACTGATACAAATCTCTTTTCGAGCGCAGTTGAAAGTGCCAGGCAATCATTTTGATCTTTGTACGGCATCTGAGCATCATCCCTGCATCCCAAAAAGTGCATCAGTGCAATGACCGGTCAACTTGATTCCACTTTGATTTTCTATCGTGGTTCGATTGAGGTGATTAAATAGACAGAATAAATGGAAATTTACACGTTATGAAAGCAATGGTTGTTAACGAATTTGGTGGTCCGGAAGTGTTTGAACTTGCGGAAATTGGAAAACCGACCCCTGGTGATAACCAGATACTAATTGAGGTGAAAGCGTCATCAGTTAATCCAGTTGACTACAAAACAAGGGACGGAAGAACAGGCTTCTTAGCCCCCATCAAGCCTGCGGTCCTTCACCCAGACTGTGCAGGAGTTGTCACTGAGTTAGGACCGGGTGTTGAAGATTTCTCCATCGGTGATGAAGTCTACTGTTTTGCGAGCGGTTTGGGAGGTAAACCCGGCGCGCTCGCAGAGTATATGGTGGCTGACGCGAGTATGGTCGCTAAAAAATCGACGAATTTGTCTTTTGAAGAAGCGGCAGCATTGCCACTTGTGGCGGTGACTGCCTGGTATTGCTTGGTTGATCGGTCAGAGATTGACGAGAGCACTTCAGTCTTTATTGAGGGCGGGACAGGCGGAGTAGGTCACGTCGCTATTCAAATCGCTAAACATTTAGGGGCTCATGTCTCCGTGAGTTGTGGTAGTGACGAAAAGTGCGAGCTTGCCCTGAGCTTAGGGGCTGATCAGGCGTTTAACTACAACGAAACAAATGCTGCTGAAGTTTTTGCGGCTTCGCCATCGGGTGCGGGATATGATGTCGTGTTCAATACACCCGGCGCACTTTCCATTGATCATGCTGTTGGGGTTGCAGTTTTTCGAGGTCTTATTCATGACATTCTCGGTGAGTTTCCGGGACCAGGCTTATTCCAGTTGAAGTGGCTAACTTTTGTCAGCACGTTCGCTGGTAGATCAATCGTAGAGAGCGTTGAACAGGATCATGTTGGTGAAATTCTTCGTGAAATTACCAAGCTAGTAGATCAAGGCAAGCTCAAGCCTTTGTTGGACAGCGAACAATTCAAGTTCTCATCTGTAGCACGTGCCCATGACTATGCAGAAAACCAGGGTCCAACAGGAAAAGTAGTACTAACAGCTGATCTGTAACTCGTTTGAATAGTGGTGCCCAAGAGAGTGAGGCAAACGTCTTTGTTGCGCAGCAACG
>MDSZ01220801.1_pt1 | contig 11651 bp, 9 predicted proteins | sample 811201 | NCBI WGS metagenome assembly MDSZ01 (sample SAMN05326647, study PRJNA326480) | marine metagenome | isolation source: seawater | place: Indian Ocean: North | collected 2010 | reverse complement strand
CCAGTTATCAAGTTTTTCTAAAATACTAAAATAACCATTATCTGTTTTAGTATTTATTGAATTTAGGAATCTTTCGTCTTTAACAATATTTATCATACCGAGTAAAGTGCTAAATTCAGGTTTACAATAAAAAAAACTTGCACTATTTTCAATCTGACCAACTCTTGTTTTCCTATTAAAAATGCTCTCACATAAGTTTTTAATGCCATATATTTTACTTCCGCCTCCAGTTAAAACAACAGACTTTATTCCAACACGTGTATGGATATCGTCAAACACATTATCCCTGACAATTTCTAAAATTTCGTCATATCTGGGCTTTATAATTCCATATAGTATATTTTTATTAATAATTTTTTGTTCATTTGAATCTAAATCAATCGATATTTTCTCATTGAAAGGAAGATTAATTGTTCCGTGTATTATTTTAGCGTGTTCGGCAGCTTCTTTAGAGATTTGCAGTCCGTGAGATATATCGGATGTTACATCATCTCCAGCTATTTGAATATTCTTAACATAGGCAATCCTTTTATTAATATATGCAACTATTTTTGTAGTTTTAGCGCCAATATCAATATTTATAACGCCATTTTCTTTTTCTGCTTTTTCTATAAACGCATTTGATGAAGCTATTCCTGAATCAAAATAATTTTTAACAAAGAGTTTATTTTTTTGAAAGCTTGAATTTAGATTTTTGAAAGCGTTCTGGTCTACTAATAGATTAAAACATGAAATACCAAGTTTTTCACATTTTTCATTTAATGGTTGGTCTGTAAAATTTTTTTCATCGATGAGAAAGTTTAAAGGATAAGAATGAATTAATTGTTTGCCACTTATTTTTGACTCGGATATGCATTTTCTAAAGATTTTTCTAATCTCTTTGTTTGTAACACCTAACTTTCCACTGTTAATTTCTGACTTGTTTCTTCTTGTTATTACTCTCGGATCAGTAATATTACAATAAATTAAATTTTTCTTTTCTTTTTCATTCGTGACTTTTTTATAAACAGTTTTAATTATTCTTGAAAGGTTAGAATAATTATCAGAATAAATTTGATCAGAGATATTATTTCTTTGGTATTCCATATCAGAAATTACAGGCTTGTTATCAATAATTCTAAATGAAATAGCTGCAATTTTTTGTGCACCAATGTCAAAAACAACAATTTTTTTTTTATTTTTTAGGAAATCAAACATTTGTTTTTAGTATTCAAGTAAACTCTTTCTAAAACTCGCATATCGTAAAATTTATAGTTATTATCAATAGATGATTCTTTTATTTTTTTATAAACATTTATTACTCTATCAATTTTTTCTTTTGGAAGATAGACACAAGTATTATCTTTTAGAAAAACTTTCCACCCAATATTTTCTTGGTAAATTATTTTATTTATCAGCAATTTAAAATCACTGTTTTTATCCAATGTAATACTTAATTTTTCTAATTCATTTGAATTTAAATTACCTTCTATTGTTATCAATTTTTTATGATTTATATTTTTCATTCTTAATAGTTCACCGTTTCTGTTAATAAAATTTACCTTATTTGAAAACTTCCAAACCATAAATGGAGTAACTTCGTTGATGTATATATTTAGCATCCCGTCTTTTTCCATTTTAAATGAGAAATCTTTAACCTCTTTTATCTGATTTAAATCAAAAATTAATTTTTTAGGCTTAAAATCCCAAAAGCTTTGACCCACTTTGTAACTTATTTTTTGTAAAATAAAGTCTTGTTTCAAATGTTTAAGATTATGAATTGTTATTTTAACAATTTTTTTTTCAAAATATTGATCGATGTTTAAGGTGAGTTTTTTTTGATTAAAAATTAATAATAAAGTAGGACAAAATATAATTAAAATTATGATTTTTCGCATATTGAATTTTCTATAAGTATTTTACAAAGGGTGAAAAAATCAATTCCTATTTTTTCTGCCATTTCTGGCAATAAAGAGTTTTTCGTTAGACCTGGTTGGGTATTTACTTCAAGCAGATAAATTTCATTTTTTTTTTCATTGTATCTGAAGTCAAGTCTACTTATGCAGTTACAGCCCATTATTTTATGAATTTTTAGAGATATTTCATTTAGTCTCTTAAATATTAATTTCGGAACTTTAGGGTTAATTATATGTTTTGCAATTTTAATATATTTATTTTTAAAATCGTAAATTTCAGAATTGAAAACTATCTCCATTACTCCACATATTTTATTTTCTAAAATTCCAACTGTAATTTCTCTTCCTGGAATAAATTCTTCAAATATAAAATTATCAACTATTTTTTGATTCTTTTTTAAAAAAAACTCAAGATCTTTCTTATTATTTATCTTAAACAGATTATTACTAGACCCCCCATTAACTGGTTTAGCAATAAGCGGAAAGATTTTTTTTTCAAAATTTTTTTTCATAATATCAATTGATTTTGGTGTTAAAACATTTAATTTTGAAAAAATTATTTTGGAAATTTTCTTATTCATTAATACTGAAGAAGTCATAACTCCTGAATGAGTATAAGGAATCTTAAGAAAATTCAAAATAGATTGGACTTGCCCATCTTCACCAAAAAATCCATGCAAACAATTAAAAGCAACATCTGGATTAATTTTTATTAGACTGTCAATTAGTTTTTTGCCATTGTGTGTTACGTTTAATAATTCAACTTTATACTTTTTACAAAGTATTTTGTGAACTTCATTAGCTGTTAATTTTGAGATATCTTTTTCTTCAGATATTCCTCCAGATAAAATGACAATTTTTTTAAATTTTTTTAAACTCACCAATTCTCTTTAGTTCCCAATCTAAATTAATATTAAATTTATTTTTAACAGATTCTTTTATTTCTTCTCCTAGTATTTCTAAGTCCAACGATTTTGCATTATTATTATTAATTAAGAAATTTGCATGCTTCGTAGAAACAGAAGCGTCACCTATTTTTTTTCCCCTATAATTAATCTTATCAATTAACTTCCAAGCTGACATATTTGGTGGGTTCTTAAAAGTACTCCCTCCGGTTCGATTTTTTATGGGTTGTGATTTAGTTCTTGTATGGATAATTTTATTTGTTTTTTCTAGTATATTTTTTTTTGAACTTATTTTTACACTAAACTCAGCATCTAGAATTATGAAATTGTTAGGAATATCTGATCTTCTATATGAAAAATCAATATCGTGTTTATAAAGACAAATTTCCTCACCTTTTCTGTTTAAAACTCTAAATTTTATAAGATCGTCACTTATTGTTTTGCCAAAACATCCAGCATTCATTTTTATATTTCCACCTAAAGTTCCTGGTATTCCTCTTAAAAACTCAAAATTTCCTATTGAATTTTTATAACAAAATTTTGAAATTAAATGATCTTTTAATCCTCCACCTATTTTCAAAACTTTATTTTTTTTGTTAAAATTTATATTTTTGAATTCACCTGTTAACTTTAATGTTAATCCTTTGAATCCACCATCCCTTACTATTAAATTTGAGCCGGCGCCAACTATAAAGATTGGAAAGTTAGATGGTAATAATTTAATAATTTTTTTTAAGATTGATTTTGTATGTACTTCAAGAAATAGAGTGGAATTTCCTCCTGTGCCAAACCATGTTTTCTTACCTAGCTCATAATTAAGCTTCACTTTATATAAATTTTTTATTAATTCTTTCATTCTAAATCCCTAAATATCTACAAAATTTATTTGCTATGGAGGAACTCTTTCCTGCTCCAAGAAAAATAATATTATCTCCAGGATAAAAATCATTTTTTAACGTATTAAAAAATTGCTCTTGGTTACTAAGTTTAAAAACTTGCTTTTTAGGATAATGTTTTTTTAATTGTTTACAGAATATCTCATTATTAATTTCTTTTTTATTTGTCTCACCTGCTGAATGGATTGGCAATAAATAAATTGAATCTGCAAAGTGAAGACTATCTACAAAATTTTTTAGAAGAGAGGATAGTCTTGAATACCTATGCGGCTCAATAATTACAATCATTCTCTTTTTTGATATTAATTTGAGTGCCTCAAGAGTAACTTTTATCTCACTTGGATGATGAGCATAATCATCAATAATTAAATTTTTTCCGTTATTTAGTAAAACTGAGAACCTTCTTTTCACACCTTGAAAGGTTTTTAGAGATTTTTTTATCTGACTGTAAGATATGTTCAAGTATTTAGAAAGACTAATAGATGCCAAACAATTTTGAACATTGTGTTTACCAATTAAGGGAATTACAAAGTTTTTAATAATTTTTTTTTTATTTAGTTTTTCAATAAGATCAAATTTTGTAAAAAAACCATTATTTTTTATTAAAGTCTTAATATTAATTGCGGAGAAATTTGCCTGGGAAGATAAGCCATATGAAATAATTTTTTTTTCTGTCAGTTTTTTTTTAATTTGCCGAACATTCTTATCGTCAATGCATAGAAAAAGTATTCCGAAGAAAGGTATATTCTGTGCATATCTGATAAAAGATTCTTTGATATGGTTTAAATCTTTATAAAAATCCAGATGTTCAAGATCAATATTATTTATAATTCCAATTGTTGACGGTAAAAACATAAATGTTCCGTCTGATTCGTCAGCTTCTGCAATAATCCAGTCACCTTTTCCAAGTTTAGCATTTATATCAAGTCCATTAATAATTCCTCCATTAATTATAGTCGGATCAAAATTAGATGATTCCAGTATAGTTGAAATTAGAGATGTTGTTGTGGTTTTGCCGTGAGAGCCTGAAACTGTTATTGATGATTTTATTCTCATTACGTCAGCTAGAATCATTGCTCTGGAAAAGATTGGTATTTTTTTTTTTCTTGCAAACCTCAATTCTTCATTATTAGGTTTTATCGCTGATGAATGAACAACGATATCTACGTCTTTTAAGTTATTCTTTGAGTGTTTAGCAAAAATTTTAATTTTTTTTTTTTTTAACTTCTTGGTTATATAATTTCTTGATAGGTCACTTCCAGAAATTTTAAAACCTTTCTCTGATAGGATGGATGCTATCGCGCTCATGCCAATCCCACCAATACCTATAAAATGTATTTTTTTCTTTTTTTCAAACATTAGGCTTGTTGTATTATATCATCGATAAACTTGATTAAAGATATTTTTTTTGATTCTTGTAAATTAGTTTTTTTTTTTTTTTTATAAAATATTTGAGATTTTAATGATTCACTTAATATTGAATAAGGTATGTTGTTTTGATTAAAAATTTGACAATCATTTTTTTTTTTAAATTGTTTAGCATTTTCAAGTTGGTGATCATCCATCGCAGTAGGAAGAGGAAACAGAAAAGAAAACTTTCTACAATATTCAATTTCAGCTAATGTTGATGAACCACACCTGGCAATAACAATATCTGAGTTATAAATTTCATTTTGAACGTCATCAAAAAATTCTTTAATAATACATTGCACATTTAATTTATTGTAAATTGATTCGAGAAATATTTTATCCTCTTTTCTAGTCTGTTGGACAATCAATAAATTTTTCAAATATTCTTCTTTGATTCCAGATAGTATCTTAGGTAAAATCTTAGAAAAAATTTTGGCACCTTGACTACCACCTATTACTAAAACTCTTTTTTTATCTTTTTTTATTTTTTTTCTTTTAAAAAGTCTTATTGGTATTCCCGTGAAGATAGCACCTTGCTGAGCATATTTAGTTTTAATAAAACTGATTGCGGTCTTATTGCAAATCTTTGATAATAATCTATTTGTTTTTCCCATAACGGCGTTTTGTTCATGAATTAGAGTTTGAATTTTGAAAATTTTTGCTGCTAATATGGTCGGAATACTCGTGTAACCTCCAAAACCTACAACTAAATCAGGCCTATATTTTTTTATCAGCAAAACTGATTGGACAATTCCATATAATATTTTAAATATACCAATTATAAGTTTAAAAATATTTTTGTTAAATTTAGAAGACGAAACTACAAAATATTTAACTTTATGCTTCTTTAGAATTTCCTCAACCCTATTGTCTATAACAAATATAAAATTTTTTGTTTTATCTTTTTGTGCAACAGCTACAGCTGGAAAAAGGTGGCCGCCAGTCCCACCAGCTACCAAAAAAACATTTTTACTCTTTTTTGGCATAATTAATTAATGTGAGTATAAAGCCAATAATTATTGAACTTGAAATAATTGATGAACCACCGTAAGAGATAAATGGAAGAGTCATTCCTTTTGTTGGCATAAGATTCAAGCTTGATGAGACATTTATAATGGTTTGAAAAATCAAAATATTTCCTAACCCAACTAAAGAATTCAAAATAAAGAAGTTTTTTGTGATTTTTGATATCATAAAAATTCTAAAATAAATTATAAAGTATAATATTAAAACTAAAACCGCTGTTATAAAACCAAATTCTTCTCCTATTAACGCATAAATAAAGTCAGAATGAGCATCTGGTAGATTTTTTGATACTTCTCCATTACCAATGCCTTGACCAAAAAATCCACCATTTGAAAAAGAATTTAAGGACTTATTAATCTGATAATTATCACCAACATTAGAAAAAAGAAAATTATTAATTCTAAACTTTACATGGTCAAGTAAGATGTAACTTGAAATTAGAGCTCCTGAAAAAATAAAAAGTATCGGTAAGATTTTTTTTTTTTCAATTTGAGTATTAAAAACTTGTAATATCCAAACACAAAAAAATAAAATGAACATCCCAAAATCTGGTTGGCGCAGAAGTATAATTGATATAGTTGTAAATAAAATTAAATTTATTAGGAATGAAAAATCTCTTTTACTATTATATCTTGCCAGTAAAAGTGAACTTAAAATGATAAATGATGGCTTTAACACTTCAGTGGGTTGAAAAGAAAAATTAAATAATTTAATCCATCTATTTGCTCCCTTTGTTTCTGGAAAAAAGAAAATCGTAGAAATTGATAATAAAATTGAGCAGGTAAAGATTAAAATTGAAATCATAATTAGATTTTTTAGAGATAATTTTGAGAACAAATAAATTATCGTCAGTCCAAAAACACAAAAGATAAGATGTTTTTTTATTAATAAATCATATTTATTATCAATTCGCATTGATACACTAAAAACCCCAAAAATCCCAACAATTATTAAAAGAATTACAGGCATAAAAATATAAAAATCCAAGTTTTTATTTTTAAAATTAGATAAGATTTTAATCATTTTTTTATAATTTCATTTATTAAGCTTTTGAAAGCTTTTCCTCGATGTTCAAAGTTCTTAAATTGATCATAAGATGATGACGCAGGTGAAAATAAAAGATTAATTTCTTTTTTTTCTCTTAAACCATCTTTTATTGCCATATTGACCGCTCTTTTAAGAGTTGAACATTCTTTTGAATTAATGTGTTTTGATTTCAGGAAATTATTATATTCTTTTTTTGATTCTCCAAAAGTGTAAGCATTTTTTACATTTCTTAATCCGTTACCAACTTCTTTTATCCCCTCTAGTTTTTTTCTTCCTCCAAGTATCCAATATACATTGTTAAGTGTTTTTAAAGCATTATTAGAAGAATTAATATTTGTAGCTTTGCTATCATTGTATATCGTAATATTTTTTACTTTATTAACAAATTCCATCCTATGCTCAAGATTTTTTAATTTATTCACTGATTTTTTAAAAGATTCATTAGATTTTTTAAATGCGAAGAAGCATGCATAGGTTGCTAATAAATTTTGAAAATTATGTTGAGCTTGAGTAAAGCCTAATTTTTTTCTGTCTATTTTAATATTTGTTTGATTGAGCGTATTAGTAATATCTATGCTTTTGTCATTTGAAGTAAGATAAATTCCATTTTCTAATTTTTCTTTTGTACTTATTCTTATTAATTTTGATTTAAAGTTGTTAGAAAAATTTCTTGCAATTTTTTTACAATTTTTATCATCAATACAAATAATTGAGAAACAATTCTTATCTTGATTTTTAAATATTTTTAATTTTGCTTTTTGATAAGACTTTATATCTCTATGCCAATCAATATGATCTTTAGATAAATTTAAAAGGATAGAGATATCAAACTTTAAATCTATTATTTTGTCTAGTTGAAATGAAGATGTTTCAACTACAAAAGAGTCCTTAGATGTTACTTTTTTTATTACATCGCCAAATGGAATACCAATATTTCCACAAGCAAATACTTTATTTTTAAAATCAGACAGGGATTGTTCTATAAATTTAGTTGTTGTTGACTTTCCATTTGTACCTGTAACACCAATTATTTTATTTTTAATTTTTAAAATTTTTAAAAATTCTATATCTGTAGTAATTTTTACATTTTCTTTTTTTGCTTTTCTAATCGCTAAATGAGGTTCTCTTGAGTTATGGTTGATGGCTGGACTTAAAACTAAATAGTTCAACTTTTTGAAATCCAATTTTTCTATTGACTTGATTGGGAGTCCCGTTTTACTAATTTTCTTTCTTACAGATATTGAATCATCCCAACAGTACAAATTTTTAACTTTATTTTTCAATATTTTAGCTAAAGAGAAGCCTGATAAACCCAAACCGAGAATAAGAATATTTTTATGGATTTTTTTAACTATCATCTCAATTTTAAACTTGCTAGTCCAATAAGTGCAAGAATAATAGCAATTATCCAAAACCTAATTACTATTGTAGATTCTGACCATCCTTTTTGTTCAAAGTGGTGATGGATTGGGGCCATTTTAAAAATCCTTTTTCCAGTAAGTTTAAAAGAAACTACTTGAGCAAAAACGGAAAGTGCTTCGAGAACGAATATACCCCCTATTATTACTAATATAAGTTCATGCTTTGTAACAACGGCAATTGCTCCTATAGTTCCCCCCATTGAGAGAGAACCGGTGTCACCCATAAAAACCATTGCAGGTGGAGCATTGAACCATAAAAAACCAAGTCCCGCCCCAATTAAAGACGCACAAATAATTACTAACTCCCCTGTATCACTTACGTATGGTATTTTTAGATAATCAGAGTAAATTAGATTTCCTGTGAAATATGCAAAGAATGCAAACGAAAGAGCTGATATCATTATTGGTCCAATTGCTAAGCCGTCTAGGCCATCTGTGAGATTCACAGCATTTGCACAACCAACGATCACGATAGATCCAAACAAATAATAAAACAAACCTAAATCTATAAAATAACCTTTAGTAAAAGGGATATAAATAATATTTATCAAACTTCTGTCTAAAATAGAGTTAAGGTAAAAAATAAAAACAAACGAAATAAAGAATTCTATTATTAATCTGTGAGTACCATCGATACCTTTTGGAGAGTTGCTTTTTAACTTTTTGTAATCATCTACGGCTCCTAACAAACCAAAAAGAATTGTTATAGTAAAAACTAGCCACACAAGTTTGCTTGTAATATCTGACCACAATATTATAGATATAAAAATTGAGACTAATATCAGCATCCCTCCCATAGTTGGGGTTCCAACTTTATTTATTAGGTGACTTTTTGGACCATCTTCTCTTATCGGTTGTCCTTTTTTTTGAAGCTTTTTTAATCCTCTTATTAATTTTGGTCCTAACAAAATAGATATTAAAAAGGCAGTAAAAAGAGCTCCTCCTGCTCTGAATGTTAAATAATTGAAAAGGTTTAGAAAATTAAAATCTTCAATTAACGGTAGAAAAAAATAATGAAACATTACATTCCTTGGGACAAAAACTTTATTAACATAGACAGCTTTGTAGAGTTAGAACCTTTAACCATTACTATATCATCGTTATCAATTTTGTTTAATAATTTATTGTACATATGAAAAACTTTTTTGAAATGATAACTAGATATAGTGGAGGGTAGGTTTTCTGAAATTACTTTTGAAAATTCACCAACTGTAATTACGAGTTTTGGTTTAATCTTTGAAATAATTGGTACAATCTCCATATGCATTTTTTTGGAGAATTTTCCTAATTCTAACATATCTCCTATCACTAGAATTTTTTCGTTTAATTTATATTTTTCCTTATTTAAATCTAGTACTGCCATTTTAAGTGAGTTTGGATTTGAATTGTATGATTCATCAATTAAAAAGAATTTTTTTGACCCTTTTTTTATTTGTAATATTTCACCTCTACCTGGCAAAGGCCTTAAACTTTCCAATTTTTTATAATTCTTTTTTAAATTTAATTTGAGAGTATCCATTACAGATAAAATTATTAAAATATTATTTTCCCAATTTTTAAAAATAATATTTTTTTTTAATTTTATTTTTTTCTTGGAAATATGAAATAAAAATAAATTTCTTTTTTCCTCTTCATATTTTGATTGAAAATTAGGATTTTTTCCAAAAATGATTATCTGATCTGTTTTAGCTTTTGCTTTTTTATTAAGAAATTTAGAATGATCAGAATCTCCAGGAATTATTGCAATGGAATTTCTTTCTAAAAAGCTAAAAATTTCAGACTTCTCTTTGGCAATTTCATATATATTCTTGAAATTACCTATATGAGCATTCCCGATATTTGTAATAATTGCAATGTCAGGTTTTGCAATCTTTGCTAGCTCTTTAATCTCACCATAGGTATTCATTCCAAGTTCGAGAATACATAATTCTGTGTTTTTAGGAATGTTCACTAAAGTAATTGGCATCCCAATTAGGTTGTTGAAGTTTCCTGGATTTGAATATACAACAAAATTATTTTTTAAAGTTTCCTTAAGCCATTCTTTTAAAGTTGTTTTACCATTGCTTCCAGTTACACAAATAGTTTTTAAATTCCTGATTCTATTTCTAGCATATAAGGCTAATTTCTTAAGTGAGATAAGAGTATTATTCACTTCAATGAGAAGAATTTTTTTATTTTTTATTAAATGTTTTTTTTTCTTTTCTATAAGACAGGCTTTTACGCCTTTTCTAGCGACCGAATCTATGAATTTATGACCATCATAATTCTTTCCTTCGATTGGTATGAAAAGAGATTTTTTATTAATCTTTCTACTATCAATGGAAATTTCATTAAATAAAAAATTCTCACTTATTTTTTTTTTTATATCTAGTGCTTTATAAACTTCGTCAAGATTCCATAACATTATAATTTACCGATAAATTTTAGAACCGTATCCCTATCACTAAAAAAAGATTTTCTATCTTTATAAATCTGATAATTTTCATGGCCTTTACCCGTAATTACTAAAAAATCATTTTTATTCAATAATTTTATTGAATATTGAATAGCTTTTTTTCTATCAGCAATTTCTTTGATATTTTTTTTATCAATTTCTCTAAGGTTTTTTGTCATTTCTTTCCTGATTTTTGATGGATTCTCATTCCTGGGATTGTCATCTGTTATTATTACAGAATCAGAATAAGTCAAAGCTTCTTTGGTCATTAATGGCCTTTTTGTCTTATCTCTTTCCCCACCACAACCTATTATAGAAAGCAACCTCCCTTTACAATTTCTTTTTAAACCTTTTAAAAGATTTTTTAAAGCATCGGGAGTGTGTGCGTAATCTATAAAGATATTTAGGTTATGTTTATTCTTTAATTTCTCTAGTCGTCCAGCAGGATTATGTAATAAATTTATTGAATTTAAATTTTTAAAGTTAAGTTGTTTTCCGTAAACTAAAATTAAAGCACAAATTTTATTGTATATTTCATATTCAGAGAAACATTCAATAAAAACTACTCCGGCTTTTTTTTTTAATAAATATTTTAATTCAAACCCTTTATCTCTTTT
>MDSZ01138374.1_pt1 | contig 11651 bp, 14 predicted proteins | sample 811201 | NCBI WGS metagenome assembly MDSZ01 (sample SAMN05326647, study PRJNA326480) | marine metagenome | isolation source: seawater | place: Indian Ocean: North | collected 2010 | reverse complement strand
GGTGTCCTGTTCAAAGTGTTTTGGTTGTGGTTCGTCCAAAAGATCTATGCCTATACTAGCACGGATACCCTTGAACCCGCAAGCTAGTACACGATGTTCTAGCCTGGCATCACCCATATACATCTGACCTTGCTTGTTCTTGATGACTGTACCATTCCTAAAAATAGTATCAGTCTCCTTATCAGATATATGTACAAATCCGTGATGGTTACAATAGGAATGTCTATGCCAGTTAAGGGACTCTTTAACACCATTAAGATCCTCTGCTCTATGTACATTCAACCAAGAATGCATCCACAAAGGTCCAGTATGGTTTAGATCCTTATAGTAATTTTTGATATGTACAAAGACTTGTGACCATAGATTGTAATACTCAGGTAAGGGTGTCGAAAGATTAATGAGATTATAGGTGTTCTTAGAAAGCGTGGGATCATTCTCTGGCACTGCATACTGAAATCTTTGGGCTATCTCATCTTGCCAAAAGCGATAGACCATCTGCGTTTCCTTTAATAGTTGCTCCCAGTCACAATCGACTGTGTAGAACTTCATTATTGGATTTTCAGGTTCTTTGAAAGTCATTGCTTACGTCTAGGTACTTGAATTGTCCAAGCAGGTGCTACAAGATCAACCATCTCAAACTGTTTCTTGTTCTTTTCAATCTGATTCAGATATGCTTCACGTCCAGGTTCGGGTGCTATCTCACCATAATGAGTCTCTAGTTTGTCTAGATGCTTAAGGATAGCATCGTCTACCATACCGTATAGAGTATCCCAAGTGAGATTAATTCTGAGATCATTAGCAATCAGTTCTATCTCCTCTAAGGATATCTCCTCCTGTAAGAAAACAGATCTGATGTTGACCAATTCAGATATGTTGATAGTAATCTTTACTTCATTGTCAATAGTCATTTGAATTCACACTCCACCATAATTTGAGTCATACACGCTAATAGATTTATCTCCTGATCTGCCACAAAAGCAGACTTGTATTGATAGTCAGCAATAATAAGAACCAACTGTGGTATACTACGACCCACTAAATTTTCACTCAACCCATCATAGATCTTACGAAAGATCATATTAGGATCATTGTCTAGGTTCTCTACTACCCAACTACGAACGGTACTGAACTCCTTTCTAGCTAACGCTTTTACCAGCGTCGATATGTCCAGTTCTGATATATCAACCAGAATACCACTATCAATAGACCCAGAAGAGCTGTGTCGTTGTAATTCATTTAGTGTTCTCCTCCAATCAGGATAATGTTTCTGTACTAACTTGACTAGTACCTTGTCCTCAGCAGTAACCTTATTCTCTTTAAGGATCTGTTTGATCCTGAGGAAGAACTGACCCTGAAGATCCAGTTTATCTTCTTTCTTAATTACAAAATCAAATACAGAACACCTAGACTGCAATGGCTGTATAATCTTATTCTTATAGTTACAGGTAAAGACAAACCTACAGTTGTTCTGGTAATCCTCAATGGCAGCACGTAACTGTGACTGAACGTCAACAGTCATATTGTCTGCTTCATCTATGATGACGCACTTATGCTTGCTCCCTGTGAGACTAATTGTACTAGCAAAGTTTTTAACTCGTGTTCTGACTGTATCAAGGTACCTACCCTCATCAGAACCATTAATAACAATACTACTAATACCCAACTCATCACATAGAGCTCTTGCAATTGTCGTCTTACCAACACCAGCTGATCCAGAGAGGAGAAGATTCGGGAATTCACCTGCATCCACAAATCCTTGAAACGTTGTTTTAAGGTTTTCAGGTAAGATGCAATCATTGATCTTGGTGGGTCTGTATTCCTCGACCCATAGGAATTTGCGATTCATTGGAAAGTCCAAAATATACAAGACCCATCGGTACTAGCACTAGCAAGACTCTAGCGAATCCAGTTACTGCTAATATGATAAGGATCTTTTTGTTCACGGTTCTAGAGCAATGTAATACGTCAGATCAAGGTCACTATGATTCCACTTAGAAATCAGTTTACTTGATACGCTTACTGAGTAGTCTCCTTGGAAGAGTCTGAGGTTTTCAACCTTAAAATCGAGCGCATAGTCACCGTCTGTGGATCCTTGTACCACTTGATCATAAGAGTTTGAGGTTTCGTCTTCTTTGTCACGGACTTTCAAGATAACGGTTTTGTCTTCACCCGACACAGTGAAGTCTGGTAGACCATATACAGCAGCAGCTTTGCTTAGTGCATTGATCTGTTCTTCTGTAACTGTGAAGTCAATGTTCCCACCTGGAAACTTGATATCACGATCTGGTGCTGCCTTCATAGTGATCTCAGGATCACTGAAGTAATACTTGACCCTACGTCCCTGACCTTGATCTTTAATCGTAACATAGTTAGGATTATCGAAGTGTAGTACAGGATCATCAAACAACAAGAGACCAGCAATAAACTGATTCAAATCATAGATGGCAAAGTCAATGGGGAATGTCTCCTCTACCTTAGCAGATGCTAGGATATTTTCTGCATTGCTAATGGTCTTAAGAACATTACCAGTCTTTACGACAATACTAGTATTGATCGTAGAAAAATTTTTGAGGATAGCTAGTGTCGTTTTGGATAGTGTGACTGCTGTCATTTGTCGTAATCAACCTGGAATGATGTAGTTCCATCATTGATAGCCAGCGCACGTGCTGTCTTATCATTGAAATGGAGTAAGAGTATAGCATAGTGGACAATCTTAATGATGTCTTTACGTGCTGAACCCTTTCGATCGTAACGAGATGCATACTTAAGGACGTTACTCCTACAGAATGCCTCGGCATCACCTACCGAGTCGATGAGGTCCAGTGTCTGAACCCCACCTGTACTGTAATGACCTCGGTACGTGCTATGAATGTAAGATTTCACCTCATCAAGAAGTTCATCTTCATTGTACTTGTTCATATACTGTGGTAGTTTTCCAACAGTATATCAGATGTGTTAGCGAATCGCAACCACCTTGTCGGAATGCACTTCTACTGGTGACTCTCCTTCATCTTCTGATGGGAGTTCAACCTTGTCATCCACCTTACTGTAAAGGTCTAGGAATGCTTGCTTAGTCTCATCATCGAAACGATTTAAGCAAAGTTGTACTGCCTCTAAACGATCTTTGAAGATAGAGAAAGCTTTAGTGATGTGAACCAAGCGACGAGTTGAGATAACCTCATCTATACCACCATCATAGAATGTCTTCCTGATGATGTCTGCCCAGTCTGCAAGACGTTGTGTGAATTCTTTGTCATTGCATACCTTCTCTAAGATCTTCTTCTCTATCTGAGGAGATGGATACTCCTGCTCAAAGGTTAAAGCGAATCTCTCAAGGAATGCTTCGTTTAGTACATTAGTACCAATGAACCTACCGTCCTCGGATCCTTTACCCTTAGTGTTAGCAGTAGCTATAATGGTAAATCCAGAAGCAGGTTTTACATACTTTCCTATCTTCTTAAGAAAAACCCCCTTCCCTTCGAGGATGGATTGTAGACAAAGAATCTTATTAGATGCAAGGTCCACTTCATCCAGAAGTAAGACTGACCCACGTTGTAGTGCTTCGATGACTGGACCGTTATGCCATACTGTCTCGCCATTAACAAGGCGAAACCCACCAATAAGATCGTCTTCATCAGTTTCGATGGTGATGTTTACACGGATCAACTCTTTCTTGAGTTGAGCGCACGCTTGTTCGACACCAAACGTTTTACCATTACCAGAAAGTCCAGTAATGAATGTAGGATAAAAAATACCAGACTTAAGGATCTTCTTAAGTCGATTGAAATTACCAAATGGTACGAAGTGTGAATCAACTTCTGGTACCAAATTTACAGGTTCTGCTGGTACAGTTGAAGGTGCGAGATAGGTCTTCTCTAGTGCTTCCTTAACTGTAAGATCCCAAGTACCACGCTTAACCTTATACTCGCTAAGCTTATTTGTGATAGCACGGTAACCAACTCCAATCTTTCTGGAATACTTCTTAACTTCAGTAGCGGTAATGTGATTACCAAACTGGTCACGGAGATCGGAGATTACGGTCATAAGATTTTTTTGTGTATGTAAGTATTATAGTGGAAGGAAGGGGTGTTGTGTACACCCCAAGGACAGTTTATCAACTGACCATATCCACGAATGACGAGAGTATCTTTTTGTTGACACTCTTGTTACTGAGAGACTTCTTGAAAGCAGATTTGATCTTAGCTTTAGTAGCACCCTCTTCCACATCGAACTCAGTATCAAGACCAAGGTTCTTAGTGGACATTAAATAAAACTCATCATAACCAAGTGACTTCTTAACAATCAAGGACTTGTCTTTTCTGAACTTTGCTCTAATGTGATCTCTGGAAAGTCCACGCTCCATCCAGTCGCATAAGTAAGATGCATTACGAATCCAGTAAGAAAGATCCCTACCTTCGATAAGTCTGAAACAAACAAAGTTGGATTCAGGATACGATTCTTTAAGATCTTGTACAAATATTGCAAGAGTCTCCATATAATTATGCGAAAAACGATTGAAGACCCTACCTGTACGACGATTACGAAGAACTGCACGAGACTCGATAGGTCGTGCCAGAAGTTCTTCATCCGATCTGTAATGCTTACTGTCGGTTGTGTATAATCCTCCGTTGGCTTCTCCATCACTTAATACAATAACGTTTAATTTTTCTACTCCATACTTTTTCTGGAAGTATGGTATAACACTATGTAGAGACACAAGTGCATCATTTAGTGGTGTTCCACCAAGATACAATCCTATTGGATGTCCTAAAACACGTGCTCCTTTAAAAGTATCACTACCAGAGTAGCTAGAATAGAATGCACTAAGACGGAACATATACTTCAACTGCTCTTCAAATTCACGACCACTAGTATCTGTGGTAATGACGTTAACAAGAGCAAAGTGATCACCAAATGTATACTTGTAAAGATCCTTCCTATCTGATCTAACATCCTCATATCTCCACTTTGGCCATTCAGTTGTAAAGAGATAAGCATTAAATGGGATCTGAACTTTCTTACAGAACCAAGCAATGTTAAGCAGTTGCTTAACCATACTGAAACAAACTTCACTAATAGATCCAGACCAATCAACAAGTGCAATTAATCCGTGGTTCTTACCATCAGGAACAATTGTTATTCTCTTGAATAGATCATCATTGTACTTGTAAGTATGTAACATACCTGTGTTCAAGATGCCAGTCTTTGCAGTGGATGCACGTGCATAAGCAGATGCAGATTTCTTACACTCAAACTCTTTAACAAGATAGTTAACTTCTCTAGCTGCTTCCTTACGATACTTATCGTACTCTAGATCAGCTTCTGCAACTGCATCAAATAAAACTTCCTTCTTCTGTAGATAATCGAATACCTTATGAGTCTCTAGACTATCATAATGTTCTTTACATCTTTCTCTGAAGTCAGCATTACTAACAACAAATTCATCATAAGGACGTGGAGCAATATCAATGACATCGATCTCCTCATAACTGTTGTTTGATGCTAGATCTCTCAACCTCTGATTTAAAGAATCAAGAGTGGATAGATCATCTGGAAGATCTTCATCTGGTGAATCATTTGATGCACCTGTTCCTTCCTGTTCGATACCATCCTCTGCTTCACCAGACTTCTGTTCAGAAGTAACTCCACCTTCTCCTTCCCCTTCTTCTTCTGTCTCATCATAATCTTCTTCCCAATCCATACTACTAGAAGACTGATTACCAGCACCCCCTATATTCGCCTCAGGAGTGTCTTGTCTCTGTCTTGACGCTTCGTGTTCTTTTCTATAATTCCAAAGGACTCTCGCTGCTTCTACAGCATCCTCAAAGGTCTCTACTTCTTCTATTTGATCTACGATACATTGTTCATCCACACTGAAAGGGATGTCAACATAATTTCCAACTTTAAAATAAAGATTAACTCTATCTGCCATAGAGAAATCCTCTAGATCTTTATCCCAAACGCTAAAGAAGTCTTGTTGGTTTAACTGCTTATAGCCTTCATAGAAAGTCTTGCGGAATCCTGGGAACTTACGCTTCATCAACTTCTCGATGCGTACGTCCTCAGTAATATTCAAGTAACCCTGAGGTACACCCAACGTATGCATATCTACATTAGGAGTGAACAGAGCGTGTCCGACTTCGTGACCAACTAATAGATCATAGATTGTATTGGTCAAACCCTTCCAAATAGGAAGTGTTAAAATTCTTTTGTTTACATCGAATGATGCAGTTTCTACTGCCTTGTGCTGAACAACAAGGTTTTCAGTAGCTAGGAGTTTAGCAAGGTTACCCTTAACTTCGTAATGACTCATCTGGGTTTTGTCTTGTATGCTCCTATTATAAGACCCCTTCCGTCTGGAAGAGGTCTTCATTAGACACTTTATCAACTGTCTACGCCTTGCTCTTGCTTGGCGCAACATTTGGGGTTTTAAGTGGCGTTTGCTTTCTTTCTTTGAGTGATGCTGCCAATTGGGAACTTTCATTTAACTTCTCCAATGCTGCTAGGAGTTCGGGAGTTTCTTCCCACTCCCACGTTTCTTCTCGACCTTTCTTATCTATCTTCTTGAATGTCTTGAGAGTCATCTTGGGGTAGGAGATATGTTGAACGAGAATATGATCCTAGCATCATCGCTCTGAAATGGCAAGGACTGGTGTAACAATTGAGATGGGAAGAAGATGATGTCACCCTCTTTACAGTCAGGTACAGTCTCCTCAGGGAATCCAGTCCAAGGTTCTAGGAAAGGTGAGAGAAACATAGTAGGTTGATGCGAACCGCACATCTGAGCATAGAATACAGAAGAGTATCCTATAGCACCGTGTGTATGTACTGGGTGCATCTGATTTGAAGTATACCTCTGACACCACGCACTAGGAATACGAGCTTTCTGATTCAGTTGCTTTATAACAGTCTGTTCAGATAGAAAAGACTTAATAGCAGGGTCAAGGATCGTTAAAAGATCTTTGTAGTATGGTGGACGTTTAAGAGCACCATAGTATTTGTAGTAATCAGTATAGATGTTCTCCCTGTTACACTGAGGATCATCCCAGTCTATCGTACTCAGGAAATCTTCTTTAAGATTCTCCCACTGTGGTACGTGGTATATGAAAGATGGAATACTAAACAGACTCAAAGCAGCTGTGGTGGAGGATGTCATCTAATTCTTGGATGTGCTCAATGTTGAACACCATCTCACTAATATGTTTTAGCATAAAAGGACTTTCAGCTCTTGCTGCAAAAGCAAGTGCCTCTCTTAAATGCTTCTGTGCTTCATCAAGTTCGATTTGAACCTGATCTGAAATTTTGCTTTTAGTTCTCATCATTTGTAGATCCTATAAGTGAATCGGGTCCTCCAACTTCTTTGATCTCCATATGGGAGAAATTTTGTGGTTTGGAGAATTGTAAGACCCGTTGGAATTTGTCTGATAAGTTATCTCTATGTGAAATAACGAATACGTTTGAGTTATCATTGAAGGTTCGTAAGATGAATGATAACTCATCTGACCCCACTGTGTCAAGTGATCCATCAAAAATCTCATCAAGTATAAGAAGGTTAGTGTCAACGCTATTCTTGAGTTTAGCTATAGCTCTCCAAGTGAGGAGTAGACTGATATCTATACGTGCCTTTTCTCCCTCAGAAAAGTTTTCGTATGAAAACTCATCGATATACCTTGACTTGAGAACCTCCTTAAACTCCTCATCTAGTGTGAAGTTACAATAGAATTGTAATTTATTTAAGTACTGATTAATTAGTTTATTCATCACGGGCAGGTATTTTTTAATAATTCTTGTTTTAATACCAGAATCCCTCAGCAGTAATCCTGCTGTCATATGAATGTCCAATAGTTTTCTAGAATCTAGAAGTGACAAGGTGACAGATTCTAAACTGTCCTGCATTTCTTGCAGTTTCGCAGCTTCTTCCTCTATAGAAGAGCTAGAAGCTTCCAGTTCTTTTTTCTGTGCAGTTAGTGCCTTTATGGTACCATTCTGTGTATGTGTGATTTGTATTTGTTTCGATATGGACTCACTAAGTTCTCTTAGTTTTTCCAAAGGTGAAACAACTTCAGCAAGACGAGCATCGATGTCTTGAAACGCCCCTGTGATTTCTGTGATTGTTCCGTCGAGTTCGGATATTCTTTCACGTTTAAACTCCTCCGTTATTGACTGCTTACACGTTGGACAGGATTCAGTTTTCTCATAGAACCCTTTATCTTTCTTTAGCTTATTAAATTTTGTAGTTAATTTCTTACCCAGATCCTGTAATTGTTTCTTCTGCTTCTCTGGATCGTGAAGTTCTGCTATCTCATCATTTAGTTCAGCAATCAATTCATTAGCTCTGGATATCTTAGAAACACATTTCTCTTGATCGTCTAAGATAGTTTGTAGTTGTTGCTTCTTCCTTGATTCTAACTGTGTGATAAAACCTTCTTGTAGTGAGATCTTCTCCTTAACGCTTTGAGCGTTTAGTTCGTGCACCTGCACCTTGTCCTTCAGTTCCTTTAGTCTTACTTTAAGGATCTCATTCATATTAGAGAAGACATTAATATCTAGGAGATCTTCTATAATTTCTCTACGCTGTGCTCCTGGAAGTCTCATAAACGGAACAAACGTTGATGATCCTAGAACAACAATCTGTGTGAAAGATTTATAGTTGAGCTTTAATATATTCTTCTCAAGATTTTTCTGCTGATCTACGACTTTCGAGTCCTGATCTAGCATCCTACCATTCTCCCATATCTCAAAGTAGTTTGGTTTAATACCTCTTTTGATATGGTATTCTCTTTGTCCTATCTTGAATTCAACTTCTACTACTGTCCCTTTATCATTTACACTATTGATAAGTTGAGACTTACTAATCTTTCTAAATGGTTTTCCAAACAATCCAAATGTAAAGGCATCAAGGACAGTACTCTTACCTGCTCCATTATGACCTATAATTAGATTGGTTTTATTTGAAGTTATATCTATCTCTGTGAAGCTATCACCCGTGCTCAGGAGGTTTTTCCACCTTATTTTCTTGAACAGGATCATCAGGTTCTATTTCGGGAGGGATAACAAGTTCATCAGGAGTGATGATACTGTACTTAGAGTTGGTTTGTTCGCACGTAGCAATGACCTGACGGTCTTCAACCTCAGTAATAGCCATAGGAGGAAAGTCCTCCTCTGCCTCTAGCATAGTAGCATACCGCAAAGCATCGTCTTTGTCAATGAAGAGATACAAAACATTCTCATCCACCTCATCACGGACAGCATAAGCCCCCTCTTTTCCCATTCCTTGTAGGGTGATGATGAACATTACACGGCTTCACAGCTTTCAATATATAGTGATTTCATTAAAGATTTCAGGGCGGTTTTATCTACATTAACCTCCACATCATCTAGGTATTCATCTAGTAGTGTCAAGGTATCTTTAACGTCTACATCATTAGCTTCTGGATCTTCAAAGACTCCTACCTTTTCTATAACACTAACATCCAACGCACCCTCATCATACAATGAGTTTATCATATGCTCAAAACGAGCATAGTTAGTCTTCTGTTCTACTATAACTTTAACGTATTGTCCTTTATAATTCTTTGATTCTATCTCTGTATCATCATTCCAATATACCTTAGAGAAAATCTCATATGGATTCTTGATGAACTTGAGTTTAAATGTTTCTGTGTCAAAACTATGGAATCCTCTAGGATCACCATAGTCATTCCAATATATCTGATAAGGATTTCCGAGATATTTTATATTCCCTTTCGACGACTTATGGTGGAAGTGTCCAGATAATACAAGGTCAAAATGTGAAAAAATACCAGCGTCCATACCGTGTTCGTATACGAAGCCAGGACGAGCAAGGTAGCCACTGAGCTCAAGATGACCCATTGCGACTTTAGAAGTACTGTTCCGTATAGTCTTGAGAGACTTGTCATAGTTTTCTGCACAGATCCAGGGTACAAATAGTATAGAGGTTCCACCTATATCTAGATCAATAGCGTCATCATAACAATACACATTGTCATAATCTTGGAGCAATAACGCTAGTGTATTCAGTTCGTTGGTATTTTTATAGTATGCTGTATGATTTCCTACTAGTGTATGGACAGTAATATCCATAGCACGAAGAGTGTCATAGTATTTTCTAGCCCAGTTTAACGTGACAAAATCTATACTCTTCCTATTGTCAAACGTATCTCCTAGGTCTAGGAGTGTAGTAATCTTGTTCCTCTTCAACCAAGGGAAGAAGATGTTCTCGTAAAATTCTGAATAGTAATCTAGGTATACCTGACTACCTTTATGCGACCCGAAGTGTTGATCGGTTATTATCGCTACCTTCATCGGGACATTCGGATTTCAATGTTTTCCTTGATGGAGTTCATATCCGAATCGGAGCTACCCATCCCTGCCATACTACCATCATATTTGTCAGAATGCAACACCTCTGTATAACCTGATCTCTCTATCAGTTTCGTACGGATCTCTAGCTGCTTCTTCTCCTTCTGGATCTTACGTAGGAATGCGTAGTAAATTATCTGTGTGAAGTAGGCAAATGGATTCTTGGATTTCTCTGGATCGAAGTTGTCTACGTACTGTAGGCAGTTCTCTATACCATCACATACCATATCTTCTCTGAACATATAGTTCACGAAGTTCGGTTTATACGACAAATGCGTGGCGATTTTTAAAAAGCACTCTGCGATGTATGGTGTCAGTCGTGGTCGAGGTAGATCATTCTGTTTAGCAAACTGCACCTTCTCTCGATACGCTACTATGGCAGCCAAGAAATCTTTGTTATTGACGTAATACTCCGTCTTAACTTTTGCTCGCATTGCCATAAGTATATTTTCCTTTTATGAACTTATTATATCACACCGCCTAAGGGCTTGACAAGTACTCTTAATCTCTATAGAATAACAGTGTCGCTGTGCAAGGGTCATTAGGCCCTATACATTTTTTCAAAGAGCGACCGAGCTTTATTGATGGAACCTAGCATACCCATCTCTGGAGTAGGTCTAACTCTATTCGGTATAGAATTACGAAATACCATATCAATATTTTCTAAGTAGAAGTCCTGAATTGGTTTTTGGGCGGTCGTCATCGTTACTATATTACCACGATCAACGACAAATGTCTCGTCGGGAGACATACACGATTTCATCCATAGGTCTAGCTTGAATCCTTTAATGACCGTGGATCGGTCTGATGCATTTGCCTCAAGCACTTGCATTGGATTGTGAAGCATTATTACAGTGTCATCCTCAGGAGGGAACGTAATACCAGCAATCAACTCATCTCCAGTAGACAATTTCACCGTTCCAATAAAATCGAAAGGCTCTCCTTCAGGTGTGAATTGAATGTCTGTTTCCATATTAGAATTTCGTTTGAACTTTTATAATCTCATAATCGAATTTTTCTTGTTGATATATTTTGAGACGTTCCTCAAAGTGTTTGAATGTAAAATTCTTCCACTCTCCGCGTGAGATGTTATCGCTGATATCGTAGAGTGTGGCTACGGTTTTTCCTTTTCCTCTTCTAAGAACTCTGCCGATGGACTGGAGATTACGGATTCTGGACTTGGAGGGACTGGCGAAGACGATGTTGTGCAACCGCTTAATGTTAATCCCAGTACTGAAAGTGCCATAAGAGGCAACAATAATCGCGTC
>MDSZ01041743.1_pt1 | contig 11651 bp, 12 predicted proteins | sample 811201 | NCBI WGS metagenome assembly MDSZ01 (sample SAMN05326647, study PRJNA326480) | marine metagenome | isolation source: seawater | place: Indian Ocean: North | collected 2010 | reverse complement strand
GCGTTGCCAATTATGTCGAAGGTTATGACTGGGGAAGTGTCTGGTTTTATAAAATTCGCAAAGGTGGTACAGAAGGAACACTTGCAAACAAAGATATTGAACAAAGGTACATGCCGGTCGTTTTTGATAATACCGATCGGGTGATGGGGTACGGAAGAAAGTTCTACGATCAAACATTGAGTGATCTGGGCACAGGTCAATTCTAACCTTTCCAGCTCAATTTTCTTTTAATTGTTCGATTGACGAACAATCCTATTTTTGTTCTAATCTTCCGTTTTCTCGTAAAATCATATGAAGACTACTCTAGCAAAAGCTGAAACAACCACCCATGGATGGAAAATTGTCGATGCCAAGGATCAAATCCTCGGTAGACTCGCTGTTACCATCGCTGATTCCCTGCGCGGTCGTGACAAGCCCATTTATACGCCTCATGTGGACACGGGTGATTATGTTGTGGTAATCAACGCTGAAAAAGTAAAGCTGAGTGGATCAAAAGAAGAACAGAAGAAATATATGTTCTACAGTGGATACATGGGTAATGAAAAATACAGAAGTGTTGCTGATTTTAGGGAAAAACGTCCGGAATTTATTATTACAAATGCGGTGAAGGGTATGTTGCCCAAGAACAAACTCGCAGACAAGATGTTAAAGAAACTTAAGGTTTACAGAGGTGCCGAGCATCCACACGAAGCTCAACAACCTGTACCCCTTGCTACTTAAAAATTATCATGAGTGCTAAAACAGCTAAATCCGAAGAATTTATCGCCACTGGACGCAGAAAAACCAGTACCGCCCGTGTTCGTATCAAACAAGGAACTGGGACTTTCACCATTAACGGCAAAAAACACACTGAGTACTGCACGACTGAAGAGCATAAAAAAGTGGTTGTTTCTCCACTCAACACCGTCGATATGCTCGGCGGAGTTGATGTTTCTGTAAATGTGAAAGGTGGAGGTGGAACTGGGCAGGCAGGTGCGATCCGTCATGGCTTATCCCGTGCACTCGAAAAAATGAATCCAGATCTTAGAAGTCCGCTCAAGAAAGCGGGACATATGCGACGAGATCCACGAAAAATTGAAAGAAAGAAAACTGGTCAGCCAGGGGCAAGAAAAAGGTTTCAATTCTCTAAACGATAATCACAACTTTAAACTTTTTACTTCAACCCCTCGGAACTCCAACCGGGGGGTTTGTTTTTTTATCAGAACATACCATTTTTATTTTTTAAGCAATGAAAGCAGCGATTGTAGGAGCATCTGGGTATTCAGGAAGGGAATTAGTCTCTCTCCTTGTTAATCATCCATTAGTCACACTCGACTTAGTCACTTCGCGATCCCTTGAAGGACAAACCGTGGAGTCCCACATTCCCAGGCTTCGGGGAAAATGTAGCCAATTAAAATTTACAAATCCTTCAATTGAAGAATTAGCAAACTCTTCGGATTGTGATCTCTTCTTTCTCGCCTTACCACATGGAACTGCATCTTCTTATGCCCTCCCGCTTTTGGAAAATGGAAAAAAAGTAATCGATTTATCCGCTGATTTCCGGCTAAATTCTGCGTCTTTATACGAGGAATTTTATGATTCACCCCACCCATCTCCCCAATGGTTGGAAAAAGCAATTTATGGACTTCCTGAAATTCATTCAATCTCATGGGATGAATCCAATCTTATTGCATCTCCAGGATGTTATCCAACCAGCTTGATCATTCCTCTTTTTCCACTTTTACAAAATCGATTGATTAATCAGGATGGTATCGTTGCCAATTCTATGAGCGGGATAAGTGGTGCAGGTCGAAATGCATCTGAAAGATTACTTTTTTGCGAAAGAAATGAAAGTGCATGTGCCTACGGGCTTCCGAAGCATCGTCATTTGTCTGAAATTGAGGAGCAGCTTTCCATTGCGAATAAGGAACAGGTGACCCTATCCTTCCACCCCCACCTGGCCCCGATGAACCGGGGGATTTGTTCCACAATCTCAGTTTTATCGAATGGTTCCTTAGACAGGGACTCCATTGTTGATTGTTGGACAGAATTTTACAAGAATCGGAAGTTTGTTCATATTCTAAATAATGGAGAATTTCCAGATGTGAAAGATGTTGTCGGAACAAACCGAATAGATTTAGCCGTAAATCTGGATGAACGGACCAATCGCTATGTGATATGTTCTGCGGAGGATAATCTGCTCAAAGGAGCAGGTGGTCAAGCTGTACAGGCGATGAATATATGCCTAGGTTTTGATGAAGGAGAAGGCCTCCCGTGAAATTTTACGAGAATGGAGAAGCCCTGACTGATCCTCGTGGATTCTTTTGCTCGGGTGTACACTGTGATGTAAAAGGAGTAAAAAATGGAAAACTTGATCTTGGCATAATTTTCTCCAAAAAACCTTGTAATTCAGCCGGTGTTTTTACCACCAATGATGTTCGTGCAGCACCGGTGATTTATTGTCAAAATCTTCTAAGCGTACCAAATGCGGTCTTTCACGCAGTTGTTGCCAATAGTGGAAATGCAAATGCTTGTACTGGTCAGCAGGGCGAATTGGATTCTAAAAAGATGGCTTCTGAAGTAGCCAGACACTTGGATATTAAAAAGGAGGAAGTATTGGTGTGTTCGACCGGGCGGATAGGTGAAAAATTACCAATGACACGTATCACCACTGGGATAAGAGAAGCCAGTGAAGATATCCTTGATGAATGTGACGGAGCCCGTGCTTTTCAGGAAGCTATTCTGACTTCGGATACATGTACCAAATCATGCTCGGCAAAAATTACTACTTCCCGTGGTGAAGTCACCATTGGTGGTGTAGTAAAAGGGGCTGGTATGATTGAGCCAAATATGGCAACCATGCTTGCCTTTCTTACTACTGATATTCAGGCGACCAATCAGGAACTTCAAGAAATTGTTCAACATGCTGTTAATCAATCATTCAATCGAATCACCATTGATGGGGATATGAGTACAAATGATTCAGTTCTTCTGCTGGCTAATGGAGCTTCAGGAATTATTCTCTCCGAAGAATCGAAAACTGTGCAAAATAATTTTTCTCAGGCTGTGATAGCTATTTGTTCGTGCCTTGCAAAAAAATGTGTAACGGACGGAGAAAAAGTGACTAAATTTGTAAAAATAATTGTGGAGGATGCCAGTGATACGGATTCAGCACTTAAGGTTGCTCGCTCCATAGCCAACTCTCTATTGGTCAAATCATCCTGGTATGGATCGGATCCGAATTGGGGACGAATTGTCGATGCGGCAGGCTATGCGAAAGTGGGCATTTCTTTCGAAAAGCTCAGCATGCACTACAATGACACACCTGTGCTCAACAAGGGACGTCCTTTAATAAGTAATAAATCGGTATGGAAAGAAATTGTTTCAGCTAGTGAATTTTCAATTTCCCTGAACCTTGGAATGGGGAAAGAAAAAGGTGAAATTTGGAGCAATGACTTGAGTGAGGAATATGTAAATTTCAACAAGAGTGAATAATGCCTGAAATGGAAGAGAGTAAAAAAAAGGCCAGTATTCTGGTTGAGGCTTTACCCTATGTTCGCCGTTTTCGCGGTTCCATATTTGTGGTCAAATATGGAGGAAGCTTTATGGACTCACCTGACCCAGAAGTTCGTTCACGGGTAGCCCAGGATCTCGTCTTTCTTAACTTTGTCGGAATAAAAGTCGTCGTGGTTCATGGCGGGGGCAAAGCAGTTACCCGCACCTTGGCAGAAAAAGGAATAGAGGCAAAATTTATTGATGGCTTGCGGGTTACAGATAGTGAGACCATTCAAGTGGTTGATCAGGTACTTAACGGATCAGTGAATGAGGAAGTGGCATCCTTTGTCTCCAAGTTCGACTGTGAAACAAAAAGAATACCCGGTAAAGAGGTTCTAATTTGTGAAAAACAAAATCATTCAACGGATCTTGGCTTTGTCGGTGATGTACTCACCGTTCAAACGGAACCTATTCTCGAGGCTCTCGAATCCGGTGCAATGCCCATTCTTTCATCAACCGGTTCAGATGCAAACGGACAATGCTACAATGTTAATGCGGATACAGTTGCTGCAAAAGTTGCTATTGCATTAAATGCCAGACGATTGGTCTATCTTTCAGATGTGCCCGGACTTTTAGAGGATCCAAGTGATCCCAATTCTCTTTTATCCAGTCTTCCAGTCAGCCAGGTTGAACCCCTAAAAAATCGAGGAGTGATTGCTCAAGGTATGCTTCCCAAAGTAAACAGTGCAGTGGAAGCATTGAATAATGGAGTTAATCGTGTACACTTTATCGATGGAAGATTAGCCCATAGTATATTGCTAGAAATTTTTACAGATGAAGGAATCGGAACGGAAATTATTCATTCCTGAACCCCAAAGAGATGGATTCTGATCATTCAAAATATTTGGTAGGAAATTATGCTTCCCCTTCAATTGATCTTGTGAAGGGAAAAGGTGCCTGGGTGTGGGATAGTAAAAATAAAAAATATCTGGATTTCACATCGGGAATTGCAGTTACTAATATTGGACACTGTCATGAACACTGGGTAAAAAAAACATCCAGCCAGGCTCAGGAAATGGTACATTGCTCAAATCTCTTTTCCATACCCGAACAAGTTAGACTGGCTAAAAGAATGGTAGAAAATATTGCTCCTGGGAAAATGCTCTTTTGCAACAGTGGTGCAGAAGCCAATGAAGCTTTAATAAAATTCTCTCGTCTGGTTGGTAAAAAAAGAGAACCTCACAGGCACAAATTATTGGTCGCAGAGAATGGTTTTCATGGACGGACCATGGGTGCACTTTCCGCTACATCATCCCCAAAATATAGAAACGGATTTGAGCCTTTGCTCGAAGGTTTTTCTTTCGCACCTCTCAATGATCTCCATGCTTTTGAGAAAAAAATCGACCAGGAAACAATTGGAATCATGGTCGAATCTATTCAGGGAGAGGGAGGAATCAAAGTGGCGAGGGATGATTTCCTTCTTGGTCTGCAAGAACTTTGCCGTGAAAAAAATCTCCTATTTCTTCTCGATGAAGTACAAGCGGGAATTGGAAGAACAGGAGAATTTCTTGGCTTTCAAAAATCGGGGATTGAACCTGATGCTGTAGCCATTGCAAAGGGTTTGGGCGGAGGTTTCCCAATTGGAGGTGTTTGGATTGCTGAAAAATGGGTCGATATTTTTACACCCGGTTCTCATGGCACAACTTTTGGTGGATCCCCCCTCGCCTGCTCAGCTGCTAATGCGGTACTAGATGTTTTAGAAGCTGAAAATCTTATTGAAACAGCAAGAGAGAAAGGAAATATTCTGCTGAAAGGACTGAATGAATTACATTCCTCACACCCAAAGATTATTTCTGAGGTTAGGGGAAGAGGACTGATGCTAGCTTTGGTTTGTCATCAGCCACCAAACAAAATAATTCAAAATTTTAGGGAAGAAGGTTTGTTAGTCGTTGGTGCGGCAGAAAACGCAATTCGCTTCCTCCCGCCTTTAAACATTTCAAAGGAAGAAATCGGAGAGGCCCTTGCAATCTGTTCAAAGGTGCTTAAGAACTTCAAACCAGACTCGAGTAAATGAAACACTTTTTAGAAGAAAATAACTTCACAAAAGAAGAAATTGAATCTGTTTTTCAACAAGCATTTAAATTCAAAAGAGAAAGAGATCAAAGACCTTCTAATGATTTGCTTGGTCAAACTTGGGGAATGTTGTTTTATAAGAACAGTACCCGCACACGGGTTTCTTTCGAAGTCGGTGTCAGGGAAATGGGAGGACATCCACTTATGCTTGATTTATCCAATACCCAAATTGGTAGAGGTGAAAGCATAGAAGATACAGCTAAAGTGTTGTCCCGGTTTCTTGATGGTTTAATCATCCGAACGCACGGACATGAAATCATTAAAGAATTTGCTCACCATGCTAAGATTCCAGTGGTGAATGCACTTACGGATTTCTTACATCCTTGCCAAATTTATGCCGATTGTATGACTATTCTGGAAAAAACTGGTTCTTCTGAAAATCCGTTTTCCGGACTACAGGGTAAGAAATTGGTCTTTTTTGGAGATACAAGTTGTAATATGGCAAATTCCTGGATTCTAGCTGGCGCACTCTGGGGTATGGAAATCTGGCTTTGTGGACCGAAAGAATTTAAACCACACGAAGAGATTAAAAATTTTTGTGATACTGCAGGGCTTTCGAGTAATTGGAATTTCACCACAGATTGCATCGAAGCTTCAAAGGATGCTGATATTCTATATACCGATGTATGGGTGAGTATGGGCTGTGAATCGGAAGAAAATGATCGAAAAGCCAAAATGTCACCCTACCAGGTAAAAGCACAATTTTTTGAACATGCCAAAGACGATGCTTTATTCATGCATTGCATGCCGGCACATCCTGGGGAAGAAGTAAGTGATGAAGTTCTTAAATCTCCAAAATCTATCCTTTTCGACCAGGCTGAAAATCGATTACATATTCAAAAAGCCATTCTTAAAGAACTATCTGAAAATAAAAATACATGAAAATTATTCTCGCCTACTCGGGAGGTTTAGATACCTCCGTCCTGCTACATTGGTATGCAAATGAACAAAATGCTGAGGTAATTACCTACTGTGCAGATGTTGGACAGGAAGAAGAGCTCGATGGTTTGGAGGAAAAAGCTCTTGCCACCGGAGCAACTGCTCATCGCACCTTGGATTTGGTCGATGAATTTGCGGAGGATTATATTTTCCCTATGGTCAGGGGTAATGCTGTTTATGAATCGCAATACCTTCTTGGTACTTCAATCGCCCGCCCAATTATTGCCAAAGCACAGATTGATATCGCTCGTGAATTTAATGCTAACGCCGTGGCACATGGTGCAACTGGAAAAGGAAATGACCAGTGCCGATTTGAACTAACTTTTTCTGCTTTAGCCCCGGATTTAAAAATACTTGCTCCATGGCGAGATGCCTCTTTCAGAGAAGAATTCCCAGGACGCAAAGAAATGATCGAATATTGCAAGACTCACAAAATCGATGTGGAAGCAAGTGCATCCAAGCCCTACTCAATGGATCGTAATCTTTGGCATATTTCATATGAAGCAGGAATATTGGAGGATCCATGGTTTGATCCAACAACACCTGACAACAGGAAAATGTACAAATTAAGTGTGGATCCCGAATTGGCACCCGACGAAGCACAGTATATAGAGCTTACTTTTGAGAAAGGAAACTGTGTAGCAATAGATGGAAATAATTTATCGCCTGCTCAGGTAGTTACCCAATTAAATAAGATCGCTGGAAAGCATGGAATTGGCCGGGTTGACTTGGTTGAAAACCGATTTGTTGGCATGAAAAGCAGGGGAGTTTATGAAACTCCCGGAGGTACCATTCTTCTACATGCCCATCGTCAGATGGAAACCCTCACTATGGATCGTGACCTTATGCATTTAAGAGATTCTTTAGTGCCACGTTATGCCGAATTAATTTATTATGGTTTTTGGTTTGCACCCGAAAGAGAAGCGTTACAGGCATTAATTGATAAAAGCCAGGAAACAGTCAGTGGGGTCATCCGCCTAAAACTTTATAAAGGTAATGTGACCACAGTAGGAAGAAAGTCGGATTTGTCCTTATATGATGAGTGCATAGCTTCAATGGATGATGATGAAAGCGATTATCAACCAGAAGATGCGGGCGGGTTCATCAGACTGAATGCTCTGCGCTTAAAGGAAAGACAGAGAAAGCAAAATTATAGAGTTTAAAACATCGATTTTCTTGATGCATTTACTTTTTATAGATAACTACGATTCCTTTACCTATAACCTGGTTCAATATTTTGGTGAATTAGGAGCAACATCAGAGGTTATCAGGAATGACTCAGTAAGACCTGAGGAAATAAATGCGGAAAATTTTAATGCAATTGTAATATCTCCTGGACCCTGCGACCCGGACCGGGCTGGAATTAGCCTCCAAATCATTGAAAGATTTTCTAAAATTAAACCTATTCTTGGCGTATGTCTTGGGCACCAATGTATTGCTCAAGCATTTGGGGGAAAGATTGTAAGAGCCGGGCACTTAATGCATGGAAAAACCTCACCTGTCCATCACAACAATACAGATTTATTTCTAAATTTGCCTAACCCACTCACAGCTACGCGTTATCATTCTTTGCTTATCGAGCCCGCTTCAATGCCCGATTGTCTTGAAATTACTGCCCGCACAAAAGATGAGGAAATTATGGGAATTAAGCATAAAGCCTTACCTATTTGGGGTGTCCAATTCCATCCCGAATCCTTGGCCACAGAAAAAGGAATTATGATCTTGAAGAACTTTATCAATCTCTGTTAGAACATACTTGTGTGTGTGGAAAACGGAAATCTTAAGAATTAATGCATTGTCCCAAATGTTCTTCGGACGACTTAAAAGTCCTCGATACGAGGGCTGGGAAAGTTGCATCGACTAGAAGAAGAAGAGAATGTCAAAACTGTGGACACAGATTCTCTACCATTGAGGAAATTCTCAGGGAAGATTTGGTTGTGGTCAAACGGGATGGTCGAAGAGAGAGCTTTGACCGGACCAAGTTGGCAATGGGATTAAGAAGAGCGATTGCAAAACGGCCAATCGACGCAGAACAAATAAATGCGTTGCTATCCCAGACACTTCGTCAAATTGAAAACGAATTTGATGGCGAAGTTCCTAGCCGGGCAATTGCCGATGCAATCATGCTAAGACTCAAAAATGTGGATGGAGTCGCATGGCTTAGATATGCTAGTTTCTACGAAGATTTCATGGGGATTTCTCATTTTCTTGAGGAATTAGTTAAATTAGGTGGTGAAATAAAGGGTGACAAAAACGGCGGATAAAAAAGACGACTATACCAGACTACAAAATCTAAATGCTTTGTTCTCCGTAATAGGAAGCGGCTCAACGCATGAGGAAACCTTGCAGTTACAAAGAACGCTTTCTTTTCTTCGGGAGAATGATGGAAAAAGAGTTATGCCCGTAAAATCATTTGAACACTGTGTCGATCAGGTCGTCCGTTTTCATTTCCCCAATAAGAGAAACTTTGGTTATACTCATTGGAACGCAAGGGTTTCACCCATTGACCCACTGTGGATTCGGGCATCTGTGGTCGAATTTGTGAATTCTTCACACAGTGTCGACCGTGGTGTTCTTTTGATTTCGGGCCTTCGAGAATCTCTGCTTGGGCCCAACAAAAGGTGGAGTATAAAAAGGGAAAAATACTATCAGGAAATTAGAAATTTCATTGAAGAATTAGTGATGCACCACGCTGAGAAAGAACAGGGTCTATCAGTCTTATTCTTCTAAGTTTTATTTGCTATCTACAGGATTTGTCTCTTCTGGGTAACTGCCCAAAACTTTAAGAAAAGGACAAGTCTTTTCTAATTCTTTTATGACCTCTAAAACTTTTGTATCATCCCGATGACCAATAAAATCTACAAAAAAATAGTAATCCCATGTTTTTAAGCGACTTGGACGGGATTCAATTTTACAAAGGTTGAATTCACGATCAGAAAAGGTTTTTAAAGCCCCTTTTAGTGCTCCAACTTGATCAGGAAGAGAAAGAACGAGACTTGTCCGATAGGTTATACCATCTCTTTTAGGTAAAAATTTGCGAGCTACAACCAAAAAGCGAGTAACGTTATTTTTACGATCCTGAATCTCATCTTGCTGAGAAGGGACCTGGTAAATCCTCCCGGCAAGTTGGCCAGCAATGGCCGCGTTTTTTTTCTCTTGATTCAGAGATTTAACGGCTTCTGCAGTACTTGTAACAGGGACCAAACGGGCATTGGGTAGGTTTCTCCGCAACCAATCTCCACACTGAGCGAGAGCTTGGTCCTTAGAATGTACCTCATCGATTTCTGAAAGAGGGAAAAAACTAAAAAGAGAGTGCTCAACTTTTAAAAATACCTGAGCAATAATAGTTAGCTCAGTCTCGACCAAAAGATCGAGTGATCGATTAACGGCACCTTCTGTGGAATTTTCAATGGGAACCACGCCATAATCACATTCACCACTTTCCACAGCCTGAAATACATCAGGAATATCTGGTAAGGCTCGGTAATTTAATGTGGATCCAAAATTGTTAACCGCAGCCTGATGTGTGTAAGTTGCTTCTGGTCCTAAATAACCAATCGTCAAATTTTTTTCCAAGGCAATTGATGCGGAGATGATCTCGCGATAAATAATACGAAGAGAATCCTTATGTAAAGGACCGGAATTGATATTTCCTAATTTTTCAAAAACCTGTTCCTCTCGAGCAGGATCATAAGGGTCTACACCAAGCTCGTTTTTAATTCGTCCAATTTCCACAGCTGCACGCACGCGTTGATTTAACAAATCAACAATTTTCGAGTCGATTCGATCAATCTCGTCTCTTAGAGACTCTAAATTTTTATTTTCCACAAAAAAAGGTTGTTGCGAATGAAGAAGAAATTGGTTGTTTTCGCAATTCCTTATCATACTTGATTCCAATTGAAATCAAATCATAATCTTTTCTAATGAATTCATGCAACCGCAACTTTTCATCCATCGTTGTTGATGGTAATGATCGCGCTCCCAATCGTTCAATGCTCCGGGCCGTTGGTTTTAATGATGAAGATTTTCAAAAACCTCAGGTAGCCGTATGCTCAGCCTGGAGCATGGTGACTCCATGTAATTCTCATCTTGATGAGCTGGGCAAAGCATCTGTTCAAGGAGTGGACAACTCAGGAGGGAAGGCAGTTCCATTTGGTACCATTACGGTTTCTGATGGGATAAGCATGGGAACGCCTGGAATGAGATACTCCCTAGTTTCAAGGGAGGTAATAGCCGATTCAATCGAAACAGTGGTTGGAGCGGAAGGGATGGATGGCATTGTTGCAATTGGGGGTTGCGATAAAAATATGCCTGCTTGCGTGATGGCCCTTGCCCGTATGAACAGACCTGGAATTTTTGTATATGGAGGTACAATCCTGCCCGGAATTCATAAGGAAAAAAATCTAGATATTGTATCTGTATTTGAAGCAGTTGGTGCCCATGCATCAGGCCAGATTGATGAGGATGAGCTAACCAATATTGAAAAAAAGGCAATTCCAGGACCAGGTTCGTGTGGTGGGATGTACACAGCAAATACAATGTCTTCGGCAATCGAAGCACTGGGTATGAGCCTGCCCGATAGTTCAGCCCAACTTGCAGTGTCTGAAGAAAAAAGAGTTGATGCTAAAGATGCTGGAGCAGCAGTAGTCAATCTGATCGAAAAAAATATCAAGCCACGGGATATCATGACCCGAAAAGCTTTTGAAAATGCAATCACTGTAGTGATTACCCTTGGTGGGTCAACAAATGCCGTGCTTCACTTACTCGCGATGGCCCATGCCGCCGATGTCACACTTTCCCTCGATGACTTTACTGAAATTGGAAAACGCGTACCTGTTCTCTGCGATCTAAAACCGAGTGGAAAATATAATATGTCCCACTTTGTTCGAATTGGTGGTTTGCGACCTCTTCTCAAAACTCTTTTATCCGAAGGACTCCTTCACGGTGACTGTATAACTGTGACCGGCAAGACACTTGCCGAAAATGTGGCTGATTCACAACCCTATGCCCCCTACCCTAGTGGACAAGATTTAGTCCGCCCATTTAATGATCCCATCAAACCGGATAGTCATCTTCGTATACTCTACGGTAATCTTGCTTCCGAT
>MDSZ01130949.1_pt1 | contig 11653 bp, 8 predicted proteins | sample 811201 | NCBI WGS metagenome assembly MDSZ01 (sample SAMN05326647, study PRJNA326480) | marine metagenome | isolation source: seawater | place: Indian Ocean: North | collected 2010 | reverse complement strand
ATAGGAAATTCTGCTAAACTTGGTAAAGGGGAATGGTGCGTTTTAGAATCAGATGAGTCCGACGGTAGCTTTTTAAAACTTCCTTTTACATATTCAATAATCACCAATATTGATGATGAACATCTTGAACATTATGGTTCATTAGATAATTTAAAGAAAAGTTTTATTAAATTTGCAGAAAAAACTCCAACTTTTGGCAAGACTCTTATCTGTTTAGATAATAAAAATAATAGATCAATTTTAAGTAAAATTAAAAATCAAAATATACTTACTTATGGGACAAATGATAAGTCAAATTTTAGAATTAAAAATATTTATCTTGAAAAAAATATATCTAAATTTGATTTAGAAATAAATTTACCAAACCAACAGAAAAAATTAATAAAATCATTTAAAATTCCATTGATTGGAATTCATAATATAAAAAATTGTTGTGCATCTATATCTGTAGCAATCATGATGGGAATTTCTATCAATCTCATTAAAAAAGCAATTTTAGAATTCAAAGGTGTTCAAAGAAGATTCAATTTTATTTTTGAACATAATAAAAGTATTTATTATGACGATTACGCCCATCATCCTACCGAAATAAATGAATTGCTTAAGTCCACAAGAAATGTTTATGGATCGAAAAAAATAATATCCGTTTTTCAACCTCATAGAATTTCAAGATTGAACTCTCTCAAGAAAAGATTTACAAAATGTTTTAAGTTCGCAGACCAAGTTTTACTTTGCCCAATATATAAAGCTGGTGAAAATATTAAATTAAAATTTAATTATATAAATTTTGCAAAAGAGATAATTAAAAATTCAAAAGTTGATTTGATAATGATAAGTGGGGAAAAGCAATTAGCAAAGTTTGTAAAACAAAATATCTATGGTGAAAAAATTGTTATAGGAATGGGTGCAGGAACTATATCAAGCTGGATAAGAAATTTACCTAAATTAATTAAATGAAATTAAATGATTTAGAAAAACTAAAATTTTCTGACAATTCACGTTTAAGTTTTGATCATGATTTAACACGCTTAAATTGGTTTAATATTGGCGGTAAATCAAAAATCTATTTATTAGCAAATTCTTTAAAAGACTTATCTTTATTTCTTAAAACATATCAAAAAAGGGGAAAAATTTTTATTTTAGGAGCAGGCTCAAACACACTATTTGATGATAAAATATATGATGGTGTAGTAATAAGATTGGGAAAAAATTTTAATAACATTTCTAGATTAAATGAAAATTTAATTATTTCTGGAAGTTCTTGTTCAGACAAAAAAGTCTCTGATTTTGCAATGGAAAATGGAATTGAGGGCTTTGAATTTTTATCTTGTATTCCCGGATCGATCGGTGGAGGGATTAGAATGAATGCTGGCTGTTATGGTAGGGAATTTAAAGATATTATTGTTTCAGTTCAAGCCATAGATTTCGATGGCAATATTTCGACAATTTACTTTTCAAAAATTTCGTTTAAATACAGATCGACAAATTTACCCAAAGATTTAATTTTTTTAAGCGCTACCTTTAGAGGAAATTCGTTGAAAAAGGAAAAAATTAAATCGAAAATAGACGAACTTAAAAACAAAAAAGAACTTTCTCAACCCCTCAGAGTTAAAACTAGTGGCAGTACATTTAAAAACCCTATAGATCAAAGCAATAAAAAGGTTTGGGAACTAATTAAAGAATCAGTTGATATTAATGAAGTGAATAAGATGTTTGGAGATGCAAAACTTTCAGAAAAACACTGTAATTTTCTTATTAATAAAGAAAAAGCTACCTCAAGAGATATGAAAAATCTTATAAATTTTATTAAAGAAAATGTATATAAGAAAACAGGAGTTAAACTAGAATTAGAAATAGTCTTAACTTCCTAGAGATGAAAAAAAAATTATTAATTTTAGCAGGCGGTTATTCAAAAGAAAGAGATATAAGTTTTAAAACAGCTAAAGCAATTTTTAAACAAATAAATAAAAAATATATTTGCAAAATTTTAGACCCAAAAAATGATTTTATAAAAGATATTAGAAAATTTAAACCGAACGTAATTTTCAATGCATTACATGGTAGATTTGGAGAAGATGGTTATGTTCAATTAATTTTAGAAAATGAGAAAATAAAATATACCCACTCGGGAGTGAAAGCATCTTCGATATGCATCAATAAAGTCATTTCAAAAAAAATTTTTAAAAAACATAAAATTTTATCTCCTAAATATTTAGTTTTAAAAAACAATGCAAATCAAAACTTAAAACAAATAAATGAAAAAATTAATAAGAGTTTGAAATTCCCTGTTGTGATAAAGCCTGTCAACGAGGGCTCAAGTGTAGGAGTTTTTATATGTGATAGACATAATTTTTATAAAAATTTAAAAAAATTAAGCGCCGAAAAAGAGATATTAATCGAGCAATACATCCCAGGCAGAGAGATACAAGTTGCCATAATGGGAAATAAAAAATTGGGCACTATAGAGTTGGTTCCTAAACGAAGATTTTACGATTATAAAGCAAAATATGAGAAAAATGCTAAAACTGAGCACATAATTCCTGTCAATCTTCCAATAAAAAAACTCAATGAAGTAGAGAATATTGCGCTTATGGCTCATAAAATAACTGGATGCAGAGGAATAACTCGAAGTGATTTTAGATATAATAATAATAAATTTTATCTCCTAGAAATTAATACACAGCCTGGAATGACAGAACTGTCATTAGTTCCAGAAATTGCAAAATTCAAAGGAATTAATTTTTATAAATTAATTAAGTGGATGATTAATGATGCTTCGATCAATAGATAGAGGGAAAATTTATATTTATATTTTTTTATTTTTTACCTTAATGAGCTTACATAATTTAAAATATAGTAAATTTATTGATGATTTTTTTGTAGTAAAAAAAATTATTTTCAAAAGTGATATAGAAGAGAGTATTAAAAAAGAAATATTCTCGTCTTTAAATAACTTGCAAGGAAATAATATATTTTCTTTAAGCACCAAAAACGTTCTTAATAAAATTAATAAATTTAATATAATTAATGAATATAAAGTAAAAAAACATTACCCATCCTCAATTGAGGTAAATTTAAAAGAAACAAAAATTTTAGCTTATTTCATAGAAAATAATTCGAAGGTATTTTTAGGTGAAAATGGAAAGAAAATAAAAAAAACTAAAAATATTAACAAGGACCTTCCTTTGATTGTTGGTTTAGTTGATATCAATAAATTTTTGATTTTAAAAAAAAAACTAAATAATAATGGATTTAATCTAGGCCAATTCAAAAAATTTTATTTTTTTAAATCAAACCGGTGGGATTTGATTTATCAAGATGAATTAATAGTTAAACTGCCAATTGATAATATTGATAATTCGTTAAAGAAACTCAAACAAATAATTGAAAGTTTAAATTTACAGAATACTAAAATTATTGATTTTAGGATAAAAAATAAAATTATTTTTTCATGAGTGAGATAACATCTTTAGTTTCAATATTAGAAATAGGTTCAACATATGCTAAACTTTCTGTTTATGATAAACAAATTTTATCTCAAGAAATTTTTTATGAAGAAAAATTAAACCATACCAAAGAAAAAAAATTAACAAATGAAGATTTAATATTCAATTTAATTTTATCTGCAGAAAAAAAAATTAGTAAACATGTAAATGAAATTATTTTATTAATAGACTCTCCGAGTATAAGTTCCCTAGATTTTTCAATTGAGAAGGTTTATGACAAAAAAATTTTAACTAATAAAGATCTAGATTTATTACTTGAAGAATGTGAACAGATTTATAAAAAAAATAGTAAAGATAAAGAAATCTTACATATTATAAATACAAAAAATATTCTTGATGGTGTAGTGATTGATAAGTTGGATAATTTTTCAAAAGAAGTTTATAAAGCAATATTTGAAATTAAAATTATAACTATAGATAAAAAAATTTTTGATTATTATAAAAATTTTCTACTAAAAAAACATATTGTCATTAAAAATGTATTTTGTATAAGCTTTATTAAATCTTTAGGCTTAATAAAAAAAACAGGAATACACGGATATAGTTCTTTTATAGATATTGGATTAAAAAAAAGTAGTCTTTTAATTTTTGAGAATAGTAGGCTGTTGTATCTTAATAATACTCATGTTGGAGGTGAACATGTCACAAAAGACATATCAAAAATTTTAAAAATTGACTATCGTCAAGCTGAAGCTCAAAAATTAAAGTTTTCAAAAAATAGTAAATTAAAAAACGAATTTCAAAATGAAATATTGGTTAAAAAAATAATTAATTCAAGGCTAGAAGAAATTGTCGAATTATTATTTTTAAATTGTCCTTTAATTAAAAATCAAAACTTAAATGAACATATTAAACTTTTTTTTATTGGAAATGGATCTCGCGTTCTGAGTGAGAATTTACTTACGTTTGGAGAAGAATTTAGCTTTATATCAGAAATGTCGATTATAGAGGAAAAAAAAAGAGATGTATGTGATAGTGCATTCGAATTTCAGGCCTATAATGAAAAAATCAATACAAATAAAACTAAAATTAGTTTTGAAAACAAAGGATTTTTTGAAAAATTCTTTGATTACTTTGGAAAAAAATAGCAATTTTTTGTAATATAAGTTGTTTTTTCGAAGTTATTTTTTCTAGTATAAACCTCTAATGTCACTTTTAAATCAAAAAACTATTAAGAATAAAATTTCTTTTAATGGAATAGGATTGCATTCAGGTAAAAAAGTTGAATTAAATCTTTTACCATCTCCTCCTAATTCAGGAATAATATTTAAAAGAATTGATATTAAAAATAACAATATTGTCATTCCTTCATTCGATAATGTTATTGATACAACATTGTGTACCACTTTATCAAATGCACATGGAGTTAAGGTCTCTACTATAGAACACTTAATGGGTGCATTATATGGTTTAGGAATTGACAACCTTATCGTCGAAGTTAATGAGCAAGAATTGCCAATATTAGATGGGTCGGCTAAAATATTTGTTGATAAGATTTTATCGTTTGGAATTAAGTGTTCTTCTATTCCAATAAAACTAATTAAAATAAATAAAAAAATCTCATATCAAGAAGGAAATAAAAGTATATCATTAGATACTTCTAAAGTTGCATCTGAAATAGATTTTGAGATTAAATATGAAAATGAAATAATCGGGACTCAAAGAAATAAACTAAATATATTTAATGATAATTTGCAAGATGTTTTTAGTTCTAGAACCTTCTGTTTATTTGAAGAGGTAGATAAGTTAAAAAGTGTTGGTCTGGCCCAGGGAGGGAGTTTAGATAATGCTATAGTTGTAGGAGATAAAAATATTTTGAATAAATCAGGACTAAGAAATAATAAAGAATTTGTAAATCATAAAATACTTGATTGTATGGGAGATTTGTATTTATCCGGCTATAGAATTGTTGGTTCTTTAAAAACTTCTCTTGGTGGCCATGGTCTAACGAATAAGATTTTAAGAAAAATGTTTTCTGATAAGTCTAATTTCTCAGTAATTGAAATTAAAGAAAAGACTTTGCCTTACCAAATCCTAGATAGATCTTACCTGAAATCAATCGCTTAAAAATAGAAATTTTTTTTATTTCTGCTAATAAATAGTAATGCGTTCTTTCATAATATATTTTTTTTCGAGTTATTTATTTTTGACTTCATGCTCTCAAGAAATAAAAACAGTTGAAGTAATTGAGAAAAAGGAAATTGATTTACAAATGATAGATGCTTATCAAGAAGGACTAAAGGCTTTAGAAGATAAAGATGGTTTGACTGCTGCAAAAAAATTTACGGAAGCTGAATTATTATTTCCTCAATCTGAATGGGCACCCAGAGCAGCTTTAATGGCGGCATACTCGTATTTCACATATGATTATTACTCAGATACAATATATGAGGTAGAGAGATATTTAAGAACCTATCCAAATCATAACAGGGCAGATTACGCATATTATTTATTAGCAGTAACTTACTATGACTCTATAGTTGACGAAACAAGAGATTTAGAAGCAATTATAAAATCCAAGGAGTATTTCGAATTTATTATTAATAATTTTCCAAATACTGATTATGCTGAAGACTCAATTTTTAAACTCCAATTAATTAATGAAATACTTGCTTTAAAAGAAATGTATTTAGCAAGATATTATTTTGAAAAGGAAAAATGGATTCCTGCAATAAATAGGTTCAAACTTGTCGTAGAAACTTATAATGAAACAGTTTTTATCGAAGAAGCTCTTCACAGGCTTGTTGAAATTCATTATAAAATTGGACTGGAAGATGAAGCAAAAAAATACGCTTATTTATTAGGATATAATTATCAATCAAGTGATTGGTATGAGAAAAGCTATAAAGTCTTAAACAAAAACTACAAATTAAAAAATAAGAAAAATATTAAAAACAATTCAGGGTTAATTGAAAGAATTAAATCGAAAATATTTTAATGTCAGATAAAAAATCGATTAAAAAAAAATATATCGATAAAATAAATAAACTTAAATTTCATAATGAATTATATTATTCAAAAGATAGGCCAGAAATATCAGATAAAGATTATGATGAATTAAAAAAAACGATTTTAAAGCTTGAAAAAAAATATAAGTTTTTAAAAAGTTCAGACTCACCATCAAAAAATATAGGTTTTAGACCTTCAAAAATTTTCCAGAAGCAAAAACATAATGTGCCTATGCTATCTTTATCGAACGTTTTTGAAAAAAAGGATTTAGACAACTTTGAAAAAAAAATTAGAAATTATCTTGATTGGAGTTTCAATAAAACTTTTGAATATAGTGTAGAGCCGAAGATAGATGGAATATCTGCATCCCTGATATACAAAAATGGAAATTTAGTTGCAGGATTATCTCGAGGTGATGGGTATGAAGGTGAAGTTATAACTGAAAATTTAAAAACAATAAACGATATCCCTCATAAAATTAAGTTTAAAAATTTTCCAAATGAAATTGAAATTAGGGGAGAAGTTTATATAAAAAAAACTGATTTTGAAAATTTAAAAGATAAATTTGCCAATCCAAGAAATGCCGCTTCTGGATCTCTTAGGCAAAAAGATGCATCAGAGACAAGGAAAATCCCTTTAAAATTTATTGCTTATACTTTTGGATTATTTAAAAATAATAATTTTAACAAACAATCAGAATTTTTAAAATCTCTGAGAAATTGGGGTTTTAATGTAAGCGAGCATAATTCTATTATATCAAATATTGATGAATTAATTAAAAATCATGAAAATTTTGAAAAAAAAAGATATCAATTAGATTACGATGTAGATGGGCTTGTTTATAAAATTAATGATCTTACACTTCAAAATAGATTAGGATTTGTTGGAAATGCACCCAGATGGGCCACAGCTCATAAGTTTTCTGCAGCTTCCGCTTATTCAAAAATTTTAAACATTGAAATTCAAATAGGAAGAACTGGAGCCTTAACACCAGTTGCAAAAGTTAAACCAGTGAATATTGGGGGTGTAGTAGTCTCTAACGCAACTCTCCATAATGAAGATGAAATTAATAATAAAGATATTAGAGTAGGAGATGTAGTGAAGATTGAAAGAGCTGGAGATGTAATTCCACATGTAATTTCGGTAGATTTATCAAAAAGAAATAAAAAATTAGTTAAATATTTATTTCCTGATAAATGTCCATCTTGTGGATCAAAAATTGAAAAGGAATTTAATAAACAAACAAAAAAATATGATGCAGTAAAAAGATGTTCATCCGAGGGATTTACTTGTGAAAAAATATCCATTGAAAAGATTAAACATTTTGTTTCAAAAGATGCTCTTAATATAGAAGGATTAGGAAAGAAAGTTGTTGAGAAGTTTTGGGAAAAAAAATTTATTCGGTATCCGCAGGATATATTCAAATTAGATTACAAAAAAGTTGAAAAACTTGATGGCTGGGGAAATCAATCTGTTGCAAATCTAAAATATTCTATTGAAAAATCAAAAAAAATAAAGTTTAACAAGTTTGTATTTGCGCTAGGTATTAGACATATTGGTCAAGAAAACGCAAAACTGATAGCAAAACACTTACAAAAAAAAGATAAATTTTTTAATATTAATAAAGATTATGATTTTAATTCTTTTTTAAATATTGATGGTATTGGCGAAACTCAAATATCCTCAATCAAAAAATTTTTTTCGATTAGAGAAAATTTAGAGGTTATTAGTCAACTTTCAGAACTTCTTAAAATTGATGATGAAATTATTAACAATCAAGGAAAATTTAAAAATTTGAGTTTTATGATTACTGGTAAGTTAAGCAATATGAGCAGGGCAGAGGCAAAATCAATTATTGAAAAAAATTCTGGAAAAATATTAAGTTCTGTAAGTAAAAAACTAGACTATTTATTAGCAGGAGACAAACCAACGCCTAAAAAACTAGATCTAGCAAAAGAATTAGGAATTAAAATTATAAATCAGAATGATTTAAATAATTTATTGAAGTGAGCTCAATAACCAAGCTTTTTCATTTTTATTCAAATATTTTGATATATTGTTATAGACCTCAAGTTTATATTTATATAAATAATTTTTCTCTTTGAGTGTTAATTGTTCATGACTAATTAATTCTTCATCAATCGGTGCCATTGTAAGATTTTTAAATTTTAATTTATTATTTTCTTTTTTTATATAAATTAAGTTTTCTATTCTGATACCAAAATTGCCCTCTTCGTAATATCCTGGTTCATTGCTAACTATCATGCCCTCCTTAAGTTCTACACTGTTGAACTTAGATAATGATTGAGGTCCTTCGTGAACATTTAAAAAAAAGCCTACGCCATGTCCTGTCCCATGTCCATAATCTAATTTAATTTCACTAAGTGAAGCTCTTGCTTTTTTATCAATCGATTTACCTGTCTTTATTTTATCCAAATTATTTGTTGCTACTGCAATGTGGCCCTTGAGGACCCTGGTAAAGATATCTTTGATTCTCTTTGAGGGTTTTTTAAAACAAACAGTTCTAGTGACATCAGTAGTGCCATATTTATATTGGCCACCAGAGTCACATAAAAAAATGTCATTTTTTTTAATCCTCCTATTTGTTTTTTTTGATGATCTATAATGTATTATGGCACTGTTAGGACCCGAGCCTGCAATTGTATTAAAACTTGGATATATATAATCTTTAAATTGTTTTCTAAATTTTTCTAATTTTCTTTCTAAATATAATTCATCAAAACCAAAATTTTTTTCTTGTTTTATCCAGTATAAAAATTTAGTCAAAGCCGCTCCATCTTTTATATGTGCAGATTTCATATTTTCTATTTCAACTTTATTTTTTATAGACTTTAAAAAGTATATTGGGTCTTGATAACATTTTATATTGAAAGTTGACGAAATAAGGCTTTGAAAGTAAATTGAACAAGTTAAGTTATCAATTATAAAACCCGTTGAATCCAAGTTTGATAGAACGTCGTAGAAATTTTCGAAAGAAAAAAATTTTATTTTTTTATAAGTAAGATTTTTTTTTATTTTCTCAGCTTTTTTAGAATCACTAAAAAAAAATATTCTATTATTTTTATCTATTAATAGTCTCGAATTTGGTATTGGGCTATTAGGATTATCTTCTCCTCTAATGTTTAGTAACCAAGCAACATTTTCTGGAGCTGACACAAATAAGCTATCTGCATTAAGTTTCTTTATAATTTTACTTAGTCTATTTATTTTGGAATTTGTCGACTCCCCAACAACTTTGTCATCTAATTTAAAAAAAAATTTTTTTTCTTTTTTTTTTACAAAGCAAATAGAGTCAATAAGGTTTTTATTAACCGGTATTAATTTAAATTTATGTTCAAAATATTTTTTTAATGATGACATTGTAAATAATTTTGGATCGTAACCAATTTTAGTTATTTTATTATTTACAAATATATCTTTAGGATAAGTGTAGGGTATTTCAATAATACTAAATTTGCTTCCAGACTCTATTTTGCTTTGAATTATATATCTACCATCTACAAATAAATAATCCTTAGATTTAGTGATAATTGCAAATCCTGCAGATCCAGAAAAATTTGAAACTGTTTTTAATCTATTAGGATAAGCAAATTCTCCAAAAAATTCATCATTTTTAGGAATTATATATGCATCCAATTCATAATAATTGAGTAATTTTTTTAATTCTTTAAGTATTTTCATGATTTAATTTTTTTTTGGTAACGTAACCACCCAGGACTTTTAACTTCACTTTCATATTCAATATCTTGGTTGAAATCAAAATCATCGATCCCATCATGCATAAATTGAGTATTTTTTTCAACATTTTTTTCAGGAAGTTCGTCTATAAACCTAGATGAAATACTGTCAATCCAATCTCCTTGATAAAATCTATTCATGGCAAAAGAAATGTGAGCAATTTTTTTAGCCCTTGTTATACCAACATATGCTAATCTTCTTTCTTCTTCTAGTCCACTTTGACCTTTTTCTTCCATAGATTTTTGATGTGGAAATAATCCCTCTTCCCAGCCAGGTAGAAAAACTACATCAAATTCTAAACCTTTAGAAGAATGCATTGTCATTAAATTGACTTTTTGGCCCTCCCAATCTTGATCTATTGATGTTGCAAGTGCGACATGTTCTAAAAAACTTTCTAGATTATCAAATTCTTTCATGGCATTTAATAGTTCTTTAATATTTTCAAGTCTATTTTCATTTTCCAAATCTTTTTTGTCTTTAAGCATTCGACTATATCCTGAATCATCTAAAATAATTTGAAGAAGTTTGACATGGTTTATTTTTTTTTTCAATTCAAACCTCCATTTATCTAATAGTCCTAGAATTGAATTTAAACCAACTTTTGTTTTTGGTTTAATTAAATTTAATTCAATCATTTTTTTTGCGCTATTTTCTAATGATAGTTTTTTTTCCTTTGAGAAATCATAAATAGCTTTAATAGTTGTTTCTCCAATTGATCTTTTCGGAACATTAATAATTCTTTCGAAAGATAAATCATCTCTAGGCTGATTAACAATTCTTAAGTAAGCAATACAATCTTTTATTTCTGCTCTTTCATAAAATTTTATTCCCCCAATTATTCTGTAAGGTATGCCAATTTTAAGAAAACGTTCTTCAAATTCTCTTGTTTGAAATATCGCCCTTACTAAAATTGAAATATTATTCAAATAATATTTTTTCTTTAATTTTTCAATTTTATCAGAAACACCTATGGCCTCATCTTTTCCATTTCTATAACTATCAAGATATACTTGTTCACCTTCTTCTCCATCGGTAAACAAAGTTTTTCCTACTCTATTTTCATTATTTGAGATTAATTCAGAGGCTACCGACAAAATATTTTGGGTTGATCTATAATTTTTTTCTAATCTTATTATTTTTGTATTTTTGTAGGCTTTATCAAATTCTAAAAAATTTTTAATTTCTGCTCCACGCCAACTATAAATTGATTGGTCATCGTCTCCTACACAGCAAATATTATTATTTTCTTTGGATAATAAATTTAACCACTTACTTTGAATAAAATTTGTATCTTGATATTCGTCAACTAATATATATTTAAAATTTTTTGAATACATTTTTGTTATGTCTGGGTTTTCTTCAAAAATTTTTATACAATGTAAAATTAGATCATTGAAATCACAGGCATTTAAATCATTTAATTTTGACTGATAGATTTT
>MDSZ01196030.1_pt1 | contig 11655 bp, 12 predicted proteins | sample 811201 | NCBI WGS metagenome assembly MDSZ01 (sample SAMN05326647, study PRJNA326480) | marine metagenome | isolation source: seawater | place: Indian Ocean: North | collected 2010 | reverse complement strand
TGTAGTTTTGTTGCTTGCCTAGATGCCCCTTAGAATAAACACAACGTTTTGATTTTTTAGGTCGTGGCTTTTTATAGCGGAAAGGATGGACAACTTTTTATTGACGGCAATAAAGCCGCAAAAGTTCAATCTTGGTCTTTTTCTAGTTCACAAGCTGTTCTTGAAACAACTTCTTTAGAAGACACCGATAGAACGATTGTTCAAGGAATTAGAAGTTATAGCGGTAGTGCAAGACTGTTTTACTATCAAGCTTCTGCTGGGTCTGGTGGAGATGTCACAACGTTAATTAATAAGTGTATTAAAGCTGGGAGTGGAGCTGGTGACGGAACGGCTGCTGATTCTAGTTCTGCCTTGTTAAAACTGAAAATTGTTGATGGTTCTGCCAATGGTCGTTTTATTACTTTTTCGACTCTAATTACTGGGATATCAATGAATAGTGCTGTTGGTGAAGTATTAAGTGCTGATATTAGTTGGGAATCAAACGGAGCACCTACAGAAGTATCTATCTAAATCATGGGTGTCTATTTTGGGCAATCGGGTGAAATAGCCCTTAAAAGAGATGCACTTCAAGCTGCTTTGCAGACGAAGTTAGATCCTTTTGATGTGAACACTTCAACAAAGAGATTTAGTGTTGACCATAGTTCAGGTTCGTTACTTACAGGAGATGAAGTAGAGATAGGAACGGTTGACGGTTCAAATCTTGAACTTGTTAACGGTCATAATTATCCAGATGGCAAATGGTTTATAAATGTAGATCCAGTTGGTGGTATAAGGTTATTCAACTCTTTTTCAAAAGCAATTGAGGGTTTAACAGCTAATGCTTTAACTCTTGCAACTCCTAGCTCTGCTAAAGATATTACAATTAAAACTAGAAATGAAAGATATAGGCACGTTGCCAATGTTCGAGATTTTGAGATGACAACGAGTAGAGAGCAAGTTGATTTAACAAATCTTGGAGATGAATTTAGAAATCAATATGAAGCTGGATTAATTAGTGGTCAAGGGACAATGAGCTGCATTTGGGAGCACAGTTATGACACAGGAGATAGAAAAAATGAATATGGAGCTGAGTCTGAGTTTGCGTTTTATTTAGCTCAATTAATTGTTAGAACTCAACAAGGATCAGATTTTGATGGTTTGTTTTACATCTATAGAGATTCAAATAATAAAAAAAATAATGTTTACTATGAAGCAAATTGCATTATTACTAATGTTGCCGTAAGCGTAAATGCGGCTGAAGTTATAGATACAAGAATTGAATTTGTGACGAATGGAGTTATTCGATTAAAAACAGGAGACACGGCTGGTTACATTCTTCAAGAAAGCTCTGATAAAGTTTTACAAGAAAATGAAAGTCCCATATTGCAGGAACAGGTTTAAACTATTGCTAATGGTTTTTAGATAGTAGTCAATGGCTGATCTTCAGATAAGTGCTTTACCTGCCCTCGGTGAAGCTGGTATTCAAGCGACTGACGTGCTTGCACTTGCAGATTTAAGTGCAACTGAGACAAAAAAGGTAACTGTAAAAGATTTAATAGCTGCTGGTGCGGCTCTTATTGATTCGGGAGATATTCCTGCTGCCAAGGTTGCAACGCCTTTTGCTACTGATGCCGTAGCGACAGCAACAATTCAAAATTTAGCGGTCACAACTGCCAAGATTGCTAACGGAGCGATAACTGCAACTCAGATAACAGACGCAACAATAACTGGAGCGAAGTTAGTTAACGATACTGTTACTGCAACACAGATAGCCGCTAATGCAATAACTGCTTCTGAATTAGCTGATGATGCCGTAGATACTGCTGCTATTGCTGCAAACGCTGTAACAACTGCAAAGATTACAGATGCCAATGTTACTTATGCAAAGTTAAGTCTTAGTGACGGAGATATCCCTGGAGCGAAAATTGCATCTGGAGGAATTACTGCTACTCAATTAGCAACAAACTCTGTTACTGCTACAGAACTTGCGGATAACGCTGTTGATACTGCTGCTGTTGCCAATGCTGCGATAACTGGAGCCAAAATTGCAAGTACAACCATTGCTGCTGGAAATATTGTTAATAACACGATTACAGCAACACAAATAGCAAACGGAGCTATTGGGACAACTCAAATAGCAGATGGAGCTGTAACAACTGCCAAGCTTTCTGGAACAATATCTGCTGGAACAATATCTGATGATGCAGTAACAACTGCCAAGATTATTGATGATGCAGTAACAAGTGCGAAGCTTGCAGCAAATGCTGTTGATGCAGCGGCTTTAGCAAATAATTCTGTAGATGCTGGAGCGATAGCTAGCAATGCTGTTACTGAAGCAAAAATAGCTGCAAACGCTGTTGTTAATGCCAAAATTACTGATGGGACAATTACAGCCGCCAAATTAAATACATCAAATATTGATAGATCACTAAATGTAGCAAGTGGAAATCTTGGAATTAATAACACAGTTACAGCCGCTACTCGTTCAGGAATTTCATATAACGCCCAAGGATTAATTACAGGAACGGTTGCTCTAGCTGCCAGCGATTTACCTGTTGCTACTACATCTGCTGTTGGTGGTGTCTCTGTTGGAACGGGTTTAAGTGTTAGTGGAGCTGGTGCATTATCTCTTACTAATAGTGTTACTGGAGCAACAGTTAGCGGTATAACTTTTAATGCACAAGGCATGATTACGGCTGCTACCGCCTTAGTAGCTAATGACCTTCCTGTTGCAACTACAAGTGCAAAAGGTGCAGTTCAAATCACATCTGGAGGAGGTTTGACTGTTGATGGCTCTGGTAATTTATCAACTTCAACAAGTGGAATTAGTGCTGGAACCTATCAATCAATAACTGTAAATAATAAAGGGGTAGCAACAGCAGGTGCAGCATTGACGGCTGCTTTAATTCCTGATCTTGCTGCAAGCAAAATAACAAGCGGAAGTTTTGATGCTGCGAGAATTGCAAACGATTCTATTGATGGCACAAAACTAAGCAATGCTTCTACAGCAGTCTTTCAATCTATAGCCCAAAGTGGTTACCCAACAGCCCAGTTCTCAGGCCAAATTCTGTTTGACACGGTATCGGAGGATGCCTTCATCTGGGATGGTAACGCTTGGCAAGCCATCACTACGCTGACAAAAGGAAGTCTTGTTTTTGGTGGAACCTACAACGCAAATACGAGCCAGATGGTGGCTACGACTTCGGCAGGGATTGCGGCTGGTTTATCTGTTGGTTCTAACTTGCCTACAGCTAGTGCTACTACCGACGGTGTATATGTCGTAGTTGCAACAGGTGGAACGCCTTCAGCACCAGCACCAGTTGTCGCATTTTCTCCTCCTGACTATATCCTTGGTGTTACAAATGCTTCAGGATCTTCTTGGAACGAAATTGATCTTTCTCAAACAGTTGCAGGTCAGGTCGCCTCGAATATTACATTTAGCCCATATGGACAGTTAAGTTCTACTAATGTACAAGATGCTTTACAAGAATTAGAGACAGAAAAACTAGCAAAAGCTGGTGGTACTGTTACGGGTCAACTTTTAATTAGTAATACTGGAAGCCTAGTATTTGAGGGTTCTACTGTTGACGCATTTGAAACAACAATAACAGTTGCTGATCCAACAACGTCTGACAAAACTATTACTTTTCCAAACGTAACTGGAACAGTAATTACAAGTGGAGATACAAATACAGTCACATCAACAATGGTTGATGGAAGTTTAGTTAATGCAAATTTAGCGGCAAATGCTTCTATTGCGTTTAGTAAATTAGCATCATTAAGTTCAGCTCAAATCCTTGTTGGTAATGGATCAAATGTAGCAACAGCAGTAGCAGTTACAGGTGATATAGGAATAGATAATGCAGGCTTAACTTCTATTACTGCTGGTGCAATTGTTAATGCTGATATAAACGCTAGTGCTGCAATTGCTGGGAGCAAGATCACAACTGGAACGACAAGTGCCGTTGGTGTTTTACAACTAACAGATTCAACAAGTAGTACAAGTGCAACAACAGCAGCCACTCCTAATGCTGTTAAATCTGCTTACGATTTAGCTGACGCAGCTCTTCCAAAAGCGGGAGGAACATTAACTGGTAATGCACTTGTAGATAATGACAAAGAAGTTCGTTTCTACGAAGCAGATGGGAATGGTACTGCTTATGTAGGAATTAAAGGAGCAACAGATAAAGGCTCAGAATCTAGTTACACAATCAGCCTTCCAGCGGCTAGCCCTACAGCAGGTCAGGTTTTGAAAGCTAATGCAAGTACACCTACAACTCTTGAATGGGCAACTGACGCTGCCACAGACGCAACCAAACTTCCTTTGGCTGGTGGCACTATGTCTGGTGACATCAATTTAGGCACAAACGATATAACAAACGGAGGAACAATTACAGGAACATTTAGCGGGAATATCACAGGAAATGTAACTGGCAATGTCACAGGAAATGTAACTGGAAACACTTCAGGCTCTTCTGGCTCTTGTACTGGAAACGCTGCTACTGCAACGGCTCTAGCTACTGCAAGAACAATTGGTGGAGTTAGTTTTGACGGTTCAGCAAATATTAATCTCCCTGGTGTTAATACTTCTGGTACTCAAGACACTTCAGGAACAGCAGCATTAGCAACTGAAGTTACGGTTACAGCTAATAATTCAACTGATGAAACTGTCTATCCATTGTTTGTTGATGGGGCAACAGGATCTCAAGGAGCAGAAACAGATACAGGTTTAAGTTACAACCCTTCAAGTGGCTTATTAACTAGCAACAGTTTCGCAGGAGCATTAACTGGAAATGTCACAGGTAACTGTTCTGGTTCGGCTGCAACAGTAACGGGGGCTGCTCAAACGGCAATTACTTCTCTTGGAACATTAAGTTCATTAACAATTGCAGGTAATTTATTGTTTACAGGGACTGGCATGGTTGACATGCCTGTTGGAACAACTGCACAAAGACCTGCTGGTGCTAACACAGGAGCATTTAGATATAACTCAACACTTAACCAGTTTGAAGGATACGGAAATACTGGATGGGGAGCTATTGGCGGTGGCGGTGGCGGTGCTACTGGTGGAGGTTCTGATGAAGTCTTTGTTGAAAACTCTCAGACAATCACGACTAATTACACAATAGGTAATGGATCTGCAAAAAATGCTAGCTCAGTTGGCGATTTAGCTATAAACTCAGGAGTAACGGTTACAGTACCTGCAAACGCTCGCTGGGTGATTCTTTAAATGGCTTACGGCACAATTAAGGCAGACACGCTTATTTACGATTCGTCTGGGGATCAAACAGTTACTCTTGCAAATTTAGTTCAATCGACAGGAGCTACTTTTACTGGAAATATTGTTTTAAATGCACAGACTGATGTGCGTTTTGCAGATGCTGATTCTAGTAATTATGTAGGATTTCAAGCTCCTTCAACTGTCTCAAGCAATCTCTTATATACCTTACCTGGAGCCGATGGTAATGCTGGAGAACAGCTTACTACGGATGGGTCTGGAACGCTTTCATGGTCTGCTGCTGTAAATGTTGCAGCGGCAAGCTTAACTGGAAATACTCTTGCAAGTGGAGTTACAGCTAGTTCTTTGACTTCAGTTGGAACTTTAGGAGCAACAACCTTCGATGGGGATGTGACCTTTACAGGGGCATCTTCAAATGGGTTATGGGATAAGTCAGCTAATGCGTTCGTTGCAAATTTAACTGGAGATGTAACTGGAGACTTAACTGGAAATGTAACTGGAAATTGCTCTGGAAGTGCTGCAACCGTAACTGGAGCAACTCAATCGAATATTACAGCCGTAGGAACTTTGGCTGGCCTTACATCAAGCAGTCATGTCACTCTTAATTCATCAAGTGAACTTCGTTTAGCTGATTCAGATTCAAGTAATTATCTTGCTTTTAAAGCTCCTTCAACTGTCTCTTCTAATGTTACCTATACTTACCCAGCCGCTGACGGAAGTAGTGGTTATGTTTTAAGTACAGATGGTTCAGGAGCTTTAAGTTGGGTTGATAGATCGTTTAGCTTGTCAACTGATCGTACCTTTACTGGAACACAAAAATTTGATGGTACTACCGCTAAATTAGCGGCTAGATTTAAAAATACAGCAGAAGTTTGTGCAACAACTAGCACGGCGGCAACTGGTACGATAAATTATGACACTACAAACCAGTCTGTTCGATTTAGTAAAAGTAACGCTACAGGAAATTTCGTTTTAAATTTCCGAGCTTCTAGTGGTACTACCTTGAATAATATTCTAGGTACTGATGAATCATTAACAGTTGCCTTTATGGCTCAACAAGGTGGTACTGCTTACTATTGCACTTCTGTTCAAATAGATGGTACTACTTCACAGGTAACTACCGAATGGCAAGGTGGTTCTGCACCTTCTTCTGGTAATGCAAACAGTATTGATGTTTATACTTTTACTATCATTAAAACAGCTAGTGCCACTTATACAGTATTAGCTGCTCAAACCCAATTCGCTTAATTCATCATGCCTAATATTGAATTTAGAGGAAGTTCAAGTGCGATGGGCTTTGGGTTATTTGCCGCTCCTGGAGGCCCAGAACCTGCTGGTTCTTACACCCATCCAATGGGTTACGCTGGTCAAGGTTATCAGCCTTTTGATCCTGATGGCGTATATACAACAGTTGGATTAGATCTTAGAGGTGCTGGAGGACAAGGAAGTGGTTCTAATGGTTCTGGTGGTGGCCCTTATTCTGGTGGTACACGATTAATAAAAAACGGAGGTATCCCAAAGGCAAGTTTATATATTTACACGCCTACTACTGCAAGTTACGGTCAAACAAGTCAATCTACTAGTTACGCAGGTAGTGGTGGAACTGGTGGAACAACAACAGGCCCAGCACCCTACAGAGGTCATCCTGGCGGTGGTGCTAGTTACGCTACTTGGTCAGGTGGATCAATGGTAGCGGCAGGAGGTGGTGGAACTGGTGGACTAGCAAGTATGCACCCAGGTCGAAAAAGAAATGGTTTATACGAAACAGCACCTAGTTCAGGAGATAGTAGATCTACAGGAGGAGGTCGAACTTTCCAAGGGCCTAATATTAACGGGCAGGGCGGTAGCGGACTGAATACATCCGCCTGTTATTACGGCGGTGGCGGTGGCGGCGGTGGGGCAAATGTAGGTGGTTGGGGTGCAGGCCATAATACTGGTGGTAGTGCTGGTGGTCATTTAGGTGGGAGTTTTGGTGCAACTGGTGGAAGTGCAGGTGATTATGATAGCTACCAAACAAATTATGCAAATAATAATTCTGCTCACGCTACAGTTTCATGGAGTTAATTAATTATGCCTAAATGGATTGGATATAAAAATGGTCAGTTTGGAGGTGTGTATGAAGGAGATTCTGTTACTTTTACTTTTGGTAAAGATAAAAATGGCAAACCTAGAGAATATATTGTAACTCCAGAAACTGAAGATCAAGTTTTATTTACTATTGGATGTCTACGACTAAAAGAAAGCAAGCCTAAATATCCTAATAGACCTTATTCAATTATAGGAAATGGGCCAAGATATGAATTCGTAAATGATGGAAAGGCAGAAGTAGTTGAAACTTATCATTATGAATATCATGGTTTTCAACAAGTATTAAAAGATAAGATTAATGATTGGTTTGTTCATAAAGATTATGTATTGTCTCATGGGATAGAATGGAATGGGAGAAGATTTGATATGCGTTATCGTAATCTTGCACATTTATCAGTATTAGCTTCTTTAATTCCGTTAGGAGAATATCCTGAAAATTTTGAATGGTTTGATGCTGATGGAAATACGTTTCCTCTTGATGCAAAAGATTGCACAGCTTTATTAAGAGCGGCTGCAACATGTATTAAAGATTTGGAAATCTCGTTTTTAGAAGAATATAAGCATATTAATTCTATAATTGATATTGACGAATTAATTGCTTACCAGTTTAAACAACGAACCTAATGGCTTATTTTGACAACAGAGATCTTTTTGTTAATCAAGACATTGACAAAAGCATAACTTCTGAGGCAGATGTTTTAAACGAGAAAGCTGCTGCGATGGAGGGCTTTGCCTCTTATGTAAATGAAAAAACAGTTTTAGATTTAGGTTGTGCTGATGGTCGCTTTTGTTCTTGGTTTTTAGACAAAGGAGCAAGCAAGGTTCATGGTGTTGATATTGAAAAAAATTATATAGACAATGCAAAAGTTGTTATGGCAAATTATTTTACAGATGACAAATATTCTTTTGAAGTTGGAGACATAGTAGATAGTTCTTTCTCTGTAAGTAATTATGATGTTGTAGCCCTTTTTAATACTTTAACTTATAAATCACCGTTTCTTCAGATTCAAAAAGCTTGTGAATTAGCTAATGATTGTGTTCTGTTTAGTTGTGCTAAAGAATTTTGTTCATCCGATACTGGGGAAGTTATTACGACTGCTCAGGTGAAAAATAAATTTAACTTCTCAGGATTTAATACAATTATTGATTTAGATGATGATTTAGTAGGCCGTTCTTATTTCATAGCGAAAAGATAGCTTTTATGCAAATAGTGTTGCTTGCAGGACTACCAAGATCAGGATCAACATTATTATGTAGTTTATTAAATCAAAATCCAAATATCGCAGTATCAGAGGCTTCTACTCTTTTACCGTTGTTAAATAATATTCGGACTTTTTGGGCTGATTCCAGTAGAAATAAATTTAATAACAAGCAACATCAATTAATTCCTATTTTAAAATCAGTTTTTGATTCTTATCATGATCAAAATATATCCATTAATATAGACAAACATAGGGAATGGTTATTTTACATTGACTTAGTAAATAAAATTGTTGATTATCCAATTAAAATATTATGCACAGTTCGCAATCCTTTAGAATGTGCAGCTTCATTTGAAAGGCTCTATAAAAAAGAACCAGAAACTTACACTCAATGGGAGGAAATCACAGAAGACAAAGGTTTTACTGTTTTAAATAGAGCAAAGTCAATGCTTACTTATGATGGATCAATTGGGAAAGCTTATATAGCAATAAAGGAAGCATCTCTTATTCAAAACAAAAGAAATCAAATGTTATTTATTGATTATCATAAATTATGTAATAATCCTCAAGAACAATTAAGTAGAATTTCTAACTTTTTAGAAATAAAAAATTTTCATAATTATGATTTTAATAATATAAAAAATGTAATAAAACAAAATGATAGCTCTTATAGAATGTATGCTGCCACTCATGAAATAGAATCAAAAGTTAGAGAAGGAAAAAGAGATTTAGAAAAATTAAATCTTTTTTCTAATCAGTTTAATTTAGATGAATTTTGGACTGAATGGACATAAATGATAGATGTTGATTTTTATACAGATATAGATTTTAAATTTAATAGTCATTGGGAAGTTACAATACAACCTTATAACAATTCTTATATTTTATTTATAGATAACATATATAAAAATCCTTTGAAATTATTTGATTATTTACAGAAAGTTCCTATCGTTTCCCATAAGCCACATACTAAAAACAGCTTAAATGGTCAAACTTTTATTGATGGTCAACATACTTTACATCCAGATTTGTATTGTAATGATAAACATAGAAGATTATTAATGGCAAAAATATGTGATTTTTATAATTTAGATTTATCTAAGATCATACCTCAAATTCATATTAATCAATTTAGATTGTTAAAAGATTATCCAGGTCAAAAGCTTAATTGGATATGTCATACTGATTTTCAATTAAATGTTTTAATTTTTTTAAATCCACAGGAAAATATGACTGCTGGAACCAGCTTTTACAAAGCTAAACAAGAAGATTCTTTAAAACAATTAAATCATGAACATGAACAACCTTGGATTAATGATTCTTTATTTGAAGAACAATTATGTATTTTATCAAAATTCAATTCTCTAGTAGCGTTCCCTGGCCAATGGCCTCATGGTCAAAAAATTATTGATAATCGTTATAAAGAAAAAACACGATTTACAGAAGTAACCTTTTTATAAAATTAAAGTCCTAAGCAAGACTTAAAAAGGTTTTTACATTTTATCCTCTGATTTATATGGACATCATTGAGTGGAGCAAAAAACTGGGGAATTACGATTCAACTGAAATAATGAATTTTATCTCCTCGTTACCTGTAGAAGCTTGGGATGAGTTTACAGACAGACAAACTAGATTTCCTTTCCATGAGCAAACAAAATGTATTGCTGGTGTGTTTGCAGATCGTAGCGATTATCCTAGTATTAAATTAGATACGTTTAAATATACAGATGAATTATCAAAATTATGTTATCCAATAGTTGAATGTTTTACCTATTTTTATTTTAGTAACCCTACTGCTCGTCAATTTAGAGTTACTACAGCAATGATTGTAATGATGCCGCCTAATTCAAAGATAGGTTCACATTCAGATACTCATCCTTATTTTGGAGAGGCACATAGACTTCATTGGTGTTTAGATGGTGACTATGAAAAAATGGATTTTTTAATTGCAGGTAATAAAATCCCAATGCAAAAAGGTGATTTAATTGAAATAAATAACAGGATGCCACATGAAGTTATTTATAAAGGTGATGTTCCTAGATACAACTTGATTATTGATTTTATGAGGCAATAAGATGCATTTATTTCCAGTTACTGTTATTGATGATTTTTTCCCAAATGTTCAAGAGGTTTTAGATTTAGCAAAAAGTCAAGAATATGAAAGAGGTGAGGAAGAAAATTATCCAGGGGTAACTTCAAAAGATTATATTAATAATTTTAATCCTGTCGTAACAAATTTTACTATCAATAAAATTGTAAATCTTTTTTGGGATACTACTCTACATAAATGGAGAGGAGAACATCAATTAGATTTTCAACTTATAACGCCAATGGCTCCTGTTGAATCTATTTTGAATGAAGGTCTAATACATAGAGATGACGAAGCAGGATGGAAACTAACAGGGGTTTGCTACTTAAATTCAACTTCTTGTTTTAATACAGGAACTACTTTTTATGAGAAAAAAGATTGGAGTTCATGGAATGCAGATCTTACTTATTTAAGGCAAGCTAGACATTATTTTAAAACAGGTGAAATAGGTGAAGGGTTTGAAAAACGAGTAAAAGAAAATCGAGAATTGTTTATAGAAACAATAAAAGTTCAATCGAAGCCCAACAGAATGGTTTTATTTCCATCAGGAATGTTTCATAGCCAAACAAATTATGGTATCGATCCTAGATATACCCTAAGAGTTTTTATTAGGTCTTTAACTGTAAAGAGTATTTTTGAAGAAGAATGTAATTATTTCGGGAGGTATCCATTAACTAGAGATAATGTCTAATTAGCTAAAAGGCAAAAGTGGCTTATAATTTTAAGGCATATACACTTTATTTATGTCTGCAATCTCTGAACTTGATGCTGTTGTTGAAGAATACAATGCAGCCGTGGCAAGACACAAAGCTGAACTTCAACCACTTGCCGTAAAGATCCAAGAGTTACAAGGTCAAATTATTAATGATGCTAGAGAAGCTGATAAGGCAACTACTGAAAATGGCGGTGAGGCTTGTCCTGCATGATTAAGATTCTTACCTATATCAATACTGCTGCTCTTGTAGTGGCAGTAGGTGGTGGTACGTTTGCCTTCTTTAATCGTGGCAAGATTACAGAAACCATAATGAGTGAAGTGCAAAAGCAATTGCCTTCTCTTG
>MDSZ01141547.1_pt1 | contig 11655 bp, 9 predicted proteins | sample 811201 | NCBI WGS metagenome assembly MDSZ01 (sample SAMN05326647, study PRJNA326480) | marine metagenome | isolation source: seawater | place: Indian Ocean: North | collected 2010 | reverse complement strand
TTTGGATTTGGTGTTTCTAAAAAAATAAACAGAACCTTCTCATCATCAGGTGGATACGATTTTACCCTTATGGATAAAGGATCGGAGGCAGGAAGTTATGGCAGGCATCTTGTTCATGCTCAGATCACTGGAAGATTTTAAAAGTATGTTTTTCAAACATTTTGTATTTTATGGGCTCAGTTCATTATTGATTGGCAGCGGTTTATTCTCTCAAGGTGCTTATTTCGATGCATCTGTGCTCAAAGATCCGACTGGATATAAATTGCGCCCAGGCGATAGGGTGAGGGTGATTATTCAAGGAGAATCAGATTGTACTGTTGAAACAGTTCTAACCAATGATGGGACCATCAACATGCCTTATGTAGGAGATTTAAGACTTGTTGGTAAAAACAAGCGAGAGTCAGAGTCCGCAATTCAAAGAGAATATGTCAGGAAATTAATATTTGCCAGGCCCAAGGCCCTTCTTACCATTACGAATTATTCTGAAAGAGTGGTATTTCTAACCGGTTCTGTGAACCGTAAAGGCCCCTATGTTTTTCCTCCGGAAGTTGAGGCTATGAATATTGTTGAAGTAATCGCTCGTGCCGGGGGATTTAATGACATTGCCAAGAAAAATAGGGTTTATGTCACTCGGACATTTTTTGATGAAAATGGTAGCCCTACCAATACCAAAACCTATGAAGTCGATGTTGAAGCCTTAAGTTCCGGGATCAATGTGGGTAATGCTTCTAGAAGATTTTGGATATATCCGGGAGATCGTATTGAAGTACCAGAAAGACTGCTCTGATCATGGATGATAATTTTAACAAAATGACCGGTGATGGTGGTGCTTCCCCTACAGGCTCAAAAATCAAAGGTATTGGAGATTTTATTCTTATTCTGCGTGATCGTTGGTTGATTGCCCTAACTCTGTCACTGCCTGTCGCACTGGCATATATTTATGTAAAATCTCAAGGAATTGAATTATTCCGGTCCAGTGCATCTTTTCGTTTAATACCGCCACCAGCGATTCTTAATTTACAAAAAGTAGATCGTGATCAGCATGTGCAAGGTTTGGTAGCCAAGCATTTAGATGGGTTAAATAGTCAAGACCTCAGGTTAAATGTGACCCAGAAGATAAAAGATACACCAGAATTAAAATCAGAGCTCTTAAGTCCCTACTTGAAAGATGGTATTTCGATAGACGTTGGGGCAACAATTTCCTATTCCATCTCAGTATCCCCGCCTTCGGAAGGAAGGCCGAGGTTCACCATAAATTCTACGGCAAGGTCGGGACGGGGAGCTCAAATTATTGCAGATGTAGTACAGTCTGAGTATGAAAAACTGCATAAAAGCAAAAAGAGTCTACAAGTTGAAAATGTGAAAAATGTTTTGCAGTTACTGCTCGACAAAAGTTTGCAGGAGGAGGAACGGATTTCTCAGGAGCAGTCTTCATTTAAAAAGAAATACGACCTCCCTTTTTTAGAGGATGAAAAACAAGATACTTCTGCACGAAAAAGCCAATACCAATCAGAGATTACCAGCTCCAAACTTGAACAAATTCGAATAAACTCACTTCTTCGACAAATTCTTCAAATTCAGGTAAGAATTGGTTCCCAAAGTGAATCAACCAGTTCCCAGGACATTGATGATGATATTGCTGTGATCAAAGAATTTTTTGAGATAGATGCGATTGAGTCATACGGATCTATTCCTTCCTTAAGGCAAAACTTGTATGACCTTGAAAGTAAGAGGAGGGATTACCAGGAGACCGGATCCGGATATCTTGAACGGCATCCTAAAATGATCGAAAATGCCAGGCAGGTACAGCTGGTCAAGCAAGCACTTAATAAAGAGGTAAAGTCAGCCATTGAAGATTTGCGTGATAAGCATATTCAACTGACCGCACAGGAAAAAGAATTTGCCTCGGCTATGGCAAAAGTTCAGGAAGAATCACGAACCCTCAGTGAAATAGAAGAGAAGCTAAAAAATCTCGACCGGCAACTAGCTGTAGTAACCCGGACCACAGATCAGATTCATAACCGTTTAAATGATGTAAGAATTGAGCAGGCCTTACCCAGTGAACAGGAAGAACCGCTCAATAAGGAACAATTTGCTTATCTCCCAGGTGCTCCATTCACTCCAGACAAAAACAAAATTAAGCGTGATGGCACGATGCTTGGTTTGGCTATATTTGTAATTATTCCATTTCTGCTAGAATTTATTGATAATAGAGTTAAGTCACCGTGGGATGTAGAGGTTTTTATCGGTCGTGACCTAATTGCAGGTATTCCAAAAATTTCTGAGGTTGAAGAAAACCAACGCCCTTTAATCGTAGGCAATGACCTAGATGATGGATTGACTGAATCATTTAGAAGTATGTTTAGTCGGATTCAGATGAATTCTCTAAACGATTATCCCAAAACAATTTTGGTAACATCTGCAATTCCAAGTGAAGGGAAAAGTTTAATTTCTGCAAATCTTGCCTACAGTTGTGCTAATCATGGCAAGAAAACAATTCTTATCGATTTTGACTTAAGGCGTCCAGGTATCCATAAATTTTGTAATATTACTAATGAAAAAGGTCTTCTGTCGTTAATTAATTCGGAGAAAACTGATTTGAAAGAATTGCAAGAACTTGCTCAAAGCACAGTGACCCAAATTCATCCAAATTTACTGGTGCTTCCTTCGGGCGGTAAAACACGGGCTGCTACTGAGCTTTTGGAAAGTAACAGTTTTGACCGTATTCATAAAATCCTCAGGACAATTGCAGATGTTATCATAATTGATAGTCCTCCAATTGGACTTTTCCCTGATTCTCTTGCTATGGCAAGAAAAGTTGAGGAGGTTCTCTTCGTAACTCGTTACGGAAAAGTTTCACGAAAAATTGCAAAAAGCCTTTTGGAAAATTTAGATGAGACAGGAGCTAAAATTCTTGGAGTTGTCTTGAACGATCTTCCGCAAAAGAAAGCTCCTGGGTATTACTATTCTGGTTACTATGGATACGGCTACTTCCGCTACAAATACTACAATAAATACTACGGAAGAGAGAGGGACGACGAGCCTTCTTCTTCAACTGTGCAAGGCAAAGAATCTGTATCCTAAATATAGCCTTACTTATGAGCACAACCTACAAAACCATAGTAGTTAGTACAAAAGGGCTTCGCATTAAAGGAGATGATACAAGTGCTGAACTTGCAGTGGCCATTGATGAAAAATCAAACGAAATGTATGAAAAAGGCTGGAAGTTGTTATCCATAACTCCTTCGCTTTTAAGCGAGGGTGCACTTATAAAATTAATGCTTACTTTCGTAAAAGAGTTAGGATAACTTAAATTACTGTATTTTTATTAATAAATTGTTTTTAAAGAGTAATTCCGTTCTTCCATCAGAAGATGTTAAACGATTTGAATTGTTAAAAAATTCAATTCTTAACCAATGTGTTTTCTTGTCTTTTAAACGGGCCAGGATTCTGTAGTCATTACCAATAATGCTTATAACTTCTGAAAATGACTGTCCAAGTTTCAAATGAACCGAGCGATCAGGTGTTGATTTTTGCTTTTGGTTGGAAAGTAACTTTTCTTTGGCAGATATCTCGTGAAAATACTGCAAATTAGGATCCCACTTTGTACAACTGGCTGTAATTGCAAGATGAAGGAGAATCATGATTTTGATAGCCGTTTCCATGATTAAACTGAAAATTGAAACATATTTTGATAATTTCAAGAAATAATGAAGCCCAAATCAAATAATCAAGCCTTGTCCAATGATGAATTTCTGATTATCCGCCTCATTCCAAACATTTTTACCACAATAGGTATGTGTATTGGTCTTACTGGTATTAGGTTTGCACTGGAGTCTGACTGGAGGTCTGCTGTTGTCTGTGTTTTAGTTGCAGCATTTTTTGATCTGATTGATGGGTTAACTGCTCGGATGCTCAAGGCAACTTCAAAAATCGGTGCCGAATTAGACAGTCTATCTGATGCGGTTAGTTTTGGTGTTACTCCAACAGTAATACTTTATCTTTGGCTTGTATCTATTATCCAGGCGGACAGCAGTTATTTACTGGGGTGGTATTGGATTCCATTCATTTTTTATTCCTCCTGTTGTGTGCTTCGACTAGCTCGCTTTAACATAACCAACCGAGAAACAATTCAAGATAAACAAAAGCAGTCAGTCAGTCATTTCGTAGGTGTACCATCTCCTGCAGGAGCAATCATCTTACTCTCTCCAATCATTTTGGAGGTTAATCTAGAAAGATTTGGCATGACAGCCCAAGAATCTATTCAGCCCATTTATGTATGTATTTGGGTCATGACAATTAGTATCCTTATGGTTTCAAGAATTCCAACACTTTCCTTGAAAAGTATAAAATATAGAATTTCTTATCGAAAAGTAATTTTTGTATTAATTGTGGTCATTTTAGCAGCCGCTGTAATAGTTCGTGAACAGTGGCTTTCATTAGGAATTGCGATAGTTACTTATCTTATATCAATCCCAGTATTTGCTCTCTATGTTAGAAAGTTTAAGTAAATATTCTATTGAGTGATATAATTTAAAATAGACATTATTCTTTTTTGTGAACCTGAAGATAGTTTAGCAAAAAGAGGACTATTCGAATGGTCTAAAAATGTCTTTGTTGATGGCGGTAGGTCACTCTTTTGCGGGTTCACTTCAAACCAGTCACAATAGCAAGTCATCAGTTCTTTAAAAATATTTAAATTTTTAGGATTTAGAGTATAACAAATTTCAAGCAGGTTAATTTTTTTTTGTGCTTCTGCTTTATGGTCTATTAATTGAGACATTTCCCAGTAAATTTCAAAGGATTGATCATCATAGCGTATAATTCTCTCTAAAAAATGATATGCCGAGAATCTATCTCCTTTTGCTTTCTTTATGAGGAACGCAGTATATAAGATAGCTTTTGACCTGGGTGAATGACCTAATGCTAGGTTTATTGATTCTTCTGCTTGTTCGATACCTCCTGCTCGTAAATAGGCTAATGCAAGTAAGTTATGTAAATCAGGATTGTCGCTAAATTTAGTTAGAAATGATTGAATCAATGCAACGGCGGAGTGCTCTTTTCCTTGGTCAAGGAGTAGTTTCGCCTGTAAGTGAGTAATTTCTGGATTTTGAGGTTCTAATTCTAGGGCTTTTACCAAGTGGTACATTGGATCCAAGCTCATAACAAAATTTACTTTGTCCTTTTTTTATTGGAAGAAGCCCGTTTGGACCGGTTTGTTCGCTTTGCTTTTTTTATTTCTGACTGTGCTGATTCATTCATCAATAGAACTGCCAGTTGGTAGTGACCATTGGCAAAATTCGGGTTAATATCGATTGATTTATGCAAAGAATCAAATGCTTCCTTAAACTGTTGCTGTTGAGACAGTAAAATGCCTAGCTCGTAAAAAGATTTATAGTTTTTGGGATTAATCTTAATCGCTTGTTGAAAATGAAAAATTGCCCTGTCAGTCTGGGGTTGGACTAGCAGACTCCCATCCTTTGTCATTTTTTCACCTTTTGCCAAGAGCTTGCCAAAGAAATAGTGACACTCATCAAAATCTTTCTTTATTTCGAGAGCCGTCTCAAAATTCCTCTCTGCAATATCATATTCTGATGGAGTTGAGGAGAGTCTGGCTAGGTTAAAATATGCCTCGGCAAAGTTTTGTTCGACATCCGTTGCTTTCTGAAAATGTATTTTAGCTTCGTTTGTATCTCCGGAGTTTTCTGAGTGAAAGGCCAGATCAAAATAGGCCTCGGCAAAATCAGGGTTAATTTCTAGTGCTTTATAAAAATGTTTTTTTGCAAGAGTGGGGTCTTCATCATGAGTAAGAATCTTAGCTAGGTAATAGTTTGCATTTGCATTTTGCGGTTCGAGCTGGATGGACAGTCTAAGGTTTTTTTCTGCTTCTTTAAAATTGTCACAAAAGAATTGTAACTTACCCAAATAGAACAGAGCCTTTGGATTATCACTAAAATATTCAATCGACTTATTGTAATGCAGGAACGCTTTTTCAAGATTCTTTTCAAGCTCCCAAATTCTTGCGTAGAGAAAATGAGCCTTTGAGTATTTAGGCTCTAGTTTAATGGCCTTTGCTAAACAAGCCTTTGCCTCTTTTAATGAATTTTCTTCAAAAAGAATTCTTGCTAAATTATAATTGGCTTTATGACTGGATTCATCAATTTGCAGTACTTTCCGAAAGTGGAATTTTGCAATTTCCCAGTCTCTTTTATCCACAGTGGAACCATCTTTGCTTGTCGCTTTACCACCAAGGAGTAACTTGGCAAGTGAGTAATGTGCTTCGATGTAATCCTCTTTGATGTCAAGAGCGGTTTCATAGTTTTTTCTTGCTTCATCAAAATCATCGGGGCTTGTTAGAAGTTTAGCTTTGTTAAAGTATGCAGGAGCATAGTTTTGGTCAATTTCTGCAACTTTATCAAAATTGTTTTTTGCTTCTTCAGAATCATTAAGTTCAACCAATAATAGGGCATAATTAAAATATGCCTTAACAAAATTGGGGTCTAATTCTAGGGCATTTAAAAAATGCTCTCTTGCATCTTCAAATTTTTGCGCTCGGCACAATTCAACAGCCAGTTCACATTCGGCAGCAGGGAAGGAGGTGTCAAGAGCTACAGCCTTCTCAAAGTGCAAGATTGCAGAATCGAAATCTTTCTCATTTTGATAAAGCACGCCCAGTTTAAAATGAGCAGGTGCAAGATTAGGATCTAACTCAATGGCTTTTTCTAGCAGTTGTTTGGCGTTTTTTTCCATCTTGGAGAAGGGAATTACTTGGAAGTCATGACCCAGACACCGTCCCATTGACCTTTAGGGGGATTTTTCTTCATATAATTACAACGATCAATATACAATTGGGCCGCTTTATCATTGGAATTAATCTTTTTGACAACATTAAATAGCTTAATGGCCTGGTCCCAATTACCGTTATTCCAAGCACGATACCCATCATTAAAGTTACCCAAGGCTTCAACCATATTTGGATAGGAATTTTCATCATGAAAGTCCAGCACCTCATAAACTCCAACTGGTTCTGTCTTACCTTTGACAATTACATAGTCTACTTGCCGGGTTCGGTAAGTTGCTTTTACCGCCTTATAGGTAAATTCACTTATTAAAATATGAGCTCCGTATTGCTTGCAGGCACTTTCAATTCTCGCAGCTAAATTTACACCGTCCCCAATCACGGTGTAATCCATTCTCTTGGGCGAACCGATGTTACCCGACACGATGGAATCAGTGTTAATGCCCATCCCATGGTCAATGGGCATTTTCCCTTCAGCTGACCTCTTGTCATTAAAAACTTTCAAATCTGTCATCATGCGAATAGCCGCTCGCACCGCTCGATCAGGATCGTCCTCGTGAGGAATTGGAGTACCGAAAATACACATCATTGCATCGCCAATAAACTTGTCCAGCATACCCCCTTCATCCGTAATACAATCAACCATAATGGTAAAATAATCGTTCAGGAGTTTGACCGTGCCCTGAGCACCAAGCTCTTCTGTGATGGTAGTGAAACTACGCACATCTGAAAATAATACTGAAGCAATGCTTTGTTTGCCCCCCATGACATCATCGCCGTCACCAGCATTCATTAATTGATCAGCAAGTTCAGGGTCCATATAGCGGGACATCGTAGATTTCATTCTTTTTTCTGAACTTATATCTTCGATCATTATCATGACTCCAAGACTTTCATCTTTCTGGCCAATCAATGGGGTAATCGAAACATTTACCGATAGTTTTTCTCCCTGAATTTCGAGTGTTGTGTCGAGAAATTCTTCCTGTTCTGAGACTGTTTCCAGCTTAGTATTCAACCATTCGTTTGCAAAACCAAGTAATTCTGTGATGGATGTGTTGAGAATATCGGCGAGTAGGGGAGACTTGAAGACTTTAAGACCCGCAGGATTGCAAGTTTTAATCAATTTATTTTCATCAATTGTAATTACCGCGTCATGCATACTTGATAAAATGCTTTCAGAGTAATTTTTCTGGTTTTGAACATCATCAAAGAGTTTTGCATTTTCGATTCCCATAGAAATTTGGGAAGTAAACGCACCCAGTCTTTTTTCATCTTCCTGATTAAAAGAGCCCCCTCTTTTATTGAGCACTTGGCTTACACCAATGGTCTTCCCTTCCTTATTTAAAACAGGCATGCAGAGGATTGATCTGGTAAAAAAACCTGTCTGCTTATCAAAACTGGGATTGAAGCGTAAATCCGCATATGCGTGAGGAATATTAACCGCCTTTGCTGAGGTAAAAACAGTACCGGCTATCCCCAGGTGATTGGGGAAACGTATAACAGATTTTTCGTCTAATCCTTCCCCGACTTCAGTATATAACTCGTTAGTTTTTTCGTCATTGATAAAGAGGGTTGCCCTTTCACAATCTAACATAGTCGAAATAGTAGAAATTATTTTCTGTAACAACGGAGTAAGTTCGAGCTCGGATGAAACCTGTGAGACAACATCCAGGAACTCTAACTCCTGTTTTCGAGCAGCTTCAACTTGTTCAACAATGATATTCCCCTGAATTGCAATGGCAGCCTGTTCTGTCATGGCTTCAAGCATTTCAAGGTCTTCCTGGGTGAATTCGCCGTCTACTTTATTGAGAATTTGAGATACACCAATTTTTTCGCCATTCACAGTTCGCAGAGGAGCACAAAGAATACTTTTTGTCCGAAAGCCAGTTCTCACATCTACGGCTTTGTTGAAACGGTCATCTTTGTAAGCGTCAGGTATGATTGCACCCTCGTTGTGGGAGAATACCCAGCCGGCAACCCCTTTGGTATTCATGATCCTAATTTCTCTTCGGAAATTTCCTTGTGCAATACGGGAATATAATTCGCCAGTTGCTGCATCGTTAAGGAAAATAGTTCCCCGTTCCGCTCCGATGGTTGAAGTAGTAATTTTCACAAGAGTCTCCAGTGCCTCATCCAAACTTTTAGTTTTTGCCAGGTCTGTAGTGACCTGAAGCAGCATGTCGGAGAATCTGGAGGTTCTTTTTTTAGGTTCTTTGGAATTGGATTCAGTGGCCATGGTATTTGTCTAATTCGGATCTTAATTCAATGATTGTATCTCTTAGTTGCTTAAACTCCATTTCATTACTTTGGGATTTTTTTTGCACTTTTTCATCATAAAGAAAACCTCGGTGGTCAATCTCATCTCTCAATGACCGGATCATATTTCTGTAATGATTAATTTCACTAAAATTAGAAGATGCAATTTTTTGTGAATCCTCTAGTAGTTGAGAGTTTAATTTCTCAGTATCTTCTCGCAACGAGGTGATTGTGCTCTTTAAGTGCAAAATTTCCTGTTCATATGATTTGCAAGTTCGCTGTACAGCTTCTTGTTTTTCGGTCTTTGCATTATCCAATTTGATTCTAAGGCGTGATAGGGATTGCTTAAGATTTTGATTCTCAAGGTTAAGGGTGGAAACCCTTTTTTGCACTTTGGTCTCATTGTCCAATGAAATTCGCTCAAGTTCCTTGCGTAACTCCAATATTGTTTTCTTTTGAGTTAGCGAAGTATTTTCTTTCTCAGCTTGCGTTTTATTTATTTCTGCCTGATGCCGCTGTTGTACTTTTTCTAATTTATCTCTAATTTTAGCAGTGCTTTCTTTTAGTAAGAGGTTTTCATTTTGAAAGGTGCTCGTTGCTTTTTGAAGTTCCTGGCCGTGTTCGCTTTGTATTTCCTCAATTTGATTTCTAAGTCCCGTTACAACTGAGCGCAGGTCTTTGATCTCTGATGATTTTTGAGACTCTAATAATTGAACCTTTTCTGCATGAATATTTTGTTCGTGCAAGATTTGATCCCGGGTTTTTGACAAACTGTCCTGTAGCTGAATGATTTCTGCATTTGCAGATCCAAGTGCTTGTTGAACACTCGCTTGCTCTTGTGCCTTGGCTTCCTCAATTTGTTCTCGAAGTTCAGCAACCAAAGATTTCAATAAGTTGACTTCCTGCTGAGATGCAGCTGAAATTTTCTGTACTGTAACATCTAGTTGATCTCTCTCCCGTTCCAATGATGTACGGACAAGGAGTAAAGATTTTCTTAATTGATTGATTTCCTGGTTCTTTTCCCTTTGGGCATCCTGTACCGCGGATTCTTTTTGTTCATGTACCGTTTCAATTTCATCCCGTAGGGTTTGAATTGTACTTTTAAGAACTTCCTTTTCAGCATTACTCTTTTGGTGAATCTTTTGAATTGATTCTGCGTTTCTGATTTCTAATCGGTCAAGATTATGTCTGAGGGTAGACATTGATTCCTTGAGCTGCTTGATTTCCGCGTTTTTTGAGCTTGCAGCTCGTTGTATTTCATCCGTTTTTGAAATTTCATTCTCCTCAAGCTCATGTCTTAGAGTTGATATCGTTTCCCGTAATGAATCTAGTTCTCGTTGTTGGGAACTTTCTGCTTTTTGAATTTTCTCTTGTGCATCACTACGGGTCCTTTCTAAATTTTTTCTGGTGTTTACAAGTGTTCCACGGAGTTGTCGGATTTCCTCAACATGAATATGTTTTTCATTTTGAACTGCCTCCTGAATACGCTCATCAAAAGAGTCAATTTCTCTTCTTAGGATGGCAATTGTATCTTTCAGTGACAGTATTTCCTGAGAATGTGAAAGGGAAAGTTTCTGGATTTTCTCTTGGTTTCTAATGTTTGTTAGATCGATCCTTTCTCGACTTTTTTGTAATGATTCCTGCAGGAGCTTTTTCTCTCTATTTATTTCTGCTATGGATTTTTGAATATCTTCTTGCTTGGAAGATTTTGCCTGTTCCAGGGAAGATCTTAAATCTTCAATAGTGGAATGAAGAGACTGGACCTCACTATTTTGGGAATGAGCAATCTTAGAGAGTTCTTGCTCATGCCGAATTTCACTCCGTTTAATTTCTTCACGCAATTTTGTGGCAAGTTTCTGTAAATTACTAATTTCACTCTGCTTGCGTTGATAAATATTTTGCTCAATCGAAGATTGTTCAATATCCTTAGATTCCAGCTCTTCCCGTAAAGAGCTTATCAATTTATGTAATTCTGCTAGTTCTTTCGCGTGGGTAGATTTTGTTTTTTGTACTGCTTCTGACGATGCTTCTTTTGAATCTTGTAATTTTTGCCTGAGTTGCTCCACCAAGCCAGTGAACTCCTTTCGCTCCACAGCAAAGGCACTTTCCAATTTTTGTTGCTCATGTTGTTGTTTCACCACGAGTTGTTCATAATCAACTCGTAGTTGTGCAATAACAGATTGAAGATTTAATTCACTATTCCTGTGTTGTTCTTCAATTGACTGAAGCTCCGTATCGTGCAAATCCATATTTTGCTCCAGTTGTTCACGAAGAGAGCTTATGGTCTGCTTTAAGAAGTTTAATTCACGTTCAAGCGAATTAGTCTCGGAAGGGGGTAGAAGAGACATACTTTATCTCTGCCAAAAAAAGCAGTGCCTGTAAATAAGAACCTTGCCGTTCATATCAATGTCGCCTAGGCAGTAATTATCTCGGAAAAATATGCCTCAAAAATATTTTAAAGTTCTTCTTTTTATTTTTCTTGCTGCATCGTGTTCTGAAAAAACTCCCTCATCAACTGAACTTAGCACCAAGCATACTAATCAGTTAGACCTTGGCTCTCTAGTTGCGAGTCAGACCGGAGGAGCCAGAGACCTTGCTGC
>MDSZ01000192.1_pt1 | contig 11656 bp, 8 predicted proteins | sample 811201 | NCBI WGS metagenome assembly MDSZ01 (sample SAMN05326647, study PRJNA326480) | marine metagenome | isolation source: seawater | place: Indian Ocean: North | collected 2010 | reverse complement strand
AGCAACTGGATTAGCTTTTGGAATTCGTACGGATACGCTCGGTTTTACTCGTCATTTTAATCCCGTAGATATACGTGCACTCTCATGGCTCAATGCTTATGTTGATTCTGAAATGCTTCGTTCTATAGAAGAACCTCCTCGCTCTCAAGAAACACTTGAATCCTTTTCAGAAGCGCTCTCGTCCCGCTCTCTTATCGGCTCAACTCTACTTGCACCATTATCGTCGATGCCGAATCGTGATTCGCTCGCACAAATTGCTGATTTTTTACTTCCCACCGAAGATATTGACACAGTTCTGGTTTTTGGACCCCGTCGTGGGAAAGTAATCATTTCGGCTAGAACTCGAGACGAATCTCTTCATATCGGGCGTGCATTATCCGAACAATGGGGTAATGGACTTTCAGGCGGTCACAAAGCATTAGCCGGTGGCCAAATTCCGTTTGAAAATCTGCTTGGCGAGATTCCTGATGAACCATTAGAAGCGGCAGCAGCAGCGGTAAATGCGATGCATCAAAAATTGATAGAAATGTTCAGTTCGGGTGATGAATGATGGTATTAGTCCTGCCAACGCCTGGTGTGACTCCATATGTCGATATTTCACCCTCGTTGAGAATTCTTGGAACTGCCCATGTATCTACTGCTAGTGTCGAGGCAGTTCGGGAACAGATTTCCTCCTTCAAACCGGATGTTGTTGCGGTCGAATTGTGCGAATCACGTCATCAAGCCTTGACAAGTAACCGGCGTTTGGATAAGGAAGGTTTGCTTAAAGTGGTAAAGGAGGGTAAGGCTCCTCTGGTTCTGCTTCAATCCCTCCTCGCAGCAGAACAGAGAAAGATGGGCCTTGATGAAGGCCAACAACCTGGAGCAGAACTTCTTGCAGCAGTTCAAGAAGCCGAAGCGGCAGAACTCGAGGTAGCACTTATCGATCGTGATATTCAAACCACTCTACGTCGAGCTTGGAAGAAAATGCGATTTTTTGAAAAGGTCAAGATTTTGTGGTCTTTGTTAGGAGACGAGGAGGACGAAGATGCTCCCGAAGTGAGTGAACTTTTGGAAGACCAAGATCTTCTTTCGTCGCTCATGGAGGAACTTCGGACTTTTTCCCCCGGAGCAGGTACCGTTCTTATTGACGAAAGGGATGCATTCCTTGCAGGGAAAATTTCTCAATTGGACCGTACAGACAAGAAAATTCTTGCAGTTGTCGGAGCAGGTCACTTGAAAGGCATTGAAAAGCATCTTTCGAGTGAATCGGTCGTCACAGAAGATACGTTGAGCGAATTGAATCAGTTGCCGAAGCGAGGCCGTTTTTCAAAGAGCATACCTTGGCTCATTCCTGCATTTGTAATGAGTCTCATGATTTATTTCATCGCTACCGGAGAGCAGGTCAATTTGATTGAAATGTTCACTGTTTGGACGGCTGCAAATGCTGTTTTTGCGGCTCTAGGGTGTGCCCTTGCCCGAGGCCATCCATTGGCAATTCTTACCGCTGCAGCCGCATCTCCGATTACTTCGCTAAATCCAACACTCGCAGCAGGTTGGTTTGCAGGATACGTCCAACTGAAAATAAAAGAGCCGACTGCAGAAGACCTACAACAATTTCTCAAGTTGGAAAGTTTGGGTTCTTTTTGGTCGAACAAAGCAGGTCGAGTTCTTATGGTGACATCGCTCTCAAACCTTGGCAGTATGGCTGGTGCGTGGTTTGCAGCCGCAGGATTATTGGGTAGTTTTGGAATTTAATCGATTGAATTGAGAACTTGGAACAGGTCGATATGTTCCTTTACATCATGGACTCGAACGATATCGATTCCTTCGTAGTGAGCTTTTGCCGCAACAGCAAGGGTGCCACTTAATCGTCCACCAGGCTCAGTTTGCCCAGTCAATTGACCAATCATCGATTTTCTTGAGACTCCCCACAGGATCGAATAACCTTCAATTCCTCTTAACAGGTCATGCCTTTGTAACAAATCTATGTTGTGTTCAAGTAATTTTCCAAAGCCAATACCTGGGTCTAAGACGATAAGTTCACTTGGGTGGCCTGCAGCAACAAGGCCCCTAGCAGTTTCGAGTAATTGTTCACTTACTTCGACAGCACAGTTGTCGTATTGCGGCTTTTCTTGCATGTTTTGGGGACTGCCTTGCATATGCATAATACATACACCACACTGTTTTTCAAGAATTAACTGAATCATTTCAGGATCCCTCAATCCTGATACATCATTTACCAAATCGGCTCCTGCATCAAGTGCGGCACGAGCAACTTTAGGACGACGAGTGTCAATTGAAATCAAACCATCTGGATTTTTCATTCGCAAATTTGAAATTACAGGTACAACTCTCTCGATTTCTTCTTCAATCGAGACATAATCTGCACCTGGGCGCGTTGATTCACCTCCAATATCAACCCATGTTGCACCTTCGGACCACATCTGTTCAGCGGCATGAACAGCGCTTTCGACTGTTGTTTTTCTGCTGTTTTCATGAAAGGAATCTGGAGTTACGTTTACGATTCCCATTACGTGACAGGATTGTTCTTCATTCCTGTGCAATGCAGCAATAAGCATCTCTCGGCGTTCGAGATTAGGTTGAAATGTGGCCGTCATGTTATCTCCGAGTTCGGCAGATTTGATAAGATGTGAGTGCCAAGGTCACCTATGACCGGTGCGACCGCCGCAGATTTGTTGGATGAAATTCCACATTCAGATGCCGGTTTTGAGACAACTGGGCCTCATGAAAGCCGTAAGGAGTTAGCCGACCGTTTAATTCGTCGTTTGAAAGTAAAAGACCTCAACGCTATTTATGAAATGATATCCAGTAAAGCGTACTTAGGAGGTATATTGATTGCAATTCTTATTTTATTCCACTGGATATTCATTTCTTCCACGAACGATAATCTGGATTTAGGACACTCAATTTTGATGAATTTTGATTTCCAAGAAGTCGCGTTAGCTGTGATGGGCTTAGGTTTGTTCTCTGCTCTGTTTCGTGATTACAGTCGAGAATTAGGGCAACTCCTGCCTTCTCTTGTTTCTGGTGCGATGATTATCCTTTGTGGTTTTTACGTTGTCGAACCTTTGGTTTATGGATTTGTGACCAGTGACCTTGAGGTCCAGACAGCAGTTTGGCGAAGCGCCCGACTTGCATTGCTTTGGGGTGGAGTAACTTACTGCGCACACTTTTTGGTCGATGCATCACTTCTGTTGTGGTTGAAACAATTCTGTGCCAACAACGAAATTGATATTGCTCCAATTCCTACTCAATCTACTCGAGATGCAGTTGAAGAATCTGAAATTTAGACTGCACCATTCTTGTAGGATTGACATTACGATGCATCATGGCAGGTGAGCGAGTTGATGTCCTTCGTCTTGGATATCGACTAGGCCGAGACCCACGAATCACGACTCATCTTGCTCTTGTGGGAAGAGCGCTTGGAGCAAATCGCTTCTTACTTGCTGGCGATGAAGATCCAAAGATGTTTGAAAACCTTGACTCTGTTGCCAGTAGATTCGGCGGAGGAATGGAATGTGAGCATGTGAATGCTCCAATGGGCTGGTTGAGAAGATTCGTGGAAGAGGATGCTGGAGATGGGAGTCCAGGTGTTGCAGTTCATTTGACGATGTACGGAGAACCTTTTCGAGAAGCAATTCCGCGAATACGAAGAGACAGGCCGATGGTTATTGTTGTCGGAGGCGCAAAGGTTCCAGGTGATGTTTTCAAATATTGTCAATACAACATTGCTGTTGGCAATCAACCGCACTCTGAAGTTGCTGCTTTAGCCCTGTTTTTGGATGCATGGTACGGTGATTCAGGGAGCGTTCGAACGTTTGATGACGCCCGTCTTATCATTGAACCTTCGGCGAACGGTAAGAGAGTTCGTGATTTGGACCAAGAAGAAGAATAAGTATTTACTTACTTGACACTTTAGGGGGCTATTTTCTATTTTTTATGCCAATTTCACTTTTCTGTATTTCTTTGTCGTTCAATGCCAATCATTATGGGGGTTCGTTTTCGACTAAAACTAATGTCGGGAGTTAAGTCACAGACCGGCAGTTTTTCTCCGGGTCAAAATCAACGTGGAGTTGTTGATGCTCCATCGTTTTTTGATGCAGCAGATGGTCTACTTTTCGAACATGAATTGTCCCCTTCTGCGGAGGGTCCAGGTGTCCTTCTAACTGCAGACGGAGGTCGATACTTGGGTACTTTATTTGGCGCACTTGGTCATGGTGAAGGAGAACTGGTCTTCACAACTGGAATGATGGGCTATCAAGAGTCACTCACCGACCCTTCATTTGCGGGACAAGTACTCACATTTACTTACCCGCTTATTGGAAATTATGGGATACATGCAGGCGCATCTGAATCTTCAGCAGTATGGCCTCGAGGCGTCGTTGTTCGACATGCGATGCATCAACCTGACCATCGTCATTCTATTGCGCCAATAGAAGACCTCTTGCGACTTCATAACATTCCAGGAATCCAAGGAATCGACACTCGTGCTATTACCCGGCGTGTTCGTGAACTTGGTACTGTACTTTGCGTGTTCGGTCCTGTGGACGATGAGGAACTTCTTCGGGAACGACTACGGTCAATGACATCTCCAGATTTGGAAGATTTGGTCGATGAAGTTTCGATATCTTCACCGGTCGTGCTCAATCCAGGCGCATTGGATATGTTGGACCACCCATTACCTCGATTGGGTGCACTCGATTGTGGAATTAAATTCAATATTCTACGCAATCTTTGCCGGCATTTCGAAGTGGTTTGGTGTCCTCCAGATACGCCTTTTGAGACTTTGGTCAACGATTTCCATATTGATGCATTGTTTTGTTCAAATGGACCCGGTGACCCTGCTCATCAGGGTAAAGCATCCCTCGCTAGAAACACATTGGCCGAAGCAGTCCGAGCCCACATGCCGGTGATGGGAATTTGTCTAGGCCACCAGTTGATGGGTCTTGCTTCCGGTCTTCAAACCTACAAGATGCGTTACGGCCATCGAGGGGCTAATCAACCCGTTGTTGATTTGAAAACAGGTTTGGTCTCTATTACCAGCCAAAATCATGGTTTTGCAGTCGCAGACCCTGATGCAGGAATGCTTGCAGCTCATCCCAGTGGAGCCTGCTCAGATGTAGGCAAGAATCTTCATGGTGCAGAGGTAGCGGTCCGATTTGTCAATGCGAACGATCGCACTGTCGAAGGCTTGGATATCGTTGGTCACCCATCATTTACCGTACAATTCCATCCCGAAGCATGTCCAGGGCCACATGATGCCGCTCCTTTATTCCAACAATTCCGAGAGATAGTCGACAAAACCATTGGAGTTGGTGTTTAATGCCCCGTAGAGATGATTTGAAGACGATATTGGTTTTGGGTAGTGGGCCGATTAAGATTGGGCAAGCAGCGGAATTTGACTTCTCCGGAAGCCAAGCAGTCCGAGCACTTCGTGAAGATGGCTATGAAGTAATCCTTGTAAATTCCAATCCTGCGACAATTCAAAATGACCCTGAAATGGCAGATAAAGTCTACATTGAACCACTTTTGCCAGACACTGTACGTCGAATATTAGAAATTGAAAAACCATGCGCATTGCTGGCAGGAATGGGCGGCCAAACCGCGTTAAACATTGCGAGTGAATTATCACACGATGGCTCCTTAGAGCGCCTCGGAGTTGAGTTGATTGGTTCGGATTTGGACGCTATTGACAAGGCTGAGGATCGAGAACTGTTCAACCAAGTTTGTGAATCAATCCAACTTCCTATTTCGGAAGCGATTGCATGCAATTCGATGCAGGAAGTGATTTCAGCTGCCGAAACAATCGGTTCTTGGCCGGTTTTGATTCGGCCAGCCTTCACTCTTGGTGGACTGGGTGGTGGGACGGCTTGGGACATGGGTCAACTTGTTGAAATAGCCACACTTGGTCTTCGGAATTCTCGTATCAACCAAGTTCTCATTGAAGAATCAATTCTTGGCTGGCAAGAATTGGAATATGAGGTTATGCGGGATGGAGCGGACAATGCAACCATCGTGTGTACCATGGAAAACATCGACCCGATGGGTGTTCATACTGGTGAATCAACTGTAGTGGCACCGCTTCAATCCTTTTCAGACGCCGACCACCAGATTCTTCGAGACCAAGCACTTGCTTTGATTCGGGCATTAAACATCAAAGGAGGATGTAATGTTCAGTTTGCATTCAATCAATTCACCGGAGAGATTCGAGTTATTGAAGTCAATCCTCGTGTTTCTCGCTCTTCTGCTCTTGCGAGTAAGGCTACGGGGTATCCAATTGCTCGAATGGCAGCTAAAATTGCGGTTGGCTATACTCTAGATGAATTGCCAAATCCAATTACCGGAGAAGGTACAACTGCTGCTTTCGAACCCACGCTCGATTACTGTGTAGTGAAGATTCCTCGCTGGCCTTTTGATAAATTCAGAACAGCAGATAGAACCTTGGGTACATCAATGAAGTCGACTGGTGAAGTGATGGCAATTGGCCGAAACTTCGAAGAAGCATTCCTCAAAGCTTGGGCATCGCTTGAACAAGGATGCGCTCACCCACGTCCACTGACTCGTGCAGATGAATCCGAAGGAGAGGGAATGGCTGAGCGTGCATTATCCTCCTTACCAGATTCCACCTTGGTCGAATGGTGCAGAGTTGCAACCGATCGAAGAATGGGCGCACTCATCGAAGCCTTTAGGCGTGGCTGGAGTGTTGAAAAAGTACATGAAATTACTCGAATCACCCGTTGGTTCCTCTACAGGTTCGAAAATATCGCACGTATTGAAAAAGAGATTACTGCAACGACGGCTCTACCCAGTGAACTCACTCGAGAGCAACTTCAGCATTGGAAGAGTCATGGATTCTCTGACAATCACATTGCAGATGCGCTTTCTGGTTTCCCTGCAGGAGGTCCTCGCACAATTCCTTCGGGACGAGATGAAGAGGCAGTCATGAAACGTCGCCACTTGCTTGGCCTCCATCCTCGCTATAGAATGGTTGACTCCTGTGCTGCAGAATTTGCTGCAAAGACGCCTTATTACTACTCAACCTATGAATTGGACGACGCTGAAGGGATTGACCTGCTTCCTGAACTCGAATCCCGTACCAAGGAACGTCTCGTGACCGTAGGCAGTGGGCCCATTCGTATTGGACAGGGAATTGAATTTGATTACGGGTGTGTTCACGCTGTAAAAGCCATACGAGAAGCGGGTAAGGATGCCATAATAATCAACAATAACCCTGAAACCGTATCGACCGATTTCGATACTTCGGACCGGCTGTATTTTGACCCTCTAACACTCGAATATGTTTCTGAAATTCTCCTAAGAGAGCAAGCGCATGGAATCTTACTGCAATTTGGAGGCCAGACTGCAATCAATCTTGCTCTACCTCTGAATGAGCGTCTTCCCTCACTCAAACCGCTTGGATTGGATCTTGCAATTATGGGGACTTCATGCGACGCAGTCGACGAAGCTAGTGACCGCGAGCGGTTCGAGGCATTTGCTAAAAGAGCCGGTCTTCGTATGCCAAATGGAACAACAGGGACCTCTGCTGAAGATGTCCGTAAGGCTGCATTGGACATTGGATTCCCAGTTCTAATTCGTCCATCGTATGTACTTGGTGGAAGGGGTATGGAGATTCTTGCAAATGAACAACAACTTGAGGCTTATCTTGAAGAGGCCTATCTTGCACCAGATAAACCACTTTTGATTGATGAGTACCTCGGCCATGCAACCGAAATTGATGTTGATGCTGCATGTGACGGCGAACAGGTATTGGTAGGAGCGATAATGGAACACTTGGAAGAAGCAGGTATACATTCAGGTGACTCAACATGCTTCATACCTGCACAAAATATCTCTCAGGACATGCTGGAGAACATTGCAGAACAGACCAAAACAATTGGGCTGGGTTTGAAAATTAAAGGATGTTACAACATTCAATTTGCAATACAGGGTGACAATTTGTATGTTCTTGAAGTCAACCCAAGGTCTTCACGAACGGTTCCTTTCGTAGCGAAATCCACCGGTTTACCAATGGCCCGAATTGCTGCGAATATTACCATCGGAATTCCTCTTTCAGCCCAAGATATACCTCAGCGTACTTCGGGTCAGGTCTGTGTCAAAGCACCCGTTTTCCCATTCATCAAACTTCGCGGATTAGACCCTGCACCTGGGCCTGAAATGAAGTCCACGGGTGAAGTGTACGGTTCCGATGTTTCGGCCGATCATGCCTATCTCAAGGCTCGGCTTGCAACCGAGGTTCCTGTCGCTACATCTGGAGGTGTATACCTCACAGTTCGAAACGAAGACAAAAAAGGATTGATTCCTATTGCACAGGACTTGGTTGATATTGGATTCAACCTTTTTGCAACTCCAGGTACCTGCGACGCGTTAAGGAAGGCCGGCGTCCCGGTAAGTGTAGCATACCGAATTGCAGATAAGAATCATCCAGATGCACTTGATTTGATGCACAAGGGAGAAGTTTCCTTTATTGTCAACGTCCCAACAATTTCTGGTGGTGCAGTTCGTGACGGGAACATGATGCGTCGTCTTGCTGTAGAATTGAATATCCCCTTCGTAACAACTCTTCGTGGAGCAAAGATGGAAGTTGCAGCGAGCAAGGCGAGATTGAGCGGGGAATTGGAGCCAAGACGGCTTACTGTACATTATTAATCAGCAAGCATCGTAAGCTTCAATGATGTATTTGGTCAGTGGACTTGTCCATGCAAGTTCGCTAATCCCCTCTTCTCCTTCAACATCGTAAATACGGACAACATCTCGAACACGAACATTTCCATCTGAGGAACGAGCCAAGATTGTTGCTGGTTTAACGGCCTTTCCGGTTCCGTGGGGGTCATAGACTGTATCCAATGCCTCACTTAGGAACCAATCAGCTTTCCCCCCAGGCTCTCCCTCGTACTTCTTGACGACTTTTTTGGACCCGAACATTCCACCAGATTTCTTCTTCGGAACTTTCGGTTTCGGTTTTTGAGCTTTTTTCTCAGTCTTGGCGACAGTGGTTTTCTGCTTTGACTTTGTATCAGAACTTGCTACACTTCGACCCTTGAATTCTTCTTCCATTTCTGCTCGTATCTCTTCTTCAAGTTCTTTACGAATACTTTTTTCCAGTTTCTTGCGAAGTTTTTCTTCAATAGCCGCAGGGTCTCCCTTGGAAAGTTTCGTTACTGCATCGTCACGTTCATCTTGCATTGCTTGCATGACATTGATGTAATGCGCAGCAACTTGAATCAAGGATGTTTCCATCGACGCTTCAAGTTGCATGGAGACAACTTCACTTGCAGAGTCTCTCCACTTTCGCCATTGAAGCATTGTATTCGTGTGAATATCAGAACCACATTTCGGACAGAAACTTCTCTTCGGAGGTTTTAGAACAGGAATTGCACGCATGGCATCAGGGTCTATACCTTCATGCTCTCCGCTAGCAACATCGTGGATGTGAGTTGATGCTTCCATACCGTTGTCCATTGCGTCTCGAAAGAGTCCCTCTTTGAGGTCAAGTTTTCCAGCTTGTATCAAATCCCATCCATTCGTCCCTCGAACAACTGCACGAACTGCCGCATTAGCAGCCGGAGATTGCCCCCATTCGTAATTTGAATAAAATGAACTTGATTGCGGTTCAAGAGCATCATTGGCAAAAGCATCAGAAAGATCGACATCCTCACCCTCAGCAGGTGCTGCAATCCCAAGGACTATCGGATTTGCACCATCTTCAATCTTGGCAATCATATCGAATTTTTCTGCCATTGAAAGGTCATCACGTACCCGAATGACTTCCTTTAGTTGATTCAAATCATGCCCAGTAGCAGTTATTGGTCCTTGGACAGTGAAGTCGTGTCCACATGATAGACAGAACTTTGCTGCGGCTTCTACACCTGTCTCGCAAGTAGGACAGTAGACCCCCGCCATGATATGCAATGGTTAGCGACTACTTTTCAAGTGTGACGGTTGAAATTGGAAAAAAACAGTGAAAAGCGGAATAAAATTCGACACCAGTTACGAATCAAGAATTTGAATGCAACTTTCCAGAAGAGAGACGATTTCGTTTCGGTCCATCTCGGATAAAATTGGAGCAAGTCGAGGTCCTTTTTCAACACCCATTAAACACAGGTAAGCGACTTTGTATGCAAGCCATTTGTGGCTAACATTCAAGGATTCTATACTTCGAGGTATTGCTGCAGAAATATCTTTTTTTGTCCATTGACAATTTGACAACTCGACAACGAGTGCTCGTAGAATGTTCACTTCTTCTTCACTGAAATGTTGAATCACATCTACGCTCGGTTGTGAAAGAATTTGAATTCTCATTTCATCAGGGAAATGCGGTGATTGAATCCAATAGCGCATACGGTCGAGCCGGTCTTGCAATTGTGGCGTGACGGTGAGAACTGCTCCGGAGTCGTTCAAACTACGCCAAACGTCTTCATCGCTTTTTTTGGTTTGAGCCAAAAGTGCAAGATGGCGGAATGTCACGGCAGCAGATTGAACTTGATTTCCAGAGATTGTGCTCGCCATGCGCATTGCTCCAGCTGCGTCTTCAATCTGTACGCGTTGTCTTCTGCTCAACTCTTGATTCGCTAGTTCCTGTTCAAAATTACGTGCAGACAATCGTTCGTATTCATCTGCAAGAGTCACTAAACCCATTCCGGTATCAAATTCAATGGCTTTGTTTGGTTTGGATTTGGCAATCAAAAGTCGTAGAATTTCAGGAGGGACCAACTTTAGCGCTTCAATCGGACCAACGGTGTTGCCTGCTGAGGATGACATTGCGCCCTTTCCTTTCAGGCTAATCCATTCATAGACGAGAGGTTGCGGGGGCTTATGGCCAAGGATTTCAACGATTTCTCTTCCGGTAGAGTATGAGCCGCCAGCAGCTCCATGGTCCTTTCCAAAGGCTTCACAAGTGACTCCAATCCATCCCCATTTTGCAGGCCAGTCAATCCGCCAGGGCAGTTTACCCTCACCTTTGGTGATATCTGAGGAACCGTTTTCACCGTATTCATCCTCCCAATGTACGAGAGGATATTCATATCCAGTGACACGAACTTTATCCAAACCACCTTTCGAATTCAAGGGGCTCCATGGAAACCAACCGTCCGGTAATTCTCGTCCAGATATGCGCTCGATACACTCCCTAATGTCATCTGCACGATCGCAGGCTATTTTTGAGAGTGCAGCGAAGTTACCTTTTCTATAGGATTCAAGGTTGTCAATCAGTCTTGGCTGAACGCCGATTTGATTCAGTGCGGAAAGAAAGGGTTCAAGGAAGTGATTGGCATATGTCCACCCTTCGTTTTCAAAACGTTCCCAATCTGGATTTCCGTCTTCTTTGGGAGCAGGAATTGCTCCCAACTGATTTCCAACAAACTGTTCGTATTCCGGCCCAAGAAAATCGTAGACTTTTCTTAATGGATCAGCGCTATCGATGACAAATACAAAATCAACATCAAGGCCTGCATCACGAGCGGCTCGAGCAATCATATCCCCTGTCAAAATTTCTCGGAGATGTCCAATATGGAATTCTCCACTCGGAGTAATTCCAGTTGATACAACATGTTTGTCGCCTTTGTGAGAAAGGGATTGTGCTGCAACATCCGCCCAGTGCATGTTTTCACCTCAAACAGGTACGGCACGAATGATT
>MDSZ01144711.1_pt1 | contig 11657 bp, 7 predicted proteins | sample 811201 | NCBI WGS metagenome assembly MDSZ01 (sample SAMN05326647, study PRJNA326480) | marine metagenome | isolation source: seawater | place: Indian Ocean: North | collected 2010 | reverse complement strand
TTTTCACATATTGCAGTTATAGGCGCTGGCACAATGGGTTCTGGTATTGCGCTAACATCAGTGCTTGCAGGCAAACAATGTACGCTCATAGATGTTCAAGACGCTCAACTTTCTAGTGCCCACGTGTATCACGAAAAACAACTTCATAAACTCGTAGCGAAAGAGAAATTGACTAGCGAAGAAGCGGCACAAGCTCAATCTTTGTTGACTTATACAACAGGGATGAGCGATGCTTCATTAGCAGACTGGGCAATCGAGGCAGCAACAGAAAATGTTGATGTGAAGAAAAAACTGTTTCAGTTAATGCGAGAAACGTTTAGAGAAAACGTAGTGCTTGCAACAAACACATCGTCGATTTCGATTACAGATTTAGCAACAGCTGTAGAGGGGGCAGAACACCGAGTGATTGGCATGCATTTTTTCAATCCAGTTCCGGTTATGAAACTTGTTGAGGTTATTAAAGGCAACAAAACAAGTGAAGCAACTACAAATGCAACTATTGAGCTTTCTGAGGCGCTCGGAAAGATTCCAGTTCCAGCAAATGATTTTGCTGGTTTTGTTTCAAATAGGGTGCTCATGCCAATGATTAATGAAGCATTTCACGCTTGGGAAGACGGCGTCGCAGACCCTGAAGCAATTGACTCAATCATGAAACTAGGCTGCGCGTTTCCAATGGGGCCGCTGCGACTCGCTGATTACATTGGCTTAGATGTGTGTAGGGACATCATGATGGTGATGTATAACGGTCTTGACGAAAACCCAAAATACTTACCAAACCAAAAACTTGTAGAGCTTGTTGAAGCAGGAAAACTCGGGGACAAGTCTGGTGCGGGAGTTTACGACTACACAAAAGAGTAACTTATGGCGAACAAGGCACACCCGATCTTCCGTAAAGAGTAACTTATGGCGAACAAGACACACCCGATCTTCCGTTGGCCGGGTAGCCTTTTATGGCTTTTTCCCCTTGCTATAAGCGCGTTTACGCTTATGCAATTCGACCTTGTGGGGTCTATGTGGTGGTACCTTCTCATTCCTACCTGCACAGCATTTGCACTTATTGATTTGTTTACCAAAGTTTGGTTTGGAATCACGGTTCTAATCGCCCTCTTCTTTTATTGTTCTATTGGCTCTTCGGGGATCCCTGTGAGTTATGCAATCTGGGAGCCCGCAACATGGGTGAGTTTGCGCGAGATGCGTGGGCTCGAGTTAACAGAGTTCGAATGGTTCCATTGGTGGCCTTTCAAATGGCTGATTGCACTCCTTTGTTTAAACATGTCAATAGTGACTATCCGGAAGATTCCTTTCAATATTCTCACAATTGGCGTTTGGTCTATTCACACAGGCGTCATTGTGCTCGTTCTCGGTTGCTTGGTCTATTTTTCTAAGAAGATTGAGGGTGATGTTGTCATTTCTCGCCATCAAGTGAGTATTCAAATCGCTGGTGAAGAAGCAGTGTCAATGCTTGTTGCTCCAGGCAACTCAATTGTCATTGGACCATACACGTGCGAAATTTCGAGTATCAATCCAAACTGGGAGTTGTTAACCGGTGATGACAAAGGCAAGCGTACATACGCTGTTTCAATCTCGATGACATCAGAAGACATATCCTTCACTCGTCAACTCATCAGTGACTACCCTGAATACACAGAAGATGTCATTCGTACAGATAACCCAAAACAACCGATGGCACGAGCTATTAAAGTTCTCGGCACAGCACTTGTGGATGACTCTATCAAAATGTCACTTGAACGAGATGTCAAAAGCGATTTCTATGTGACGCAAAGCGCTGCAATCTATCTTCGCGAACTTGATGAGAATGGTGTTGCTAAGACAGGATGGATTGAACACCCTATTCCGAATCTACCCCGGTTTAACGATTATGTCAGTGTTGATAGTGAGGTTTGGGATGCAGAGCGAATCATAAAGGATCCAATTGCTCTTGAGGTACCAAGCGATGGCGCATTGTCGCTCACGGTCACGGATTATCTGAGATATGCTTTTATGGATGCGAGGATTGTCCCTGGGGGGAATGACCTCAATCCAGTGCTTTGGGCAACGATTGAGCGTGGTGATATTAAACAACCAGTTAAAATGTTTGCGTTTGACCCCTCAAACAACACAACAGACAACTCCCTCATGGTTTTTAAATGGCTTGACTCGCCAAATGAATTAGCATCATTGCAAGATTCACTTTTACCAACACTTGAGGCCCGTCTAGGTGAGCAAACATATGAGTTACCGCTGACAAACTCAGAGGAGTTTTCCCAGATTGGTGATTCAGCATATGAATACCGATTAACATCCATTCAAAACAACCTCAACATTGAAGGCATTATTGTTTCCCTTGTAATTGTTGAATTGAAGAATGGTGAAGATCAGTGGGTTCGTTGGGTATTTGAAGATAGTTCGCTTAATAGGGATATCACAGAATCTGCCGACCACCTTGAATCTAACTTGGTTGATGATGCGATCAAACTCAGTTACGACCCCGGGGCAGCACCAATCACGCTTGTTGCTGGCGAAGACGTTGAAGGCATACAATTGTTATTGCAAACGGGCAGCGAAAAGCCAACACAACAGGCGGTCAGTTTTGACGAACCACTTTCCATTATTGATGATGTACAGTTAGTTGTTCACAGACTTGAAGCTAATACACAGATTGAAACAAGGCCAACTGTGGTTCCAAAACAACAACGCGATCCAAATGTCAGTAATACAATGTCAATGATTCGTGTCATTATTAAGGATGGTGATCAAGAACGAATTGCATGGCTTCCTTATCACCACTATCCGTTTGAATCAAACACGCAAACCGTTAATCGTTTTAGATATCAACCAACGATTGTTGGTCTAGCAAACGGCAAGATTATTGAACTGATGTTCTCAAGAGAAAAGGCACCACTGCCTACACCCGTTGCCCTCAACGATTTTGAGATTGACACTCATATTGGTGGTTTCTCGGGCCGCACATCCTCGATTCTCAACTGGCGATCACTCATCTCATTCCCCGAAGTATCTGACGAACTAGTTGCAGTAAGCGTGAATGATCCAAAGCCCCACCACGGCTATTGGTTCTTCCAGTCTCAGTGGGACCCACCAAGCCAGACATCACAAGGACTAAATTACACTGTGCTTGGTGTAGGTAATAGAGAAGCGGTATTTACAATGCTCCTTGGCACTTGCATAACGGTACTTGGCATGATGTGGGCGTTCTTTGTGAAGCCAACGATTAAACGGAAACGGCAACAAGCTGTGTATGGAGCAAATCAATGAAGCAAGTGTTTTTACTTATCACTTTGTGCATTGCAGGGTTCTCCGCGACATCGCAGGGTGACGACTTTTCAATGCAGATTGATATAGCACCGTGGAGTAATCAAGTTGCTGTCTTTACAGAAGGGCGAGTGAAGTCATATGAGACCTTTGCTCGCTCTTATATGCAGTACATTTCTGGCTCAAAGTTGATTGACGGACAACCAGCGACATTTACATTCCTCGACATGATGATTAGACCTGAACACTATGAGGGCAGGCCAATCATATACGTCAAGAACAAGAATGTTCGATCGATTATCAATGATGTACTCCAATCGAGGAATCCAAGTCTTGCGGATGAAATGAGTTTGTTTATGCAAAAAGGCCTCATTTCCAAAGAGCACTTGCAAGAGCCCGAAGTCCATGCAAAATTGCAGTCTCTTCGCTCAGATGTCATGCGGTTCGCATCTCCTGTTGAACAAATTGAAGTCGCCCTTAATGCAAGTAATCCAAGAAACATGTGGGCAAACTTACAAGTTGTTCCTCCACCAAGTGGGCAGTTTGATGCACCGTGGTTCACCATGGAGCACATTAAAGATGAATCAATCATTTCATCTTGGACTGAAATGGTCGAAGCGTGGAACGCTGAGGATGCTAGTAAAACAAATCAACAACTTGCTCGCTTAGCTGGATTGTTGCCACTCCTTCCAACTGGAGAAGGCATATATCCACCAGCAAAAAAATTGCAACTTGAAAGTTTATATTTCAAACTCGGTAACTTCACGGCTATCTGGATTGTGTACCTCATTGCAGTCGTTCTACTACTCATGGCTTTTGTCTATCAATTCAAGGGAGTTGGTTCAATTGGTTTGTGGCTCTTCATCTTTGCAGCCTCACTCCACACTGTTGCAGTTATTTGGCGATGGTACGTGTCTGGTCGCTATCCAAACACAAACATGTTTGAAGCCATAACAACAGCTGCGTGGATGGGCAGTTTGTTTGGCTTACTTATGGAGTTCTTGTTACGCAAAACACAGATGAAATACTTGTTCGCGCTTGGGGCATCAGTCGCATCGATGATTGCACTTCTTGCAGTACGCTTGTATCCATTGGAACTCAACCCTCATGTCTCAAACAGAATGCCAGTTCTACATGATATTTGGCTTTATATTCATGTGAACTTCATCATCTTTTCATACTGCCTCATTTTTGTTGCGGCTGTGACTGCGATGCTCTACCTGTTCCGGCGCATGATTCTTCAATTCAAAGGTGAAAGCGGAATCCATGAGTTTGCAAGAGCTGGTGGTATTGCTTCGGTTGTTGAACTCAGACCAGTGAAGAAGGATGAATCAAAATCGAGCATGGGTATGGTTCTCGATGGGGCGACTATGATCCTTGTTGAGCTATCCTTCATTTTGCTTTGGGCGGGAATTGTGATGGGTGCAATCTGGGCAGACCACTCTTGGGGTAGACCTTGGGGTTGGGATCCAAAAGAAGTGTTTGCGCTCAATACATTTATTGTGTTTGCTGTACTTATTCACACGAGAATGAAAGTCAAGGACAAGGGTTTATGGACAGCGCTTCTAGCAATCATTGGCTGTGGGGTCATGTTGTTTAACTGGATTATTATCAACTTCACCATTTCGGGATTGCATTCCTACGCATAACTGACACGTGGCACACCAAGTGATTCAAACTGAAAACTTGCCCGACCAATGTTCAACATGGCTTGCAGATCAGTGTGAGCTACATGTTTGCTCTGCGGAGTCACTTCGATTTGAAGAACTGCTTCCTACGGTAGAGGGCCTTGTCATTCGAACATACACCGAAGTTACGCGAGCAATGATTGAATCTGCGCCAAACTTAAGAGTTGTCGGGCGAGCAGGCGTAGGTATAGACAACATAGATTTAAAGGCATGCAAGGAGTATGGTATTCGCGTTGTGCACACGCCAGAAGCAAACACGGAATCAGTTGTAGAGTTTGTCTTATCTAGAATGCTAATGATGCTTCGCAAAGTGACTTTGGTTGAAGGGGAATCATCCCAAAAGGAATGGGAGTTGCTTCGCGTTAGCGCAATGAATGAGAAACAGTTTTCAGAAATGACACTTGGCATTGTGGGTTTTGGCCGAATTGGTTCAAGGCTTGGACAACTTGCAAGCACTCTTGGGTTCAATGTCATATTCCATGACATTAAAACCATTCAGAATACTGGCTCGTGCAAACAGTGTACGTTAGAAGAATTGTTGCAAAATAGTGATGCAGTCACTATTCATGTTGACGGACGATTAGAAAATGAGCACATGTGTGGTGCGGACTTCTTTCGTGCCCTTAAACAAGGGTGTTTGTTTATCAACACTTCACGAGGGTTTGTTGTTGATGCACATGCGCTTGCTAACCACCTGTGTCATGATGCGACTGCGTTTGGAATCATTGATGTACATCAACCAGAGCCAGTCCATACAGAGTATCCGTTACTCAATTTGCCAAACAGTGAACTTTATCCACACATCGCAAGTAAGACCCAAACGGCTACAATTAACATGGGTTGGGTGGTCAAAGATGTGATTGCAGTATTAGATAACGAAACCCCAAAGTTTGAAGCACTTCTTCGGTAAAGGAAATTGAGTTAACACATGTCAACGACAATCAAATCAATTTTCGCAAGACAGATACTCGATTCAAGGGGTAACCCTACACTTGAATGTGATGTAACGCTTGCAAGTGGCATCATGGGAAGGGCAGGTGTGCCTAGCGGAGCAAGCACAGGTGAAAATGAAGCTGTTGAACTCCGTGATGGTGGAAACGAGTGGTGTGGCAAGGGTGTAGGCAACGCAGTGAAGAATGTCAATTATATTCTTGCACCTGAAATCCTAGGCATGAATGCAGAGGACCAAGCAGCAGTCGATGAGCGGATGATTGAACTTGATGGCACTGCAAACAAAGGAAATCTTGGTGCAAATGCACTTCTTGCTGTCTCAATGGCGACAGCACATGCAGCAGCACAAGCGATAGGGAATCCGCTATACGCATATTTAGGGGATGACAACTCAAACGTCTTACCTGTGCCGATGTTCAATATTTTGAATGGTGGAAAACACGCTGACAATACAGTAGATTTTCAAGAGTTTATGATTCAGCCATGGGGTTTTGAACGATTTGATGATGCATTTAGAGCTTCAGTTGAAATTTACCACACATTGAAAGATGTTCTTCATCATCGAAACTTATCAACTGCTGTTGGAGACGAGGGCGGCTTTGCACCCAACCTTCAAGATAATGAAGATGCTTTAAAAATCATCGAAGAAGCTGTTGATAAATCAGGCTACACATGGGGCGAACAGATTTTCGTTGCGCTTGATCCGGCAACAAGTGAGTTAGTTAGTGAAGCAAGAAAACTTGGCAAGGAAGGATACTGCTTCTTTAGTAGTCAGCCAGATAAGATTGTTTCGTCGGATGAAATGATTGACTTATGGGTAGACTGGTGCAAACGGTATCCAATCAAGTCTATTGAAGATGGTCTCGGAGAAACTGATTGGGGAGGATGGAAATCTTTAACAAAACGGCTAGGAAGCGAGGTTCAGCTTGTCGGTGACGATTTGTTTGTAACAAACCCCCTCTTCTTGCAAAAAGGAATTGATGAAGGGTGTGCAAATTCAATTCTTGTGAAAGTCAATCAAATCGGAACGCTAACTGAGATGTTTAGAGCAGTTGAATTAGCACATGAACATGGATATTCAGTAGTTCTGAGTCACAGGAGTGGCGAAACCGAAGACACTACGATTGCAGATTTATCAGTAGCAACAAATTGTGGCCAGATTAAAACTGGTGCACCATGCCGTTCTGATCGGACTGCGAAGTACAACCAGCTCATCCGAATTGCAGAAACCCTAGGCGACAAGGCGTCGTACGGTCGTTAAATGAAGAAGGGGACAACTCAACACCTAATCACATGGCGAATTGTTCAACTCCCCTTTATTCTGATTGCAATCTATACTTTGACATTTTTGCTTGCGTGGCAGATTCCTGGTAATCCACTTGAAAGTGAAGGGCGGATGCCTCCACCCGAGGTTGTGGAAGCTATGCAAGCGCAATACAACTTAGACAATCCGGTTGAGTTTTATGCTGAGTATCTATGGAATGCATCTGGCCTTGCATGGCTTATGAGTGAGTATGAGGGGCCGATCTTTAACTTAGGACCAAGCTTGCGTCACGAGAACTGGACGGTCAACGAAATTCTATTGGCAGGGCTTCCTGTCTCCATGACGCTTGGCATGTTTGCCATTATCACCGCGATTGTCATTGGCTTGAGTGCGGGCACATTAAGTGCACTCAAACCAAAAACATGGATTGATTCACTCGCATTTCTCATTTCAATAATTGGCATCAGCCTTCCAACATTTGTCATTGGCGTCTGTTTACTCATGACATTTTCGGTGTGGCTTCACTTGTTCCCAATCAGTGGATGGGGTACTTGGAAGCACATGGTTCTTCCATCATTGACTCTAAGTTTACCTTTTGCTGCATATATAGCACAGCTGACTCGTAGCGGGATGCTTGAACAGCTTCGGAGTAATCATATTAGAACTGCTCGCGCAAAAGGTTTGCCAGAGTATTCAGTTGTACTCAAACATGCAATGAAAAATGCAATTCTTCCAGTCTTAAGTTACATTGGTCCTGCAGCCGCAGCAGCTCTGACGGGCTCATTTGTTGTTGAAAAGATTTTTGCTGTTCCAGGAGTGGGTGTTCATTTTGTAGAAGCTGTACTCGGAAAAGACATTACTGTGCTCATGGGTATTGTGCTTGTATATGCAACTCTACTTGTATTATTTAATCTTGTCGTTGATGTGATGTATCGCCTGATTGATCCGAGGATGATTTAACTCTCCATAACTGCTGAACAAGTCTAGGATGCGAAGTAAGTCCGCTCACTTGATCAGGCTCATACATGTACAACTGAAGCAACTGGCACACAACAAGCATAGGCACTTCTTTGTTAAACAGTTGCGTCTCAACATCTCTTAGTATCTCAAAACGTTTGACAGGATCAAGTTCTAGTGAAGCTTGGGTTAACTTTTCATCAATGTCAGGGTTTGAAAATCCTCTGTCATTGTTTCCGTTTTCCGAATGGAAGATGTCTAGAAAGGTTGAAGGGTCACCATAATCCCCATACCAACGACCCCTAGCAACCATAAAGTCACCACTTCGTAAATCACGACTAAAGAGTTTATTGTCAGTTCCTCTCAATTGTGTTTGAACACCGAGCGTGTTTCGCCACTGATCCCTTAACAAGAGCGAAATCCATTTGTAGCGATTCGTATTTGTGGTGTACAGCAAGTCAATTGGAGGAAAGGGTACACCCTGTTCATTTTCAACAACACCATCGCCATCCCTATCAATCCAGCCTGCTGAGGCTAACTCTTCTTTTGCCCGCTGCGGGTTATGATTAATACCATCTACGGGTGCATATCCACTGATTGAGTGTGGGGGAACAAGCGACGTTACAACAGGTTCGTTTAACCTAGTTGCATGTTTGACAATGGCGTCTCTGTTTGTTGCGTATACAAATGCTCTTCGGACAGCTGCATCATGAAATGGATTTAGGTCGCCATTGTTTAATGTTTCTCTACAGTTAAATGAAAAGAAGTCTGTTCCGAACGTTGGAAAGGCGTGAATGTTATTCCGCTTAAAATCTACTTTCTCTTGCAACATATCCGATTGATAGTCGACATTAACCCCATTTAGCCAATCCACTTCTCCAGCCTCAAAGGCAAACACAGCAGTATTTGGATCTTCCATCGTGATTGCTTTGATTGAATCGAGGGAAGTATTTCCTGGTGAATGGTAATGTGGGTTTCTCGTAAAACGCATGTCACGTTTGTAGCGCCACTTGTCTAATTGAAATGGCCCGTTGCAAACGAGTGTATCTGGCCTTGCCCAGTAATATTTATATTTCAGCTGTCCTGTGTCGACATCAATTGAAAGCCATTTCATATCACTTGGCTCTGGAATTGGAATCGTATGCCAGCCTTCACGAATTGATTGTTGCAAATCTTCTTCGTCTAGGTTCCACCCCTCAACTGCTGGCCTGTATACAGGGCTACAAACTGCTAGAGCAATCTGGTCTAAAAAATAGGGTACCGGTTGTTTTAGCGTGACTTCAAGGCGATAGGTATCGAGCGCGCGGATGCTCACAAGCTCTTCAAACTTCGATTGAATGTCATTAAGCGCGATGTACTCTTGTTCTTTTATACAATTGCTTCGCCAATCCCAAAAATCAATAGCGCCCTTTACAGAAAAAAGAAAACCAGAATAATCCGATGCTGTATCTGGGGTCAGTAACCGCATCCAGGCATAGATAAAGTCGTGCGAGGTTACAGGCGCGCCGTTGCTCCATTTTGCGTCCGGTCTCAACTCAAACAAATATGTTGTTTGATCATCACTAAGGGAAACCTTCTCCGCAGCAGCCATTTCTATGGAAAAGTCTTTAGGATTCCAACGAACGAGCCCCTCATACAAACAATATGCAGCTTGCATGTCATTGAGCCAGCTCATTCTCCCTGGATCAAGTGTAAACACATCACCCCGATTAACAAACACAAAATCGGCGCGGTCTTCAGTCTCGTTTGCAGATGTCACAACGAGCAACATCAAGAAAATACTTAAGACTGCAATAAAAAGACGCACCATAAAGGTACTGTATCGAATTCACTACTGATTGTTTTTCCAGACATTTAAGCGGCTTGTGAGTTCTGGATATCTTCCTTCGCCCCAAAGTTCAAGCATTGAAGCGTCTGTTGTGTCAATTTTAAGAATGCGTTCGACAATGAAACTTCCCGATTGGAGTGATTCGCCATACGCTCCGTACAACTCATCATTTTCTTTAGCAGTTTCAGCGTGTTTGAGCGCGAGGTCAGCAAACTGAGTGATTAGTGGAGCAATATCTCGGTCACCTTCTTTTCTTGCTTCCTCGTTGAGGCCAGGTTCAATGAGTTGAAGTCTAAGTGAAGCAAGAATGAATGGTAGCGCTCGAACACGTTCATCTGCTTCATCAGACTTTGCAATCTCTTTCAACAGTTCGGAGAACGCTCTCACTTGCAGTTTGATTGAGAGCGCTTCAAGTTCCTCTTGTTGTCTTGTATCTAGATTCGGAATTTCCTGGAGCGAAGCAATAGAGTTGAACTGCCTAGAGACGATGTACCAAACAGGTTCACGAGATGCGAAATCTGCAATAGTGCCCGCGATCGATGAAATCCGACGTTCAGGGAGAATGCCTTGCTTAAATGATTTCCCAAGCCCAATCGATGCCCAATGTCTCAGCGAAGCCCGATCTTCTGTGGAGGTATCTGCATGATTCAAAAGGAGACCACATCCCTGTTCAGTGCCTAAGAGTGATACGACCTGCAACGCGTTGACGGCAGCCATTTCATTTGTGCTATTCTCATTGAGGATTGGCTCAAATCCATCTCGTAACGCTTTACCGTAAAGGGAGCGAGCATATGGAGACATTGCGGCATCTATTTCAAGAGGTTCAATAAGGTGTCGCTGGGCTTCATACAGTTCTAAGGCGTCCGTTGTGTTCAACGCTTCAGCCCACCCCTGAGCGTACTGTTCAATTTTGCGGGCATCAGCATCATTGATTGAGTTTCGGCCAACAATTTTTGAGATGCTGAACTTTGGCTGAGCAACCGCGTCATAACTACACGTTAGTGCCAAAATGAGGATGATAAAACAATTCTTTTGCATAAAAATAAACCTTTAGATTGACGAAATTACCACTCATTGAGTGGAGTGTCAACGCCTGTACATCATACTTAAGAAGTCGCCTTAAAAATGCGACCAAAACCGTGCTACAGTGCCGAAAAGAGATACTCATGAGTCGAATTTTCTCCCTTATTGTTTCAGTTACTTTAGCTTTTGCCACTTTTCCGGCGTCTGTGGCACATGGCGATGATATGGAAGAATTGGCTACTGCCCGGCTCATTGAAGGCTACATCCGAGAAGCTCGTTCGATGACGACGCTTGAGCCCTTGACAACGGACGCAATCGAAGCGTCGCTCATCCTATTGAAACGGTGTGTTGAACTGAAGCCAAACGATGTGTCTGTATGGCAATCAGTCATTGAGGTTGCAAAAATGGCTGAAGACGATGCGCTCGCAAGCGAAAGCATCCAAGCAATGCTTCGCCTTGTTCCAGAGAGTACAGGTTTTCAACTTGCTCGCCTTAGAGACGCGATCGAATCTTTGCAAACTGCCCCAGAGCGGCAACAGGTTTACAGTCGTTTACTCTCTCCTCAAGGGAAAGCAAAACTTGATTCAAGAGTTGCATCTCGACTGGCTTACGACGCTGCTCTGCTTTACAAAAGTTTAGGTGACGTTGAAGCGTTTGCAGTTTGGCTCGCAGAATC
>MDSZ01072152.1_pt1 | contig 11657 bp, 13 predicted proteins | sample 811201 | NCBI WGS metagenome assembly MDSZ01 (sample SAMN05326647, study PRJNA326480) | marine metagenome | isolation source: seawater | place: Indian Ocean: North | collected 2010 | reverse complement strand
CTAATCTGAACACACATCTTAATCGTTTGTGTTCCGATGTTTGTCCTGTGATATACTGTGATGATTCTGCTACGGCTGTTCGTGAGATACTGAAAATGAAAGACCGTATCGAAAAGGGAAACTTCGGGAGTATGACTGTGTATGAACACAATGTCCGACACGCCGACCCTGTGCTTCAATTTCTTATGGCGATTCCAAGAGTAGGTATCTCGCGAGCAAAGTTCATCAAGGAACGGTTTGTGTCTTTGAAGGATTTGATAGAGCGTTCTTACGAATTAGAAACGATGATAAGAAGTGAGAAGGATGTAAGCATTATCCAAGATTTCTTGAATGCTTCGTGGGTGGAAGATGAAGATTAAACATTTGATGAGAGAAGAGGTTAAATGGGAGAAGGCGAAGGTGCTGATATGGGGGAATCTGATATGGGGTGGCGAAGTCAAGCACATTTGGATTGGAAGGAAACGAGTGATGAACGACTTATGGTTCAGCAGTTCGTTTTCTACATGGAAGAATTGGTAAAACTGTTGCGCCAACCCCAACCCGATATTGACGGCATAGTTGGTTGGCTTGAGTGTGAATTGACTACTGCCAAAAACGAAATGAAGTGGTAATTATGAAGTGTAAAGAATGTGGGAATAACATTGAAGAAATCCTTGAGATGATGGGCAATATGGCTGAATCTGTAAAACGCCCGATTGTTGTCGTGGGGAATGGCGCATCTCGCTCAGAAGTCATTGATGATGAAGAACTCACTCTTATGTGTGATTTGATTTGTGGTATTCAAGAAAAGGTGTCTGCCTTAGAATTTGTGATGGGCGTAATCAACGAAAAAAGATTACAAGATGGAAAAGACCCCTCTTTGTGGGCTTTCAATTTACTCGGAGGTGTGCGACAAGGAGTTAATGATGCTGTGGCACAAACCATGGCTCATATCAAGGTGGGTCGTAAGCATCCTATGATGGATGATGAAGATAAGTGGAAAGAGAATATGGCGTGATTGTAATGAGTGAAGATATATCAGAATATGAAGAAGAAAACGAATTGATTTTGCAGAAATCGTGGCTTGAGGAATTGAAGATTGATTATCATTCACCACACCCTAACGGCACATTCAACGAAGCAAATGATATTCGCGTGGTGCAATTGGTGGAGATGATAATTCGCAACGGCACTTACAACGAAGGACTAACTCGTATCACCTTAGTTTGACGCATTATTCATATAGGGGGTGTCCTACCCTCCGTGTATGCTCTCAGTCGTATGGCCTCATAATATCCTCAAGACCTTTATTGATAGTGTCGGTGCTATTTCGGAAGAATTGAAAATCACCTTCAAGCAAGATGGCTTGGTCGCTTATGTGATTGACCCCTCCCATGTATGTTTTATTGGAATTGAGATTCCTTCGGAGAAGTTTGATTCATATGAGGTCGAAGGGAATGTCATTATCCCTATTGAATTGGCGAAAATGACTTCTATCCTCAAAATATCACAGAAGAAACCTGTGAAGATGATTTGGGGCGATAGTGAAACAGATGAAGGGCTTGTGCGTTTTGAAGTGGGTGGTGTAATACGAGAGGCTACTTTGCTTCATTCCGATGTAATCAAAAATGTGACCATGCCTGAAATCAACCCCCCAATCAAAGTAAGAATCAAGTCCGAAGAATACAATTTGGGAGTTTCAGCGGTTGGAGATGTTGGAAACATCATGCAAGTGAGTTTTGAAAGTGGGAAACCCATGGTTCGTTCTGATGGTAGTGGAGATAAGGTGGAATTGACCTTCATGGATGAAGTGCAAATAGTTGAAGGCTCGGAAGATGATGCTTCTACTAAGATGTCAATCGAATATCTCAAAAAGGTCAGCAAAGGTGTTGGTGATTCTGTTATGATGAGTATGGGAGAGAACACTCCTTTACGACTTGAGAGTGCAAATCAAGGTTGCTCTTTGACTTGGATGATTGCCCCTCGTATTGGTGATAGTTGAAATAGTCGTTCCGAATCATTGGTTTGATTCATATGAGTGAGGATGATAGGTTCCCTACACCTTTCGTCTTTCCTTCATCTCCTGAAATGTACCCAACCTCGCTTTTTCCTAATTTTGACATGGGAGATTACACAACCATTAGGAATGTAAGAAATGGTATCTACGCAAAGAAAGGGTATTTCACCCCTTCGTTGTTCAAGTATTCTTCGGATGAAACCTACGATTTAGGAATCATTGCTTCCAAACGGGAATATGAAGAATATGAGGATGATGATGGGAGAGAAAAAGTACGAAGATGGTTGGGAAAATCCCACATATTATCCGATGAGGACACCCAAAAATTGCTTTCTCATTTACAAGAGTATGATGAGATTTTCAATAAAGAGGATTCAAGAGGTGAAGATATGCCTAAATCCGAGTTTGTAGAAGAATTGTTCAAAGAGTTCTATCTTACTCCCTTCATCAAAAAATTACCTCTTGAAGAAGAAGAAGATTTGCTGAAAAACAGTTGTTGGATGCCTCAAGACCTATCTCCTACTCTCGGTCAAAAGAACGCTATATCCCCTCACGGTATAAAATATGAACGCTCTCAAAACGAATTTGCTTGGAAAGCGTGGGGTTATTGGCTGAATAATCCAAAGAAAAGAATAAAGAAAGACATACCTCCTATGATGGAACTTTCTACACCACTTACTCCTGCGAATATATGGCTTGACCTCGATTGTGAGGGTGAATGGGTGAGCGTGGATGAAGCATCTAATTGGGGTGCATTAGGGCAAAGACAACACCCAAAGAATCTGAAAAAGGAAGAACACTACGAGGCTTGGAACGAGTGGACGAATAATTTCTTGTTGAATGAATGTATGACTCCTGAAGGTCGAATATATCTGTATGCGGCAAGTGCTAAAGGTTGGAATAAACGAACTAAATCATGGTCGCAAACATATTACGGCCAATCCTATACGATTGACCTTTCACGATTAAGGCCGATGGCTGAATTGCATCAATTGATTGAAGCCAAGCAATCAAAATATGGCAAAAAGACATCTTACTTGGAGATACTTCCTATGTTCCGTTACACCAAAGAAGAAGAAAGGCTCAAGGAAGAAGCCAAAAATCGAAATGATGATGATGATGATGATGATGATGATGATGATTGGGGATTTCCTTCGTGGGGGGAGAAAATTGAAGATGATGATGATGATATGGTTGAAGAAAAACCCAAGTTCAATCCCTTTGAACATATGTTCTTACCTATCATTTGGGTTCGCGCTCAAGTTCACGGAAAAAATGCAGATGAGTTTGGGTATCACATAAACACCTCATATTATCATCCCTCCGATACAAAGAGAGGTGTGACTACTGTCTTGGATAAAATGACCGAACCACATCAACGAGAGAGGTTCAAAGTTTGGAAACCCAAGAAGACGCTTCCTTACGATACATATGTGGCAGAGGTTAATCCGACTTCCAAAAATTACACACCTATTATCAATCACAAATCATTTTTCGTCTAATCCAATTGAGAGTTTTTAAGCGAAGAAATAGTTGTTCATATACCTTCGGTTATGCGTCTCATAGTGACCACAATATGAGGGTTGAAATAGTGGGAACACAACCCATGTATCACCGCAGTTCAGCGGGGTGCGAATTATGAGTGATGAGATTGTAGAAACTGCCGAGCCTATTCTTGAACAAGTCCAAATGGAATCTGACGGATTCAAGCCAACAGGGTTCGGAGATACGATATTTCGCCAACGCTATGCTCGGACGAGCGATGAGTCGTGGATGGAGGCTTGCACAAGAGTAGCCAACCACATCTGTCAAGCGGAAGAAAACGGTAATCGCGCCAAATGGATGCCTCGGTTTCTTGAGAAATTAAGTGAAGCCTTATTCGTTCCGGGTGGACGGATTTGGTATGGTTCAGGTCGGGCTAAAGGTCAATTGATGAATTGTTTCGTTGTCCCCACAGAAGATAGCCGAGAAGGTTGGGGTCAAACCGTCAAAGATATGCTCATCATTAGTGGAACAGGCGGTGGTGTGGGAATCAATTTTTCCCCTGTAAGGCCAAGAGGAACACCCATCAAAGGTACAGGCGGAGAAGCGACAGGAAGTGTGTCGCTCATGGAAATTGTAAATCAAACGGGTGAAGTCATCAAAGCAGGTGGAGGTAGAAGAACAGCCTTAATGATGGCTCTTGAATATAATCATGGAGATATTATGGAGTTCTTGGATGCGAAATTGGACTTGGGCAGGTTAAACAACGCCAATGTATCTGTTCTTGTGGATGATGATTTCTTTGAAGCCGTGAATAATGATGAAGATATTGTTCTCAAGTTCCGTAGCAAACCAATCATCGACCAAGATGGGAATCCAAAATCCATCCCTGCGAAAATCTTGTGGGATAAAATTGTTCAAAATAGTTGGGAATCGGCAGAACCGGGAATCTTGAATATCGGTTTAGCCAACAAGATGAACACACTTTCATATTACAAGCCTGTAATCTGCACTAATCCTTGTGGGGAACAATGGCTTGAATCATATGGTTCGTGCAATTTGGGTGCGGTCAATCTTGCTCGTCATGTGATTGATGGTGAAATGGATTGGGATAAACTCGCAGACACGGTTCGTGTGGGGGTTCGTTTCCTTGATAATGTGCTTGATGTGAATCATTACCCGTTCAAAGAAATTGAAGATAATTGTCAGAAAGTCCGAAGAATTGGTCTTGGAATTATGGGGCTTGGTCATTCACTTGTGATGCTCGGACACCAATATGGTTCAAAGGAAGGGTTGAAAATGATTGATAAAATCATGGGATTCATCAAAGAGAGAGCATATGAGGCATCTACATTCCTTGCGGTTGAGAGGGGTGCATTTGAAGTGTATTCTGATGACTTCCTATCCACAGGATTCATCAAGACCCTCCCTCGCAGAATCCGTTCTGACATCAAAGAACACGGTATTCGTAATTGTGCTATATTGACGATTGCACCGACAGGAACGACTTCTATCCTTGCAGGAACTTCAAGTGGTATCGAGCCTTTGTTCGCTCCTGCATATCGCAGAAGATATTACACAAGTTCCGATGAGAGCAACGAAAGAGTTCTGAATGAAGAAATTGTGATTGACCCTCTTTTCTCTCAAATGGTTGAGGATGGGATGAGCAAACAGCAACAGAAAGCATTTGTATCTTCTCACGAATTGAAGGTGGAGGCTCATATGAAGGTGCAAGAAGTGTGTCAAAAGCACATCGACAATTCCATTTCTAAAACCATCAACATTCCAAACGATTACCCTATTGAAGATTATGGGGAATTGATGTTGAAATATGGGCCGAAGTTGAAAGGGATGACTGTATATCGGTCAGGTAGTCGAGGAAACGAACCTTTATCCCCTATGTCTGTGGAAGAAGCATTAGCACATATGAACAAGGAAGAAGAATACCTTGAAGGAACCGCAGATAGTGATTGTCCATCGGGTGTTTGCGAAATCTCAGATGTTCCAACGAAAGAGTAAGGGGATGTAGTTTAATTTGGAAGAACGCTCGGTTTGCATCCGAGAGGCTGAGGGTTCAAATCCCTTCATCTCCACTACTTTTTCATCGAAATCGGCTACGCAATTCCCACAGTTCATATAGAGAGTGTGTTTTCTAACTGTATGTCATTGACTAATGGGGAACGCTTGTCCCACTATCTTGATATTACCGCCAAACAGAAACACCCATATCCTCAATCCGTTTTTCACGGTTCGGATGACCGCCTATATGGAACATGGGTGATGGGGGCAGATTATCGAGTTTCATCAGGATATTATGGGGGCTATCCTGCCACTTATTTGCGGCGCATGAGTGCGCTTTTTCCCGATAAGAAGAAATGTTTGCATCTCTTTGCAGGTCAAGTGGATAAATCTCAATTCGCTGTGCATAATGCTGATTGTGAACAAATCACTATCGACATCAACCCTGACTTGAATCCTGATGTAGTGGGTGATTGCCACGATTTGACCGCTTCATTTGAAGAAGGAGAGTTTGATTTGATTCTTGCCGACCCCCCATATTCAGTTGAAGATGCAGAACACTATCAGACCACGATGATAAAGCGCAATGTAACCCTCAAAGAATGTCTCAAAGTCCTCAAGGTCGGAGGGCATCTTGTATGGCTCGACCAAGTGTTACCTCAATATCGCAAAATCAATCTGAAACCAATCGCCTACATTGGTATGGTTAAATCCACAAATCATAGATTTCGGGTTATTACAATTTTTGAACGGATTTATTGAACCACCCCAAGCGAATCATTGATAAGTGACTCTTGGATGAAGGGGTCATGGACGATGTAGCAGAATGCGAAGAATGGGATTTGAATCGAAAACCAAGCCTTATGATTCTCTATTTGGGTCAATTCAATTGCCCCATGTTTTCTGAAAAGTGGGATGTTCCTGCGGATTTGACTCAACCTGCCATAGCGAAAGGTGTTGGCATGGCTCGCTCTAATATCTGTCGTCATATGGGAGATTTGATTGACCATGGCTTTGTTGAAAAAAAGATGAAACACATTCTTCACCACGCCCGCAAAAGAAATGCTTACTTCCTCACATACAAAGGAATGCGAGCATATAGAGTATTGAAGGCTCGACAAGACAAAGAAAACCCCCAATGATTCATATAGTGTTGCTGATAACGATGTCTTGATAGGCATGGCGGAGAAACACACTTGGGTATTCATCCCACAAGATGCAGTATCAATTCAAGATTGTACTTTCTTGGATGAGAAACCTACGCTTCAAGAAATGCAAGGTATGGTTGAGGGCTATATTGAACCTATGCCGAAAGTGTGGAATGTAAAAGGTGTACGGACTGTGTATGTGAATGAAGAAGGGGCGTGGAATCGTGATTTCAAACCCAACATTATCATTAACGCCATGATAGGACAGAACAAGCAGTATGTGATGAGTACCTTTGGAGTAGTCAATATGAGTAATATGTTCAAAGGAGGAAATTATCATCTTTCCATCATAGATAAGCCCTACAAAGGCCATATGGTCGGTGCAAGAGGCGACTCATATCAAATCGTTGGCCCTGCATTAGCACAAATCAAGGAATCGACTTTGAAGGAAGTCATAGATAGTTTAGTGAATGTTCAGTATTGGATGCCAATGATGGATAAGGCTCGTTTTGAGTACACACCTCTAAGTCAGCAAAGAGATTGAAATCTCATTTTTACCCTTTATTGACCGCAGGGTTTATCTATGGCCTTCTGATAAGCATACATGAGGCAAGAGTGCTATGTTGGAAGAATTGAGAGGCGAATATGGAAACGAAAGTACAACCGATATGGTGTTGGTTAGGTCAACACCTGCTAATGCAGAAACAGCAAGGTTGAACGAAGGAGATTATCTCAAGGTATTGTATATCAAGGATTATGTCGATGAAGCAGGATTCTTGACGATGCAAATCAAGACATTGAGCAATAACGGAGAAGTTGAAGCGATTGTCGTTTATGGCCGACACATGATAAGTGGCCTCGCACAAGTATTTGTCCATGAAATAGGGCAAAGGATGTACCCTCATATGACTGAAATCACCTCGATTCATGTCGGTTTAGAAGGAATCGAAGCGTGGGAAAATGATACGGAAAACAATGTTGATGTTGAGAATATGAAGGGTTTCGTTGAACGCTTGAAGAGAGATGTTCTCAGTCAACGAGATGAAGAAGAATAGAACCTCAATTGCCCCCTTACAAGGGTGGTATTGATATAGTCGTGCGTTAATCTAAATGGTATGACTCGATATGGGGTGGCGGTAATCGCCCCCAATGAAAACGGCATCACAGGTGTTGTGCATTTCTTGGACAAAGGCGGTGTCCTCCATATTGATTACGATTTGAAGGGATTGAGTGATGGGAAACATGGATTCCATATTCACGAATATGGGGATTTAACGGATGGGTGTGAATCTGCGTGTTCTCATTTCAACCCATATGGTGTGACTCACGGAGGATTGGATAGCAAGGTTCGTCATTTGGGGGATTTGGGAAATATCGAGTCGAAGAACAAGGTGGCTAAAGGTCGTTTCTCCACAAACACCCTGTCTTTGAATCCTAAGAAAATCAATTGTGTGATAGGTCGTATGATAATCGTTCATGCCGACCCCGATGATTTAGGGTTAGGTGGATTGGGTGAAGATGGAAAGGTAGTTGATGAAAAGGTTCACGAAGAATCTCTCAAAACAGGGAATGCAGGAAAGCGTCTTGGTTGCGGAGTCATTGGCTACGCTGAACCTCCAAAGGAAGTCAAACGGGCGGCGTATCAACCCACACAAAGCATGAAGGACTACGATGCTCGCTCACTCACTCACAGCAATACGGTGACGGGTGATTTCACGACTGATTCTCTCAAGTTTGGCTATGGGGTTCGCCAAGCAGAATCTTTCGCTTCCCGAGTTCCCACATGGGGGTGGGTCGCAACGGGGGTGGCCTTTTTGGGCTTCTGCGTAGGCTTGAAAAGGTGATATAGGTGAAAATGGAACCACCGAAGCCGAGATTTTCTGTTGAAGATTATGGGAATATGGTTTTCCTCCCATATTTCAAATCACCACAGTTCAAGCAAGCGTTGGGCTACACCTCCGTTAAACAAGACCATGACCGAAAATCATATGATTACGAAGGCTTACGAGAATGTGTTTATCGTTATACGGTGAAGGATGGGAAGTTCATATTTCTTGTGATTCAATATGAGCCTCAGTTCTTAGTCAGCAACAAGGGATTGGGGGTTTTGAATCATTTCTCATTAGGTGAGATGGAAATTAGGCGTAATCTTGTGCGTCAAGTGCGAATCAGTTCAGGTATGTCTGAAGGCTATGTTTTGTATTCGTTCATTCCCGATTATGGTTCTATTCCCAAGATGGTTGGCTTCTTATCGCAATTCATACGCAATCGGTTATGATGGATTGCATTCATATAGTCGGAAGGGTATATGGGGTTGATTCTATGATTGATTATGATTCTCTTGGAGTCGTTCAATACGGTTTCGTTCCTCTTTCAGAAGTCAAGGAATCTCCATTCACGGAAATGCCTCTCGATGACGACTCATATCGTGCCTTTGTAGCCAATGGCCGTATGATGGGATTATTCAGACAGACGAAAGTTTGCAGATGCGAAGGTAAAGGTGGCCCGTTTGTTGAATGGGAAGGTGATGAATATGCTGATGCTGACCCTGATGACCCGTACTACTATTGTGAAACTTGTGATGAAAGGGTGGCTTTTTTGAATCCCTATGCAACGCCTGTCTATGAGTTCCTTCGATTCACAAGGAGAGGGGATAAGCACCCCAATATGTTCCAAAGCGAGCAGATTAAAAAGGACGGCTTCGTTTGGAATCAGGCAAATTTACAAGAGTATGTTCGGCAACCACAAATCGACCAATTTTGGGTTTTAGCATTCTATCAAGAGGGGGGTGGATGGGCTATGTTCAACTTAGAAGGGAGAGAATATAACGAGTGGGGCATCCCCAAATATCAAGGGATGGTTTCAAATCCAACTGATAGAGACGAACTCATAGAGAATACTCCTTGTGATGAATTATTGCGTTATCTTTTCGGCACAGGGACTTTGTGGTCACAGATTAACCGACCTGAAAAAATAAGTGATAAGGGCTATACGATGGATGCTGAAATCTTCTATGCCCTGTCTATATGTGAAATGTTTAGTGTCGTTGACGCTCAAAGGAGAGGAATGGAAATGCTCAATATGAAGGGTTGTTTGAATCATGCCTTTTACCTTCCGTGGCGCAACGCCCTCCAATCTGCTATTGATTCTGCCACCGAAAAAAGAGAGGCGAGAAAAATAAAAGAGGGCGAAGATTACAAGCCTCCGAGTTATCCTGTTGAATACGCCAACGACTTTTACACCAATGTCTATTTTGAAGCGTATCGCAACGGTTGAAAGAGTCGCATTCATATAGTCGTTCACACAAATGATGCTATGGCTGATGCGTTGAATAAGCAGATTACAGTCGAAAAGCATTCTTTTGCTAAGAATGTAATTTCCTCTTTTATTGCCAACATCATGTTTGCATCCCTCCTTGGCGGGGGGTTGTATCTTGGGTACAAGAAGAAGTGGTTCAAAATTGAAGAGTGATTGAAATGAGTTTTATACAGAAGAAATGGTTTCCTATTGCTGTTGTTGGCGGTTTGATAGGCATTTCTTGGATTGCAGGTAAAAAGTTCGATGAACAAGAGCGCAAAGGCAATCCCTTCCTATATGGTGAAATTGATGAGGCCATCACAGATGTTGCGATTGATGATGTCTTAGATGCTGAAACCTTTGAGGCTCAATCAAGAAAAACAGGGGAGATTTGCGGAGATAAGGGGTGCAAAGGAAACCTTTTGGAAACAGAATATGGAGGAAGCCTTTCAAAACTTCATTGTGATAAATGCAACTATTCCGAGTTTATGGAGTGGGATGCTGAAACCTTCAATGCTGATGATAAATCGCTTCCTGATTGTTGCATCCCTCCAAATGACCCATTTAACACGGCTATGTTGTGGCGAGAAGATGGTATTAGTGACGAAGAGGTAGTTTGGCTTTGGAATATCCAAAAACCTGTGATTGAAAAAGTGATAAAGAAATACGGCACAGACCCGAAAATCTGTATGTTCCCATTCTATGAAGGGGGTTATGATTACAAGTACATTTTCGGTGATTATTACGCTATCAACAAGAAAAACGAATTTGTGGAACCTCTATCAATCGCTGAAGATGTAGAGGATAAAGTGTTAGGTAGCGTTCCAAAAGGACTTTTGAATCAAATAGACGAATTGAAAATGGTACAAGGGTGGGGGAACGATTGGTTAGAAGAAGAGGCGAGAAGGGATTATCCACCTTTCGGGGCTGAAACCTTCAATGCTGATGAAGAAAAACGGAAAGAAGTGAACCGATACCGCATAGGTGATATGAAAGTCCGAGAATATGATGATGGTTCATTTGAACGCTTTGAAGCACAAGGCTACAAAGGAATATCTGCTTCAAAAATCAAGATTTTAGAACACTATATTCAAAACGGAGGTACTGCACTTGATTATCACGAATTGCCGTATCATATTCAAAGGCAATTAGAGATGGGGAGAGTTCACGAACTGTTGTATCAAAGTGTGAACAGATGGCTATGGGATAATGCACCCAATCCACACCACACTATGCCGAGTTGGTTGTCTGCTGAATCCTTCAATGCTGAAAAATCGTCCGATGAGGAAGATTGGCAAACCAATGACGAGTTTTGGGAGTATTTGTACTTGAATTACGGGGAAAAATTTGATGAAGAGGGTCATATTGAAATGACGACCTCCGAATTAAGAAAAATCGCAAAAGAGCAAGGCTTTACGGCTGAAACCTTCAACGCTTTATCCTTCAAACAATGGTCTGATGATGAGATGCACGAACCGAAGCATGGCGGAAGCCATATGGAGTTCGATGATTGGTTAGATGATGAAATCAAATCACATGGCGACATCCCCCTGTCCGAGTGGGGCTATGAAGAGGAACACGATGAGAAAGAGCATCAACATAGTGAAACCTTTGATGCCGAACAATGCAAGCATCAATCGTATTACCGAGTTAGACACAATTATGATGATTGGGAAGAAGATGGAGATAGATTTTGCACAACAATCATCAAATGT
>MDSZ01047142.1_pt1 | contig 11658 bp, 12 predicted proteins | sample 811201 | NCBI WGS metagenome assembly MDSZ01 (sample SAMN05326647, study PRJNA326480) | marine metagenome | isolation source: seawater | place: Indian Ocean: North | collected 2010 | reverse complement strand
TCCCTGAACGCAATCCCCGATTTGTGACGGCTTATGGGCCAGCGAGCGACACAGAGGAGTAACTGAATGAGCCTGAATTATCCCGAGGTGCTCTCGCTAGAGCAGAAGGGCGTCGAATTTACCTATTCTGAGAAAGACACCATTCTGTATGCGCTCGGTATCGGCATGGGCGATAGACCCGAGTGTTTGGACGAGCTCAAATTTGTCTACGAAAAATCGCTGTGCGCGGTTCCAACACTAGCGACGGTCGTCGCCTGGGGGGCTGGAGTCAGCACCGAACAACTGGGTGTCAATTATCAAAAGGTACTGCATGGCGAGGAAGAAACGCTATTTCATTCGCCGATGCCTGTCAGTGCCCAACTGATTGCGGACAGCGCCGTTGTGGAGGTCTACGACAAAGGCGAGGACAAGGGGGCGTTAGTGATCAGGCAGACGAACCTTACCGATGCAAGGACCGGCACCCTTTTGGCAACCATCAATCGCACGATTTTCGCGCGAGGGGATGGAGGCTGCGGAGGCGCCGCCGCCGCTCCGCCAAAACCGCATCCCGTACCTGAGCGGCTTCCCGACGCACAAATTGAGTACTCGACTTCATTTAATCAGGCTCTGCTCTACCGGCTTTCCGGTGACAAGAATCCACTGCATGTGGATTATGATGTGGCGAGATCGGTGGGCTTTGATCGCCCCATTCTGCACGGGTTGTGTACTTATGGAATCACTTGCAGGGCGGTTATGGAGGCTTTTCTCCGTTTCGATCCCACACCTATTGCCAGTCACGCGGCTCGTTTTTCGGCGCCCGTCCTGCCGGGCGAGACATTGCTCATTGAGTTGTGGAAGGACGATCTGGAAATTTCTTTTCAGGCGAAGGTCAAAGAACGCGACGTGACCGTGATCAAGAATGGTAGAACGGTGTTGAGAGCCTGACGCGACTATTACTCGTAGTACTCAGGCGCGTACTTGCGCGCTTTGTCTTGCACGGGGTCATGCTGTACCCAAAGCTCGCCACCGATCTCTTCTACTCGAGAAAAGAGCTTGGCCAAAGCCGACGCGGGCTCCCCCGGGGCGGTGTCATCTGACGCTTCGTTGAGCGCCCCCAGCTCTTCCGTAAAGTGAATGACATCGCCGCTGATGACAATGGGACCGTGCTGGTCGAGGTGGACTATCAGGGATTGATGCCCAGGTGTGTGCCCTGGCGTTCTGAAGACCGTGACTTTGCCATCGCCAAAAACATCAAGATCCCCGTCGAGAAGAATCAATTTCGTGAAATCCTCTAAAGGAGAATAAGACCTCCGGTTATAGCCAATATCATTGGGCCCCGCGTCCTTCGCCGCGTTCCACTCATCTCTTTGTATGAGCGTTTTTACATTGACGAAGTACGGCAGATTGCCAATGTGATCAAAATGAAGATGTGAAAGTGCCAGATAGTCTATTTTCTCAGGTGGGTAATTGAGGTCTTGGAGCTGTTTCGCCAGTTTGGATTTTAGGGAGAACCTGACGCCATATTCAGTCATTACCGGTGTTGACGGCGTCGCGTCTGACAAGCCGGCATCCCACAAAAGGGACTGCCCTTGATTAACGACCAAAAAGCAAGGGTTGGCTTGTGCCGGGATGGCTACGGCACTCTCGGGGAATCCGTAAAAGGTCTGGAACCCCTGCCAGCCCGCCATGTCCATATATCCACAGTCCAAAACGTAGAGTCTCGTGCTTTTTTGTTCATCTTCTTCAGCTATCGACGAAGCGGAGAGCACGACCACCAAGCAAACGAGGGTCGAGCGGGCGAGTCGCTCGAGCAGAGGCCTCATATGGACTTGGGAATTTTCATAAATCGAGACCAGAGTTTGTCGAAAAGGCGATCGGTCATAAGCGCCTTTAGGAGCAACATGATTTTGGCGTTTGTCGGCACGACGTAACGAGGGTTGGGGTCACTGCTGGAGCAGATTTTAAGAACGATATCCGATACCACCTTGGGTTCTGCTTCGAGGGATGCCGCGCCCTCAAAAAAAGAGATCGCCGACTCCGCTATCGCCCTATAGGCACTGTTACCAGAGGTTTCTCGGATCGTGGAGATGACGTTCTCTCGCCATTCAGATTTGATGCCGCCAGGCTCAAGCAATACCACGTTGATGCCAAAGGGGCGGAGCTCGTTGCGCGTGCAGTCAGCAAAGCCCTCAAGCGCATACTTGCTAGCCTGATACCACCCGCCGAGCACCGACCAGAGCTTGCCGCCCACAGATCCGACATGGATGACGGTCCCACTTCTTTGGCTTCGCATGCTGGGGAGTACGGCGTTGGTCATTGCCGCGAGGCCAAAAAGATTGACTTCGAACTGTCTTCTCGCTTCGTCAAGGTCTACATCCTCGACGGCGCCATAGGAGCCGTAGCCTGCATTGTTGATAAGGACGTCGACTTTGTCCTCTTGCTCAAGCACGGACCCTACGAAAGTGGCGATGCTTTCTATAGACGTCACATCTAACTCGGATACATTGATGCCCGCCGCAGCAAGTGGTTGCATCCTCTCAACTCGTCTGGCACCTGCGTAAACGGTATGGCCAGCAGCGGCCAGCGACATCGCGATATCATGGCCGATGCCAGAGGACGCTCCCGTTATCACGATTATTTTTTTTTGCGAGGTCATTTTCAGTCCTCCTCCACCAGGATGATCATTTCTGGGCAAGCCCGAGCGCCTCTTGCGGCTTTTTCTTTAAGCGCGTCTGGCACGGCTATTTCGGGCGTTGTGTTGAAGCCATTGTCGTCGAGCGAGAAGACTTCAGGTGCGACTGCCGCACACCTGGCATGCCCTACGCATTTTTCGGTTTCGATTTTGATTTTCATTGCGAGTTCTCCTCGGCTGTTCTTGCTTGAGAGGTAGTCTCCAGCCAGTCGCTCTACTGTGCGCTATCGTTAACCTGAACAGCGTGTCAGGCATGTTCGTAGGCGCTTTAGCGATTAGTAAACTTGGGTGCCCGCTTCTCTTTGAACGCGTTAACGCCCTCTGCATAATCTGCAGACAGCCCGCATTCCTTTTGTAAATCGCGCTCTAAGTCCAGGGCCTCATCCAAGCTGGAGTCGATTCCCGCGCGGATTGCGCGCTTCGCCCTCGCCAAACCGAAGGTGGGCGCGCTGGCCAATTGCTCAACGACTCTCTCCACTTCGGATAAAAAGTGCTCGTCGGGGATTGCAGCCCAAATTAAGCCCGCCTGTTGGGCTTGTTCCGCTGTCAATGTTTCAGCCAGCAAAGTGAAGCCTAGGGCGCGCGTCAGGCCAATGCGCCTGGGTAAATGCCAGGTGCCGCCAGCATCCGGTACCAGACCGATCTTCGAAAAAGACTGCACGAATTTTGCAGAGTGTGTCGCCAGCACAATATCGCAAGCGATTGCGATATTGAGTCCGGCGCCGGCCGCTACGCCATTCACGCCGCAAACCACTGGTGCGGGTAGCGCGACAAGCCTTCGGACCAATGGGTTGTAAAAATTTTCGGGCCCGAAGCTCAGATCTAGGGGTCCTGAGTTGACATCGCGTTCACCCAGATCTTGCCCCGCGCAGAAGCCGCGACCCGCGCCCGTCAGCAGCAGCACTCTGAGCTCATCGGTTTGTATCGAGTCCAGCGCATCCAGAATCTCGTCCTTCATTTCCTGATTGACCGCGTTAAGGTGATCCGGCCGATTTAATGTCAGCCGATAAACGCCGTTGTCGCTATGGAACTCAATGCTGTTGTAGGAACTAGCCATCGTCTCAGGTTGCCGGGGTCGGAAGTGAAAGCAGGCGCGCACGTTGGTGCCTGAGGTCGCCCCAGAGCTGGTCCAATACGTGTGCGCGTTTCAAGAAGTGATGGGCATTCGCTTCAGACGTAAAGCCAAATGCGCCATGGATTTGGATATTCGATGCCGCATTTCGGAGCGCCGCATCGACACTCGTGATTTTGCTGGATAGCGCCTGAAATATCTGATCTTCGCGGTTCTCCGAGAAAACCAGCGCAGATAACAGGCACTGTGATTGGGCGGCCTCACTCCGAATTGCCATTTCGGCACACAGGTGTTTCACCGCCTGAAAGGATCCTATGGGTTTGCCGAACTGCTCCCGGATTTTGGCGTACTCGACGGCCATTTTCTGGGTCGTAACGGCGACGCCCGTCGCATAAGCTGCCGCGAGTAACAGTGCGCGGGTGTGCAGCGGATCATCACTGGCATCTATCCAGTAGTCGGGTTGCGTTGCAGGAAGGTTGCCTCTCGCCAGCGAGAGTATGGCATCCATTGGTTTTACCTGTGTACGGTCGATAAAGTGATCAGAGGCGACGAGTGCGGCGCCGTGTTCGCTGAGCAGTAAAACGAAATCTGACTCATCTGCCTCGAACAGGTGAAATGAGCCGGCGCAAGCAGCGCCGGAAAGTTCAACATTGTCGTCGAACTTATTTGCCACCCCGATTTTTGTTGACCCGGACAAGATCTCTTTGCACAGCGCCCCGTTGCCTGCAAGCGCGGCGATTCTCGCCCCCAACGTTAGGCCGAATACGCCGACCGATAAGAGATGGGAGCCAAACTCTTTAAACACGAGGACTTCTTCGGCGGCACTCAGTCCGACGCCACCGACATCTTCACCAAGGCCCAACCCCAAGAAACCCAGTTCTCCCAAGGTGGGCCACAGGCGATAGTCGGTGTTTCCCACCTCTCCGTGTTCGCGAAAACGATCAACCGGCGCTTCCCGTCCGAGTAAGTCGATCAGGGTGTCTACAATCTGCTGCTGTTGGGAGTCTGGTAATAAATTCATGGGCTCAGCGGATTACTTGGGCAGTCCCAAGACGCGCTCACCAATGATGTTTCTTTGGATTTGCGAAGTCCCGGCAGCAATGGTGGTTGAGAATGTTCTCAGATAAAAGTAGACCCAGTCGTCTTCATCGGGATTCTCCAAAGCCTCCGGGCCGATAATATCCAGTGCCAGGCGACGAACTTTTTGCTGTACCTCGCCGACCATGGCCCGCATGAGCGAACTCTCCGCGCCTGGGTTTCCTGCTTTCGCTCTCGATACGGTCATATAGGTCATGGCACGCGCCGCTGCCATATCCGCTCTCAGTTGCGCCAGACGCGATCCGATTTCATCGTTGTGAAGATTTTCTTGTCCAAACCGTTTCTTTGCGCGCAGGATCATATCTTCCACCAGATGCGCATAGCGGATCTGATCTTTGATTTGCGCGGTGCCACGCTCGAATCCCAGCGTCGACATCGCTATTTTCCAGCCATTGTTCACGCCGCCAACGACGTTGGCCAATGGGATTCTCGCTTCGTCGTAAAAGCACTGCACGAAGTGGGGCAGGTTAGGGGCAGTCATGATGTTGATGGGCCGTAGCTCGATGCCGGGCACTTTCATGTCAAAGATGACCCAGCTAATGCCTTTGTGCTTGGGCGCGTCTTGGTCGGTTCGAACGAGCAGTTCCTGCATGTCGCTAAGGTGACCGTGACTTGTCCAAATTTTGCTTCCCGTAATGACCAACTCATCACCATCAATTTCTGCTCGAGTCGAAAGACTGGCAAGATCTGACCCGGAATTGGGTTCAGAAAAGCCCTGGCACCAAATACTGTCGCCGGACAAGATGGGTTTGAGGTGTGCGCGTTTTTGGTCCTCGTCGCCATGGCTGATAATTGTGGGTCCGGCATGATTCAAACCGACGAAACACAGGTGGTTGTCGGGCGCTCCAGCGCGTGCGTATTCCTCGTACCAGATCAGCTGCCGGGTTAAATCCAGCCCAAGGCCGCCATACTCGGTGGGCCAGGATATGCCCGCCCAGCCCGCGTCAAACTGAGTTTTCTGCCAGGCTTTGTCGAACGCGCGCATCTCATCGCCGTGATGCGGCCTGCGTCCAGCCGGGATATTTTCGTTCAGCCAGTCCCGAGCTTTCTCCCTAAATTGTTGATCTTCATCGCTAAATTGCAGATCCATGTTACGAAGCCTTCTCAGCATGCCCGACCAATCGGGGCGCGTTGCGTCAACAATTTTTCCGGTTACTTGCCCGAGCAACAAAACTGACATATAGTCAGTTATAAATCAAGCCTTTGGTCGTACCTCAGTATCGGGTACGCCGCTTTTCACTCTCGGAGACAAGTATGGCCTCTAGCTTAAACGATCTGGTGCTGGTGAGCGTGGACGACCACGTGATCGAGCCGGCTGACATGTTCGATAAACACATGCCCGATAAATTCAAGGATCGTGCGCCCAAGATCGTGAAAGGTACCGCGGGCGCGCATCATTGGTTGGTAGAGGGAAAAAAAGCACCCGGGCTGGGATTGAACGCGGTTGCAGGACGACCCAAAGAGGAGTTCGGTTTTGAGCCCGTTGCGTTCGATCAGGTCAGAAAAGGGTGCTACGACGTGGATGCCCGCATCGATGATATGAATGCCAATGGCGTCGTCGGATCGATGTGTTTTCCTTCCTTTCCCGGGTTTGCAGGAGCCCGATTTCAGAATCCACAGGACAAAGAACTGGGGCTCGCGACTGTTCAAGCCTATAACGATTGGCATATTCATGAATGGTGCGCAAAGTATCCCGGCAGATTTATTCCGCTCGCGTTATTGCCGCTGTGGGATCCGGCCTTGGCGGCTAGTGAGATTCGGCGTGTCGCCGACCTGGGTGTGCATGCCGTCGCGTTTCCGGAAAACCCGAGTTTAATCGGGCTCCCGAGTTTGCATTCTGATAGCTGGGACCCAGTTTGGGCCGCCTGCGCTGAAAACAACGTTGTACTGAGTGTTCATATTGGCTCAGCCGGCAATCCTCCCTACCCATCGGATGAGTCCCCCATAGACGCTTGGATCACGTCAATGCCGATGTCGATAGCCGGTGCAGCCGCTGATTGGACATTCGCGGCATTTTGGGAGAGGTATCCTTCGCTGCGGATGGCGCTGTCCGAGGGTGGTATCGGTTGGGTGCCTTATTTCATTGAGCGGGCAGATTTTACGCAGGCGCATCACAGTAAGTGGACTCGATGCGATTTGGGCGGCAAGAAGCCGTCTGACATATTTAAGCAACATATCATCACCTGCTTTATTGACGATGCGTTTGGAATTGCAAATCGACATGCGGTAGGGATCGATATGATCACGTGGGAGTGTGATTATCCGCACTCAGACACAGTGTGGCCCCATTGCCCAGAGGTTTTGTGGGAAACGGTGAAGGGCATTCCTCCTGATGAAATTGACCAAATCACGCATCTCAATGCCATGCGAGAGTTTTCTTATGACCCCTTTTCCGCCCTGGGTGGTAGAGAAAATTGCACGGTGGGGGAGTTGAGAAAACTCGCGACTCACGTAGACGTGGCGCCCAAGTCTCTAGGCGGTCTGGCGCCAACGCGAGATACTTCTGGACCCGTGACTTCGGCAGATATCACCAGAATCCTGTCTCACATTTGAAACGCGGATTAGAGGAAGGGCACAAGTATTGAGTGGCGAGGCGCTGAAGCCGGCAACCCAGTTTGTCGCGTTCGATGAGCATCAGCAGCCGTATCTGTTGGGGTCGCGGTGCGGAAATTGCGAGGAGCTCTTTCCAGGTTTGAGAGAGCATTGCGCAAGCTGCTGTTCTCGAGACTGCATGGACCAGACCGATCTTGGAACCAATGGGGTTCTTCACAGCTATACCATTGTCCATCGCAGCTACAAAGGGATCTCCGTGCCGTTCGTCTCCGCAGTCATAGATATGGAAGGTGGCGGCTCTGTGAAGGGAACCTTACTGGACGTAGAGCCTGTCCCCGAAGTGCTGACTTTCGGCATGCCCGTAAAAGTGGTCTTTCGTTGCGCGAGTTGCATGAATCCTGAGGCGGAAGGTTATGTTTCACACTTTTTTGTTCCAGCGGTGGATGTATAGACATGGCGGATAGGGTGTATGTCATTGGCGCGGACATGATTCGCTTTGGCAGATTCGAAGATGAAACCCCTCCTTCGCTTGCGGCCAAGGCAGCGCTCTTGGCGCTCGATGATTGCGATTTGGGCATTCAGGATATCCAAGCGGTGTACAGCGGCAATTGCGGCGAGACGATGGTTGGACAGCGGATGCTACAAATCATTGGTCAAACCGGAGTGCCGGTAGTGAACGTGACCAACGCCTGCGCCACCGGTGCTTCCGCTTTTCGCGAAGCGTGGATGGCTATTCGCGCTGGTGTTTGTGATCTGGCACTGGCGGTAGGGTCCGAGAAGATGGCCAAGGGCGTGTTGGTTCGCAAAAATCGGGCGGGCGATTCGGTGCCGAGAGAGGGTCTTGTGGGGTCCGAAACCATGCCGGCTGTCTTTGCGGAGATGGGTATGGAGCACTCACGAAGCTACGGCACGACGCTTGAGCAATTTGCGATGGTGTCGGTGAAAAATCATTTTCACAGCACCATGAACCCTAAAGCGATGTATCAGAAAGAAACGCCACTGCCCGAGGTCTTGGGCTCAGAGATGATTGCCTATCCCAATACCAAGCTGATGTGCTCGGTGAATGTCGATGGCTCGGCTGCCGCCATTTTGTGCAGTGAAAAGAAAATGCGCTCCCTCGGGCTCAGCAAGCGCGCCATACTAGTGAGGGCTTCCGCGCTTGCGAGTGATCCTTTCTCGCCGCGAAATACGGTCATGCCCGATTTGAATGCCGTTACTCAGTTGGCGGCTAAGTCAGCGTATGAGTCGGGAAGCATCGGGCCTGACGATATAGATCTGGTTGAGCTTCATGACTGCTTCGCCACCGCTGAAATTTGTCATTACGAAAACTTGCAGTTGTGTGCGCCGGGGGAGGGGGCTAGCCTGCTGGAGAGTGGTTCGACCACCTTGGGTGGGAAAATACCGGTCAATGTATCCGGAGGCCTGCTATCAAAAGGACACCCACTTGGCGCAACCGGCATCGCCAATGTTTGCGAGATCGTGATGCAGCTCAGGGGTGAGGCGGGAGCGCGCCAGGTAGCGGATGCCAGAATTGGGATGACGCATGTTGTTGGGCTGGGAAGCGCCTGTGCTGTCCATATTTTGGAGCGAGTATGACGACCTAGCGGCGGATCTCGTCTAGTCTGTAGCTTGGGTTTAAGCTCTTTTCGTCTAGGGCCCAGAGCCATCATAAATAGGTGATGACAATGCCGGATCAAAAACCACAGGCCACGGAGCGCGGTGCTTACAAGTGGTACGTGCTGGTTCTCCTGGTGCTGATCTACATTTTTGGTGCTGTGGATCGCGGCGTTATCTCGGTGGTTGCCGAATCACTCCGCGAGGCCTTTGATCTCTCAGACTCGCAGATTGGCGCACTGGGCGGCCTGGCGTATTCCTTACCCTATGCCCTCTTTGTGTTGCCCATGGGTTGGGCGGTAGACAGGTTTAACCGTACGACCCTGTTAAGCGTGACTGTCACGATCTGGAGCTGTTGCACCGCGCTCTGCGCTTTCGCGGGAAATTACGCCAGCTTGTTTGCTGCGCGGGTCTTGATCGGCGCCTCAGAGGCTCCGGCTTCTCCCGCCAGTCTGTCCATCATCGCGGATACCTTTCCGAAAACGCAAAGAAGCACGGCAGTGGGGATTTATTATTCCGGCGCCGCAGTCGGTCAGCTTCTTATTTTTTTGCTGGGTGGCTGGCTGTTGATGCACGTGGGTTGGAGAGAGGTGTTTCTGGTGGCGGGTATTCCCGGCTTGTTTCTCGCGGGATTGCTCTTTTTTACGACGCGCGAACCCGTAAGGGGCGCTTTCGATGAGGCTGTTGCCCGAGCGCCCATGGCTGACAAGCCCGAGGCTTCCCAGCGGTCGACTAAAGAGACGGTAGCCGAGATTTTTACGTCGGCCACTTTGCGTAACGCATTGCTGGCAAACACCTTTGCCACAGGCGTGCAGTATTCCTTGATGGTATGGCTCGTCTCCTTCTTGGTGCGTATACACGGACTCTCGATTTCGGAGGCAGCAATTTGGGTAGGAGCGGGGGTCGGTGTGTCGCAGTCGATTGGATCTCTGCTCGTTGGTCCCTTCGCCGATCGCTTCTCGAGGGGTGAGGCCGCGAGGTTGGCAATTATCCCAACAGTAGGAACTGGACTGGCACTCGTGGCCGGTACGGTGCTAGCACTATCTACGCATTTCTATATTTTGGTGGCTTCGCTGATTCTGGTTGGGTTATTTGCAGGATTTTTTGTCGCTACGGGCTATTCGCTGATTCTCTCACTGGCGGCGCCAGATAATCGCGGTACCACGATGGCTTCGGCGAAGCTGCTGTCTGTGTTGGTGGGCGGAGGATTGATCCCTTTTATGACAGGGGCCATTAGCGATTTTGTGGGTGGCGAAGAATCTCTGCGCCCCGCAGTGCTCTCAACGGTCATGCTTTATGCGCTGGCAACCTTGTTTTTTGCCCGGTCACGCAAGGCCTGTCTGGAGCAAAGTCCCGCAGGCGCTTAAAAATGGGTGCCGCCGTCAACATTGATGGTGGCGCCAGTAATATAGGCGCTGCGTTCGGATAACAGAAAGGCGATGAGTTCGGCGACTTCGTCGGGTTGCCCAACTCTTTGCAGGCTCACGTCTATCCCCAGATTTTTCAGGTCCTCTCTCTCTGCTGTTTGTCTGTCGAGTTTATCGCGCTCCATGAGGACGTCGAGTCTGCTTTGGGTGCGCTCGGTCTCGGTAACGCCCGGGCACACGCAGTTGGCGCGAATGCCTTGCGCACCGTAGGTGAGGCTGATGTTTTTCGTGATATTGACGATGCTCGCTTTGCACGCGGTATAGGGAAATAGATAGGGCTTGGGTGAGCGAACTGAAAAAGCGCCAAGCGTCACAATGGATCCAACACCGCTCTCTAAGAAATGAGGAATGACAGCCCTGCAGCAACGCACCGTGCCCATTACCAGGCTGTCAAAAGCGGCTTGCCAGTCCTCATCAGTACTATCGAGGAGGCCGCCGTATTGCCTCTCGGCGTTTGTGGTGACCAGCCCATGAGCTTGGCCGAGCGCCGCGCAAGCCGCGTCTATCGCGCCACCGATTTCATCAGCGTTTCGTGCGTCTCCACTGAAGCTGTAGACCGGGGAGCCGGTGTTTTTTGATAGTTCAGCGGCCATCTCGCTGGCATCGCCACGACTGATAATCGCGACCTTTGCGCCATTGGAGGCGAGGATATCTGCGAGCGCTCGACCGATGCCGCGGGATCCCCCAACGAGGATGAAGCCGCGGTCTTTAATTCCCAAATCCACTTGCCTAGGCCACTAGGCTGAGGGCTCGGAAAAGGAAATTCACATCGGCTTGTTGCTCCAGACTAAAAATACGATCTATCAAGGTGTTTGCCTCCGTCTCTGGCAGGATGTTCGCTGTCAGCGAGCAGAACTTGTCAGTGATGTCATTGTCCGACGCCGGGAGGGAGGGAAATCCTCTGGGGCCAATTTGCGAGTGGGTAAATGTGCTTCCCGATTTTGAAAAGATCGTGACTCGCGCAAAGAGTTCATCGGCGCCATCGGGCGTGGCCTCTGCCACGGGCGAGACTTTATGCGCGATATCGGCGATGCGTGGATCTTGCCAGAGCGAGGGATCCAGAAAGTCATCGATGCGTGAGTTCCCCGTAACGACTCTGAGAGCAATGGCAAATGCGAGACTGAATTGGGCGCTGATGGCGTCGGTTGGGGTCACGATTGCAGCGCCGTGGGGAATGGCCCATTCGATGAGTCCGACTTCTATTTTTTCGATTTCTTCGGCCG